>Ga0208789_1001439_pt1 | contig 13324 bp, 14 predicted proteins | sample Methanotroph_Enr_FD_187368 | JGI IMG/M metagenome (GOLD analysis project Ga0208789, IMG submission 187368) | Enriched soil microbial communities from Old Woman Creek wetland in Ohio, USA - Methanotroph_Enrichment_5 (SPAdes) (version 2) | ecosystem: Environmental > Terrestrial > Soil > Wetlands...
TGACACAAGCGCTGATGGCGGAGTTGTTTCAAGTAAAAATACCCACCATCAACGAACATCTAAAAACCATTTATGCCGATGGCGAACTACTACCGGAGGCAACTATTAGGAAATTCCTAATAGTTCGCCAGGAAGGCAGTCGTCAAGTAAGCCGTAACATCGACCATTACAATCTCGACGCCATTCTGGCTGTAGGCTACAGGGTGCGCTCGACTCGCGGCACCCAGTTCCGGCGCTGGGCTACTGAGCGATTGCGCGAATATCTGGTCAAGGGTTTTACTCTGGATGATCAGCGCTTGAAAAATCCGCCCATTGCGGGCTCTGGGGTACCGGATTATTTCGATGAATTGCTGGAGCGCATTCGCGATATTAGAGCCAGCGAACGGCGCATGTATTTACGAGTGCGGGAGATTTTCGCGGTGGCGGCTGATTATTCATCGACCTTGGCGGAAACGACGCAGTTTTTCAAAGTGATTCAAAACAAGCTGCATTTTGCTGTCACCGGTAAAACCGCTGCGGAGCTGATTCATGAGCGAGCCGACAGCAGTAAAGCGAATATGGGCTTAACGACTTGGAAGTCAGGGACGGTACGAAAAGCGGATGTAACCATCGCCAAAAACTTTTTGTTTGAAAACGAGATCAGCGAACTCAATAGAATTGTGGTGATGTGGTTGGACTTCGCCGAAGATCAGGCCAAGCGGCGCAAGGAAGTTTTTTTGAAGGATTGGGAAGAAAAACTGAATAGCTTTCTGGCATTTAATGATCGAAATGTATTACCCAATGCAGGCAACCTATCCAAGAAACAAGCCGACGCTCATGCCGAAGCCGAATATATGAAGTTCGCTGCCCAGCGCCGAGCGCTGCTAGAGTCTGAAGGCGAAGCATACAACTTGAATATGTTGGAGGCTGCCGCTAAGGTTCTGCCGCAACAGCATAAAAAGCAGAAAACTGATGATAAATTCTAACACCAACCGGAAATTGAGATTTTTGGGAATAGACAAAAGAAACTCAAACTGCGTATTCAATATTCTAAGGCTGGCTCACACGAGGCCCGAGAAATAAATCTTATTAGGCTGGTAGATGTGCCTAAAGATACAATAAGACAAGTAAAACACGAGTTTGGATAACAACTACCAATCTGCGCTGCTAGACACACAGAAATTTTCCACAATTAATGGCACCGGATGCTTTCATTTTTTATAACAAAATGACATTCTCCGCATGACACTAAATTTGAAAAGAGCTTATCCATCAATGATCACCACTTTAATAAATCATTTATCCAACAATTATGCTGAATTTCCCACAAATTGATCCCATCGCTTTAAGCTTAGGCCCGGTAAAAATTCACTGGTACGGCCTGATGTATCTGATCGGTTTTGCCGCCGTATGGTTCATAGGGCAAAAGCGCGCTGAACAGCCCTGGTCGCCGATTAAACCGGAAGCGGTAGAAGACCTGGTTACTTACGGCGCATTCGGTGTCGTTCTAGGCGGCAGGATCGGCTATATCCTGTTTTACAATTTTGCCGGTTTCCTGGATAACCCGCTGGTGCTGTTTAAAATCTGGCAAGGCGGCATGTCCTTTCATGGCGGCATGCTGGGCGTGTTTATCGCGATGTGGTTGTTCGCCAAAAAGCAGCAATGCAGCATGCTGCAATTGACCGACATTATTGCGCCGCTGGCGCCTATCGGTTTGGGCGCAGGGCGTATCGGCAACTTTATCAATTCCGAGTTATGGGGCAGGCCTACCGATGTGCCTTGGGGCATGGTATTTCCTACCGGCGGCCCGTTAGCCCGTCACCCTTCGCAATTGTACGAAGCCTTTTTAGAGGGCGTTGTGCTGTTTGTTATTCTCTGGGTGTATTCGAGCAAACCAAGGCCTACAATGGCGACTACCGGCATGGCGTTGTTTTTCTACGGCTGCTTCAGGTTTTTTGTCGAGTTTTTCAGAATGCCGGACGTGCAATTAGGCTATTTGGCTTTGGACTGGGTGACCATGGGGCAGATACTGTCAACGCCGATGATTTTGATCGGTGCCGGGTTGTTTTATTTTGCGCATAAGACAAAGCACTCAGAATAAAAAAGTCGAATACCGAATTAGCCTTGTGATGAGGAAATAATTATGAATACGTTACAAGAAAAAATTAATCAGGAAATTAACACGCTATCTTTAACTTCACAAAAAGAGGTTCTTGATTTTGTGTTATTTCTCAAGAAAGACATTAACACAGAAACGGATAATGATTTTTTGTCAAAAAACCCGGAAATCAAGCAGGCGATTATTGATGGTTTAAATACGCCGCTTGATGAATGTTCGGAGCACTTGGATTGGTGATGTATAAAATTTATTATACTAACCGTGCTAAAAAGGACGCTCAACTGATAAAAACATCCCATCTGAAAGGTAAGGTAGAAGAACTTTTGAATTTAATCGCTCAAGACCCTTACGCTTATCCACCTGAATTTGAATTTTTAAAAGAAAACTTGAAAGGCGCTGTTTCAAGACGAATCAATAAACAACATCGGCTTGTTTATGAAGTGCTGGAAAAAGAGCAAGCAATAAAAGTCATTATGATGTGGACGCATTATGAATAATGGATTTACGGGATAAATACCGCATGAAGCAATATTTAGAATTACTCAATAAAATCATCAGCGAAGGCAGCCAAAAAGGCGACAGAACCGGTAGCGGCACGCTGTCTATTTTCGGACACCAAATGCGTTTTCCGCTGGCGGAAGGCTTTCCACTGGTTACAACTAAGAAAATACATTTAAAATCAATAATATACGAGTTGATCTGGTTTTTAAAAGGCGAGACTAACTTAAGCTTTCTGCATCAGCATAATGTCAATATTTGGAACGAATGGGCGGATCAAAACGGCGAGTTAGGCCCCGTATACGGCCATCAATGGCGTTCATGGCCGGCACCTGATGGCCGGCATATCGACCAGATCCAGCAAGTCATCGAGCAGTTGAAAAAAACTCCCAACAGCCGCCGGATTATCGTTTCCGCCTGGAATGTCGCGGATTTGCCGGATGAAAGTATCAGTCCTCAGCAGAATGTCGCGCTAGGCAAAATGGCGCTGGCACCCTGTCACGCGTTTTTCCAGTTCTACGTGGCTGACGGTAAGCTGTCTTGTCAGCTCTATCAGCGCAGCTGCGACACGTTTTTAGGTTTGCCATTCAACATAGCCAGTTATGCGTTGTTGACGCACATGGTCGCCCAGCAGTGCGATTTGGATGTAGGCGATTTTATCTGGACGGGCGGCGACGTGCATTTATACTTGAACCATCAACAGCAGGCCGACTTGCAGCTAACCCGCAAGCCCTACGCGCTGCCGATCTTAAAAATAAAGCGCAGGCCGGAATCGATATTCGATTACCAGTATGAAGATTTTGAAGTCGTCGATTACCAAGCACACGAACATATCAAGGCGCCGATTTCTGTTTAGCTGTCTTTTTAATGGAACACAGATTAGACGGATTTAAACGGATTTTATTTTTAACTGGTTGAGCAGTGATTATCAGTCAAATCCGTGTTATCCGTGTTCTATTTTGTTAACTATTAAGTATTTACTTATTTTTTAAACAAATTAACCATTACTCATGAATATACAATACAAAGCGCACCCCTGGCACGGCATCAGTCCGGGCGACCATACACCGGATGTGGTCACAGCCTTTATTGAAATTGTCCCGTCGGATACCGTTAAATATGAAATCGATAAAGAGACCGGTTATCTAAAAATCGACCGGCCGCAAAAATTTTCCAACACGGTTCCTACGCTTTACGGTTTTATCCCGAAAACCTATTGCGGCGAAAGGGTTGCCGAATTTGCCGAATTAAAGTCGGGCAAAGCGGTTGCCAAGGGCGATGGCGATCCGCTGGATATTTGCGTTTTGAGTGAACGCAGTGTGACCCATGGCGATATTCTATTGCAGGCAATACCGATCGGTGGTTTTCGCTTGCTGGATGGCGGCGAAGCCGACGACAAGATTATTGCGGTCATGAAAGGCGACGAGTTTTACCGGCAATGGAATGACGTATCAGACTGCCCCGAGTCTTATATCAACCGCCTGAAACATTATTTCCTGACCTACAAACAGCTGCCGAGCGAGAAGAGTTCCTGCGAAATAACCAATGTTTACGGGCGGGATGAAGCGCATGAGGTGATTAGACGGGCTATGGACGATTATCAAAATCATTTTATTGCGGAATGAGTTAACTGAAAATATAACACCACGAAAAATACGAAGCTTATTTTTCTTCGTGTCTTCGTGGTGAAAAATTTTTGATTATTGCGTGGCATCAGTCAAACAGCATTAGAGATGTTCGCCGGCAATATCTGCATTAATAAAATCCATTATCTCCTGTTTATCGCTAAAATTTCCATAAGCCAGCAGCAGTTTGACATAGGCGGCTTCAATCGACATATTCCAGATTATTTCAGCGCCTTGCTCGATTAAGGCTTGGGTGCTTTGATAGGCATCGGCCGATTTAACAGCCGGAGCCAAGTAAACGGTAATGCCTAAGTTTTTGCAGCGTTTTATAAATTCAGCCAACGAGTGGTTTTCGCCCCATTGCAGCGAGGCGCACGCGGTGCCGGAGTGATATAGATCATGCAAAACCGCATCGACATTGTCCAGGTTAAACCGGCTGTAATCGAGCCCGGGATAGGGTTTGACCATTAAAACGCGCTCGGAAAAATCGGCTCTTAACGGCGCGCTTTGGGTTGGCGCTTGGTTTGCAGGCGGATTCAACAGCGAAAATTGCCGGTTTTCAAATTGCATGTAACTCTTGTCTTGAACACTGAAAAAATCGCCGCTTAACTGTAAAGAACAAGCCAAGCGAGTGCCTTGATGCAGTTGCGTAATTTGCTGTTGGTTTCGATAAGGTACAAAAACCCCGGCACGGTTTATTCGCAGGATAAATTCAACGGCGCAGATAAAGTTTTCAACGCCGTTGGCTCTGGGATGATCCAGCGGATAATCGCTGGAAACCAGCAGCATCGGAATTTTGGCGGCATTGAAATAAAAGCTCAGCGCGCAAGCGGTGTAAGCCAAGGTATCGGTGCCGTGAGTAATGATGATGCCGTCATATTGCTCGGGCCGGGCGGCTTCTATCGCGGCAATGATGGTTTTCCAGGCAGGGGGCGCAAGGTTCTCGCTTAAAATCTGTAGGGGCTGGATGGTATCGAAACGGACTTGAAGGTGATTGCCGTAATGCTGTTGAAACAGCCGGATCAATTTGAACGATGTGCTGTCAGCTGTATTGATGGTGCCGTCAGTTGCAACAGAGCCTATAGTGCCGCCGGTAAATACAACCAGTATATTTTTCATAGTATGATGCTGGGGTAAAATTAATTTCTAAAAGAATACTGCATTAAAATGAAAATATCACTTATCGTCGCGATGGCGAGCAACCGGGCTATCGGGCTGAATAACCAAATGCCCTGGCATTTATCCGCCGACCTCAAAAAATTCAAAAAAATAACCATGGGCGCACCGATTTTGATGGGTCGCAAAACCTATGAGTCGATAGGCAGGCCGCTGCCGGGGCGCACCAATATCATTATCAGCAGGAACCCGTCATATAGCCAACCGGGCTGTCTGGTTTTTAACGATATTGAAAAGGCGCTGGCAAGTTGCGCTGATGCTGAAGAGGTTTTTGTTATCGGCGGAGCGGATTTTTACAAGTCGATGCTGCCGGTCGCCGATACGCTTTATTTGACGCTGATACACCAGGAGTTCCCCGGCGATACGTTTTTCCCCGAGATTGATTGCGAGCAGTGGATCGAGGTGGAGCGGGAAGATATCCAGGATGATCCCGATGTCGCATTCAGCTACAGTTTTTTGAAGCTGGAAAAACGGAAATAGCAGGAGTCCAAAGCTTCCGCTCCTGCTCACGCCCCTTACCTACATCCATGTAGGCAAAGCTGGCTTTGTACTCCAATATTCTTACGAACTGATCTTTTGGGTTAACCCGCTACAGCCAGATTATTTTTACGGGGTTTTTTAGCCTCGGGACAATCAATACTAAAACGCTGCACCGGCTCACCCAGTCTTAATGCGGTCAGCTGTCCGCCCCAAAGACAGCCGGTATCAATCGCGTAACAGTTCGGCCCTTCGTAATAACCCAAAGAGGACCAATGGCCGAAGATAATGCGCATGTCTGTATTTTTACGCTTGGGTGCATCAAACCACGGAACCAGGCCTTTAGGTTGGGAACCGGGAGGGCCGCTATGAATAAAATCCAGTCGGCCATCAGCATCGCAATAGCGCATACGGGTAAAGCAGTTGACGATAAAACGTAAGCGCTCGACCCCTTTCAAGTTGGATGACCAGATATTAGGCTTGTTGCCGTACATTTGATTTAAAAATGACTGATAATTGGAACCTCTTAGGGCCTGCTCCGCCAGTATGGCCATTTTTTGGGTCTTTTTAAAATCCCATTGCGGCGGAATTCCGGCATGAACCAGGCAGAAATCATCGTTAAAATGAAACAACGGCCGATGCCTTAGCCAATCGATCAATTCATCCCGATCCGGCGCTTCAAGTATTGGCAGTAGCGAGTCTTTTTTATGGGCTATTTTCGGTACGCAGGACGCGGCCAATAAATGCAGGTCATGGTTGCCCAGCACCGTGATCGCAGCATCTCCCAGCGATTTGACAAAGCGGAGCGTTTCTAACGACTTGGGACCGCGATTAACCAGATCGCCGGCAAACCACAGCTGGTCGGACTGTTCATTAAAAGAGAGACTATCAAGGAGTCTTAACAATTCATCAAAACAGCCTTGGATATCACCAATAGCATAGATAGACATTATTAATGCAGGGTTCTTGGGATGGACAAGGTAAATTTTGGAACGTCTGCGCGGAAATCATCGCCGTCATCCGAGTGCATGATATAAGCGCCCTGCATGGTGCCGACGGGCGTCGCTATCATCGCGCCGCTGGTGTAACGAAAAGACTCGCCGGGTTTAAGATAGGGATGTTCGCCGATGACACCATCGCCCCTGACTTCCTGGATATTGCCGTTGGAATCGGTAATCAGCCAATGGCGCTGGAGCAGCTTTGCCGGTATTTCGCCGACATTGGTGATTGTGATGGTGTAGGCGAAGACATAGCGATCCTCATCCGGAGAAGACTGCGCTTCTATGAAATGGGGTGTGGCTTCAACTATTATTTTGTTTTTTGCGTTCATTATTGGATCATATAGGTAATATGTTGATTATTTCATCGTAACTTTTCATTAAACGCAAGCAACTATTCAGTATGAAATACAAAGACTGCTTTTTATTCCTATTATTGGCCTTGTCCCAAGCGATTTATGCCGAAGACGGTCAAGATTTATTTGCGTCGGCAATGACCGGCAAGGTTGATAGAGCCGAGGCTTTGCTGGCACAAGGGGTAGACGTTAACAGCAAAACAGCCGGCGGCCGCACTGCGCTGATGGCCGCAAGTTTTAACGGCAATGTAAAGATTGTTAAAGCCCTGTTGGGTTATGGCGCCGATGTTAATCTTGCCGATAATTTGGGGACGACCGCGTTAATGGACGCGCTGGTTTTTGGCGATGAAGACATCGTCAACTTGCTGATTGCGGCCGGAGCCGATGTCAATGCGCTGGATAAACAAAGTGTGACGGTCATGGGTAGGGCCAAGAAAACCCCCCATGAAAAAATCATTAAAATTCTGGAAAAAGCCGGGGCGAAAGACGAAGCAAAAGATGAGGCAGAAGTGCCGATAGAGGATGCTAAAGCTAAAGCCAAAGATGGAGCGGGCGGCAAACCGCCAGCCAAAAAATAAATTTAACGTTAAAACAAAAAGTAGGCAGTGGCGAGAGACACTTACTATTAACCAGTTACCAGCTAGGACAAAAAATTGCATATTCACATCTTAGGTATTTGCGGGACTTTTATGGGCGGGCTTGCCGTGATTGCGCGGCAGCTGGGGCATCAGGTCAGTGGTTCCGATCAAAATGTTTATCCGCCGATGAGCACACAGCTTGAACAGCAAGGCATCGTGTTGATGGAAGGCTATCGGGCCGAGAACCTGGATAGCAAACCCGATCTGGTGATTATCGGCAATGCCCTGTCGCGCGGCAATCCTGAAGTCGAGGCGGTATTAAACAGGGGGCTAAGATATGTGTCAGGCCCGCAATGGCTGGCAGAACACGTGTTGCAGGACAAATGGGTGCTGGGCGTTGCCGGGACCCACGGCAAAACCACGACGACCAGCATGCTCAGTTGGATATTGGAACATCAGGGTTTTAATCCGGGATTTTTAATCGGCGGCATCCCGTTAAATTTCGGTATCTCGGCGCGGCTCGGCGAGTCCGATTTTTTTGTGATCGAGGCCGACGAATACGATTCCGCGTTTTTCGACAAGCGCTCGAAGTTTGTCCATTACCGTCCTCGCACCACAATCCTGAACAACCTGGAATACGATCATGCCGATATTTTCCCCGACCTGGATGCGATCAAAAAACAATTCCATCATTTAGTCAGGACGGTGCCCGGCGAAGGCCTGATTATCAGCCCCGAATGCGACGCCAATATCAATGACGTTCTGGCGATGGGCTGCTGGACGCCGATTGCCAAGACTTCGATTAATTCAAATGCCCGGTGGAACGCGCAACTGATCAACAGCGACGGCAGTAAGTTCGATGTGCTGATGGACAGCCAGTCGCAAGGCTGTGTCGAGTGGTCGCTGACCGGCGAGCATAATGTCTACAATGCGCTGTCTGCAATAGCCGCCGCAAAACATGTCGGCATCCTGCCTGCGGATGCGATAGCCGCTCTGGGCCAGTTTAAAAACGTCAAGCGCCGGATGGAAGTAATCGTCAACATCAACGGCGTGACCATCTACGACGATTTCGCCCATCATCCGACCGCGATACAAACGACGCTGGACGGCTTGCGTAAGCAGGTCGGCCATGAACGTATCATCGCTATCGTCGAGCCGCGCTCGAACACTATGCGCCTGGGCGTGCATACCAAAACACTGGCGGAATCCTTGGGCAATGCCGATCTGGCTATCATCTACCAACCGGAAGCGATGGGCTGGGATTTAAGCCAGTTGAAAGAATATGCAGGTAATATCGAAATTTGTTCATCGCTGGATGACATCATCGCCAAGCTCAAATTTGAAGTGCGTTACGGCGGACATTTTGTGTTGATGAGCAACGGCAGCTTCGGCGGCATTTATCAGCGTTTACAGGATGAGCTGAGTTAACTTTTAATAATAAATTCACCACGAAGGCACGAAGGACACGAAGTTTCTATTTTGATTTTCTTCGTGCTCTTCGTGTCTTCGTGGTGATACATAATTTATCCCAAATAAAAACATGCACATACAACAAGCCCTGCAAGTCCTGCTGAACAAACAAGACCTTAGCTACGATCAAATGCGCGAGGTGATGCGGCAAATCATGAGCGGCAACGCCACCGACGCGCAAATCGGCGGCTTCTTGATAGCCCTACGCTGCAAAGGCGAAACCGTCGACGAAATCGCTGCCGCCGCCGAAGTGATGCGCGAACTGGCTACCAAAGTGGAGGTAAAAGGCGACCACGTCATCGATACCTGCGGTACCGGCGGCGATGGCGCGAACACCTTCAACATCTCCACTACTTGCGCCTTTGTCGTCGCCGCAGCGGGCGGACAGGTCGCCAAGCACGGCAACCGTTCCGTATCCAGCAGTTGCGGCAGCGCCGACCTGCTGGAAGCCGCCGGGGTCAATCTGGATTTAAGCGCCGAGCAGGTCGCCCACTGCGTCAATGAAATCGGCGTCGGCTTCTTATTTGCACCCAAACATCACGGCGCCATGAAACATACCAGCAATGCCCGTAAAGAAATGGGCGTCAGAACCCTGTTCAATCTCTTAGGCCCGTTATCCAATCCCGCCGGAGCGCCGAACCAGTTGATCGGTGTCTTTGCCAAGCAGTGGGTAGAGCCGCTTGCGCACGTTCTAAAAAAACTCGGCAGCAAGCATGTGCTGGTCGTCAACGCCGACGACGGACTCGATGAAATCAGCATTGCAGCGCCCTCAACCATTGCCGAGCTTAAAGACGGCGAAGTCATCAGCTATACGATTACGCCGGAACAATTCGGCTTTCAACGTGCCAATCTGGCCGAATTGGCCATTGATGGTGCAGCCTCCAGCCTGGTAATGGTAAAATCGGTGTTGGACAATAAAGCCGGAGCGGCTAGGGACATCGTGGCGCTCAATGCAGGCGCGGCAATTTATGCGGCCAATATCACCGATTCTTTAAGCACAGGCATAGAAAAGGCCCAAGCGCTTATCGCCAACGGCGCGGCAAAAGCCAAATTCGATGCGTTGATCGCTTATTCAAAAAACCTATAAAACAACTAGAAGCCATGACCGATACGCCAGACATCTTAAAAAAAATCCTCGATAAAAAAGTCGAAGAGGTTACCAGACGCAGATTGGGCATGACCATCGCCAATCTGGAGGAAATTGCCGGAACCGTAGAAGGGCCGCGCGGATTTTACAACGCCCTGCAAAGCAAGGTACTGGCTAAAAAACCGGCCATTATTGCCGAAATCAAAAAAGCCTCGCCCAGCAAAGGCGTGATCCGTGAAGAGTTCCAACCCATCGCCATCGGCCAGGATTATGCGATGAACGGCGCGGCCTGTTTGTCGGTATTAACCGACAAGGATTTTTTCCAGGGCTCGGAAGTCTATCTGCAAATGGTCAGGGAGCGCTGCCCGCTGCCGGTGTTAAGAAAAGACTTCATGATCGATCCTTACCAAATCTATGAAGCCCGCGCCTTGGGGGCCGACTGCATATTGCTGATCGTCGCCGCATTGGAAGACGGCCAAATGCACGAACTGTCGGACACCGCAACCAAACTGGGCATGGATGTATTGGTGGAAGTGCATAATGCCGAAGAACTGCAACGGGCGTTAACGCTGGATACCAAGCTGATCGGTATTAACAACCGCAACCTGCGTACCTTCGAAACCTCGTTGCAGACGACGTTGGATTTGAAAGCCGATATTCCGGCAGATCGTTTGATTATCACCGAAAGCGGCATTCATACCCATGAAGACGTGCAGTTGATGCTGGATAACGGCATCTATACCTTCCTGGTCGGCGAAGCGTTTATGCGTGCGGAAAGTCCTGGGCAGAAGATGCGGGAGTTGTTTGGTTTGTAAGGTAGGCTTTGGTTTCCCATTAAATTAAGAAATACGCAGGTTCCCAAGCGTCAGCTTGAGGACCAGCGCAATTCAACAATTCTTGATTACTCTGGTCAAAGAAGAATGCTGTCACTGGTTATTATAGGCAGCATTTGACCCCTTTGAGACATTCGGATATGGATTTATGTTTCCGAAAAGCGGTCATTGGCAAAGTAGAACTATTGATTGATTACTGATACTCGGGCATTGTAACTCCACTGTGCAAAATGAATGACATTGGGGCTTGTTTGCATAGCGTGCATTATGGGAGGTCTGCTTTTAATGTTTTATTAGCTTCGATTAATCGTTCTAAATTTTTTGAAAATTCTGTTGTATCGGCAAAATAGTTTGGATACGCTTTTTTTAAACCACGCACTGACTCAGCAGAGACTAAAACTACATCTTTATTAATATTACCCTTAAATTCCTTTTCTAGATGTGCGTATTTCTCCGTTGCTTGATCTAATTTTTCAGGTGAGAATCTACTGACTTGAATGTTTGATTCATCTATATGTAATACTAATAAAAAATATTCTCCCTTTTTGTCATTGCCGAGATCAAGGTGTTTAGTTGAGACTGCAAATGCCTTTAATCTTGGTAGCACTCCAATTCTTTCAATGTATTTAATCAATTCGGTGCGATCTTTTGAAGTGGCATTTCTCTTTATCTTTTTATTCTCAATATCTTCAAACGCGATACTTGCCAATTTAAAAAAGCTTAACCAAGCTTCTTGTCCTTGACTAGATTTAAGAGATTGACCAGTAAAAGTTCCAACAACTTCTACTGCTGTTGCCCATGAATGCTGGACTTTACTGCGAATTTGCAACTCAACTGAATGCCCTTTATATATTGTTTTCTTACCGTTATATCGGTAGATCAGATGTATTCCGCGATAGCCAGATGATTTAGGGTATTTGATGTAATCTCTTTCTCTTTGTAGCGTATTTTGAGTATGGCCTTGTACAAGTTTTTTTCGAACTTCATATACATTTGCTTTATTAGATACAACTATTCGACATCCTGCGATATCTTCCATTCGATCAAGCTTCATGTCGCCCTCTCTAATTAGCTTGGCCAGTATTGAGGGGGTTCTTTTTAGTCTTTGCACTATGATTGAGTTTTCATCGACTTCAAATGCTTTCTTACGAAAATAACCTAGCATTGATTGAATCGGATATGCGTGAGATGAGCGCCAATTTGACAACACATCATAAGCATTAAAATACTCTAAAAAATTAGTGTTTTCGATTCCTTTTATAAGATAATCGCCCGCTCTTCTTACAGCTTTTTTCGAATGGTTCAGTTCTGCCCAGGTCAATTAATTTTGCTCCTTTTTGACTAGTTCTTATTGGTTGGTTTCTTTCGCTTAATCAAGAACAATTTGTAACAACCACAAGGACAGGGGTAAGTAGTACTGTCCTTTACTCTCATTTTTGATAGTTTTTACATTCAGGCTAAACTTTTCAATCGGATAAATTTTGGTTCATTCTACACTGTTCGTTAGGTGATATGACTAACGCTTTTTGCTATGTGAAAAGCAAAAATCAGACTACCTCAAGAACAAGACTGCCTATAAAAGACTTCACATAATGCTTTTATGGTCAAATTCAATCAACATTTCTCCATAAAGCGGTCAGTCGTGACAGGCAGAAATTGGCCGAAAGCCGCTGTTAAAACCTGATTGAATTGTCACGCATATAAACCGCCCGGTTATGCTGGTAGCAATCAGGCAGAGCTAACATAGCCGGTGGACAAGAAAAACGACGCTTGCTTACCTCGCACACACAGTGGGCATCCCCTTCTTAAACTGAACCACCTCTGCTTAATGCCCACATCTTCATGGGATAACAGATGACAATGCAGCACCGTTTTGCTGTCGAAATCCTCATAACGGGCTCGCGGTTAAAGGGGGGGGATTTGGTTGTATTTGACATTGCTTTTTTTAATGCTGGTTTATTGATACAGTTTCGCTATTTCTTCATTGGCCGGTAGCCCGGTGTCCGCAACTGGTTCGCCGTCTACTTCAACCCAGGCGACTATATAGCTGGCAAAACCAGCTGTTGATAACAGCGCTGGCAAGGGCAGGAAAATCTATGTCTATAACTGTATAATGCCGCGATATGAA
>Ga0208789_1001440_pt1 | contig 13324 bp, 8 predicted proteins | sample Methanotroph_Enr_FD_187368 | JGI IMG/M metagenome (GOLD analysis project Ga0208789, IMG submission 187368) | Enriched soil microbial communities from Old Woman Creek wetland in Ohio, USA - Methanotroph_Enrichment_5 (SPAdes) (version 2) | ecosystem: Environmental > Terrestrial > Soil > Wetlands...
CCTAAAAACAAATGCAATTTGAAGACAATACCGATCTCGCTGACTTGATCTGCTGCGCCGCTACGGAAAGTCACGATGCGTTGCGCCCATTCCGCCAGCAGCAGCATATTCGCGCCATCATAATGATAAAACGATATAGGCAAAGTCAGCAGCCCCAGCGCCAGCTGTACGCCGATCAGCAGCAGGATGAAAATATCCATGCGGCTGCTGGTGGCGCGAATACGAGCATCGGTCAGGCGTCGGCGTATCAAAATGATGATGCCCTTTAAGCACACGCCGCCGAAAACACCGCCCGCAACTACGGCCAGCATTTGTTTGGCCGAAGTTGACAGGCCCAAGGCATGATAAATCGCAGGCGGCGTCAGCAGGCCGACGAAATGCCCGACGAACAACAACAGGATGCCGATATGGAATAAGTTGCTGCCCAGTCTTAATTCATCCGCTCGCAGGAATTGGCTGGAACCCGTGCGCCAGGTGTATTGATCACGGTCATAACGCGCCAGGCTGCCGATGAAGAACACGCTGATGGCGATGTAGGGGTAATAGCCGAATAGTAAGGTATTGAGGTAATCCACGATTGACTCCTTCTAAAGAGAACGATTTTGCGCTTTTAAGTACTCATCGCGCGGCGTGATTGTGATTGGACTGACACCGGCGGTTTGGCTTTTGCATGTATCCCCTGCCCCCATAAAACTGACGGCTTCTTCTTCCCAGATTTCATCCATGTTTACCAGGGTTTCGTCCTCGCCTTCGGTCGCGGCTTGTGATCGAATGTCTTCCAGCGCTTCGGGTTCGCCTACAAAACCTGCCAGTGAGTCGAACACTGCGCAGAACTTGCTGCCGCGTTCGGTCAGCCGCGCGCCCAGCAAACTCAACACGGGCATCGCATCGTGCAATAGCTGCACTGCTTCGGCCTGCTCTTGCTGCGAGAGAAACTCCAAAAACAACGGGATGTAATCCGGCAGTTCATGCGTAGACATTTCAAAGCCGTGCGCTTCGTACATTTGCAGCAGGTTGACCATGGCCTGTCCCCGGTCGCGGGATTCGCCGTGGACATGCTCAAATATATGTAGCGACAAAAACCGTCCCCGGTCGAATAACGCTACATATTGCTCTTGTAAGTCCAACAGGTCTACGCCGCGATAAGAATTGATCAGCGCCAGCACGGATTTTTTATGATCCTCCTGCAACAGGTTTTCCTGTTCGACGACTGCGGTCATTTCGTCTAATGCTTCGAGCATCTCGGCTTCGGGATAGCTCAGCAGTAGCGATAGAACTTTTAGTGTAAGCATAATATTTAAAGTCTAAACAGATTTGCGCTGGTTCCCAAGCTCCTGCTTGGGAACCCAGTTAACGAAGCTCCAGCTTCGCGAGTTGGGAAGCTAGAGCTTCCCGCACTGAATTCCCAAACAGGAGCTTGGGAACGAGAATGTACTTGTGAGAACGATGAGGCTAGTTTTAGTGTTTGCATCATGGCTCCTTATTTTGCCGGTTCCACTTTAATCGGAATCTTGATCGGAATACTGCCGCTACGTTGCGGCTTTTTGTTGCCGCCGAACAGATTGGTGTCATTATTGCCCGTAGAACAGCCGCTGCCGAAACTGAAGCCACAGCCGCCTTGCTCACCGTAAGCATCGAAGGTGGAGCTGGCGTATTCGCGATGACTGGTTGGAATCACAAAACGGTCTTCGTAATTGGCAATCGCCATGTAGCGATACATTTCTTCAACCTGCAACTGGGTCAAACCGACGCGCTCCAATACCGCGGTATTGACCACACCATCGACGGTAAGACTGCGCATATAGGCACGCATCGCCAGCATCCGCTCCAGGCTCAACACGATAGGTTCTTCTTTGCCCGCTGTCAGCAAATTGGCCAAATACTGCACCGGAATACGCAATGAACGCACATCGGGAATGTCGCCATCCATACCGATCTGGTCGTTTTCCGCCGCCGATTGAATCGGCGACAGCGGAGGCACGTACCAAACCATCGGCAGGGTGCGAAATTCTGGATGCAGCGGAAACGCGACTTTCCAGTCTATCGCCATTTTATAAACCGGCGATTCCTGCGCCGCTGTTAACCATGATTCGGGAATACCGGCTGCCCGCGCCTCCGCTATCACTTCCTCGTCGAAAGGATCGAGAAAAACATCCAGTTGTTGCTGATACAAATCCTGCTCGTTCTCGCAGCTGGCCACTTCTTCGATGCGGTCGGCGTCGTACAACAACACGCCTAAATAACGAATCCGCCCAACGCAGGTTTCCGAACAAACCGTAGGCTCCCCGGCTTCGATACGCGGATAACAGAACGTGCATTTTTCCGACTTGCCGGTTTCCCAGTTGTAGTAGATTTTTTTGTACGGACAAGCGGACACGCACATCCGCCAGCCGCGGCATTTGTCCTGGTCGATCAAGACAATGCCGTCTTCTTCGCGTTTATAAATCGAGCCGCTGGGACAGGCTGCGACGCAAGTCGGGTTAAGGCAATGCTCGCACAACCGCGGCAAATACATCATGAAGGTGTTTTCAAATTCACCGTACATGGCTTTTTGGATATTGTCGAAGTTGGTATCGCGCGAACGTGATGAAAACTCGGTGCCCAGGATTTCCTCCCAGTTCGGGCCACCTTCAATTTTTTCCATGCGCTCGCCGGTGATCACCGAAAAGGGGCGCGCGGTGGGCGGGTTTTTCGATTCTTTGGCGCTATGCAAATGCTGGTAATCGAAATCGAACGGTTCGTAATAATCGTCGATTGCAGGCAAATCGGGGTTGCCGAAAATGTTGCGCAGAATCTTACGCTTGCCGCCTTGGCGCGGTTCTATCTTGCCGTTGATTTTGCGCACCCAGCCGCCATTCCATTTGTCCTGGTTTTCCCACTGCTGCGGAAAACCCACCCCCGGCTTGGTTTCGACATTATTAAACCATGCGTATTCAACGCCTTTACGCGAGGTCCAGACGTTTTTGCAGGAAATGGTGCAGGTGTGACAGCCGATACACTTGTCCAGGTTTAGCACCATGCCTATTTGTGCGCGAATATTACGCGGTTTTTTGCTTGACCGCGTTCCTTCGGTTCCTGCTGCACTGTCCAATTTTGTTTCAGATAAATTAGTCATTTACGCCCCCTCTTCTTGCTGATTGGCATCTTGATTGAGCTCGTTTGTTTCTTCCAGCCAATCGACGTTGCTGAGCTTGCGGATAATCACAAACTCATCCCGATTGGAACCGACCGTGCCGTAATAGTTAAAGCCGTAACTTAGCTGGGCGTAACCGCCGATCATGTGCGTCGGTTTAAGCGTCGCCCGGGTAACCGAGTTATGGATGCCGCCGCGCCCTCCGGTTGTCTCTGATCCTGGCGTGTTGATGATTTTTTCCTGGGCGTGATACATCATGCACATGCCTTCGGGCACGCGCTGACTGACGACCGCCCTGGCGACCAGCGCACCGTTGACGTTATAGGCTTCTACCCAGTCGTTGTCCTTAATGCCTACTTTCGCCGCATCGACTTCACCCATCCACACAATCGGCCCGCCGCGCGACAAGGTCAGCATCAGCAGGTTATCGTTATAGGTGCTGTGTATGCCCCACTTCTGGTGCGGAGTGATGAAGTTCAACACCAGCTCGTCATTGCCGTTGGACTTTTGTCCCAGAATCGGTGCAATCGAGCGGGTATCGACAGGCGGCTTGTAGACGCACAAGGTCTCGCCAAACGCCCGCATCCAGCTGTGATCCTGGTAAAACTGCTGGCGGCCGGTCAGCGTGCGCCAGGGAATCCGCTCGTGGACATTGGTGTAACAGGCGTTGTAGCAGACTTGCTCGGATTCCAAACCGCTCCAGGTCGGCGACGAGATAATCTTGCGCGGCTGCGCCTGTACGTCGCGGAAACGGATTTTGTCGTCTTCGCGCGGCAACGCCAGATGGGTATGATCCCGCCCGGTGATTTTGCTTAATGCTTCCCACGCCTTAACCGCGACATGACCGTTAGTTTCAGGCGCCAGCATCAAAATGACTTCGGTCGCATCAATATCGGATTCGATGCGCGGCAGGCCTTTGCTGATGCCTTCCTTGGTCACCAGCCGGTTCAGTTCGCCCAATTGCTTGACTTCGGTCTCGGTGTTCCACGCTATGCCTTTGCCGCCGTTGCCGACTTTGCTCATCAACGGCCCCAGCGAAGTGAACATCTTGTAGGTGTTCGGGTAGTCACGCTCGACCACCACCAGCGTCGGCATGGTTTTGCCCGGAATCGGCTCGCATTCCTTCTTTTTCCAGTCCTTGACGTCGAACGGCTGAGCCAGCTCTGCCGGTGTGTCATGCAGAATCGGCACGGCGACTATGTCTTTTTCTACGCCCAAATGGCCTACAGTTAATTCCGAGAATTTCTTGGCGATGCCTTTGTAAATATCCCAATCGGAACGCGATTCCCAGGCGGGATCAACAGCCTTGGACAACGGATGGATGAACGGGTGCATATCCGAGGTGTTCAGGTCGTTTTTCTCATACCAGGTTGCGGTCGGCAGAATAATGTCCGAATACAGGCAAGTCGTGGACAGCCGAAAATCCAGCGTGACCAGCAAATCGAGTTTGCCTTCTGCGGCGGTTTCATGCCATTCGACTTCCGAAGGTTTATCGCCGCTATCGCCCAGATCCTTCCCTTGCACGCCGTGTTGCGTGCCCAGTAAATACTTCAGGAAGTATTCATGGCCTTTGCCCGAAGAACCCAGCAAATTGGAACGCCACACAAACATGTTGCGCGGAAAGTTAAGCGGGTTGTCGGGATCTTCGCAGGACATCTTCAGCTTGCCGCTTTTGAGCGACTTGACGACATATTCAATCGGGTCTTTTTTGGCTTTTTCCGCATCCCTGACCACTTGCAGCGGGTTGGTTTGCAGTTGCGGCGCGGACGGCAGCCAGCCCATGCGTTCGGAGCGGACGTTAAAATCGATCAGGCTGCCTTGCCAGTCTTCGGGCTTTGCCAGCGGCGACAAAATCTCATGAACTTTGAGCTTTTCGTAACGCCATTGGCTGGTGTGGCTGTAGAAAAACGAGGTGCTGTTCATCTGCCTTGGCGGACGCTTCCAGTCCAGGCCGAACGCCAGCGGCAGCCAGCCGGTTTGCGGACGCAGTTTTTCCTGGCCCACATAATGCGCCCAACCGCCGCCGGACTGCCCGACGCAACCGCACAGCATCAGCATATTCATGATGCCGCGGTAATTCATGTCCATGTGATACCAGTGATTGATACCGGCGCCCAGAATCACCATCGAGCGACCCTTGGTCTTTTCGGCGTTGGTCGCAAATTCCCGCGCCACCGCGATTACATTTTTCCGGCTAACGCCGGTAATTTTTTCCTGCCATGCAGGAGTGTACGGGACATCTTCATCATAAGAACTGGCAACGTTTTCACCACCCAAGCCACGATCTATGCCGTAATTGGCAACCAGCAGATCAAACACCGTGGTCGCCAATACTTCAGTACCGTCGGCCAGGGTGATTTTTTTAACCGGCACATTGCGCCTTTGAATAACGTCATGGGTGGAATGGGTAAAATGGGGATGTTCGGAACCGCCAAAATAAGGGAAGCCGACGCTTGCAACATCATCTTTGGTATCAATCAAACTCAAGCGTAACCGTACTTCCTGATTGTCTACGGTTTTTTGTTCGATGTTCCAATGTCCGCTTTCGCCCCAGCGGAAACCGATAGAACCGCAAGGCGGAACGATGTGACCGTTGATTTCGTCATAGGCCACCGTTTTCCAGTCGGGGTTGTTTTCTTGACTTAAGCCGCCTAAAAAGTCCGAGGCCCTGAAGAACCGGTCTTGCACATAGTAGCCATCTTGTTCTTTCAGCATGACCAGAAACGGCAAATCGGTGTTTTCGCGCACGTACTGGTTGAAATACGGGCTTTGGCGCTCGACATGAAATTCTTTCAGGATCACATGCCCTATCGCCATCGCCAGCGCGGCATCGGTACCTTGCTTAGGATGCAACCACAGGTCGGCGAACTTGCTGGCCTCCGAATAATCGGGGCTTACGACCACGACTTTCGCGCCTTTATACCGCGCTTCGGTCATGAAATGGGCGTCAGGGGTGCGGGTTTGTGGAACGTTCGATCCCCACAGCATCAAGAATCCGGCGTTATACCAGTCTGCCGACTCGGGCACGTCGGTTTGCTCGCCCCAGGTTTGCGGCGATGCCGGCGGCAAATCGCAATACCAATCGTAAAAACTCATACTGACGCCGCCGATGAGCGACAGATAACGGCTACCGGCCGCATAAGACACCATCGACATCGCCGGGATCGGCGAAAAGCCGATAATACGGTCGGGGCCGAAGGTTTTGGCGGTGTATATATTGGCCGCCGCGATGATTTCGTTCACTTCGTCCCAATTGGCGCGAACCAAACCGCCCAGGCCGCGTATCGACTTGTATTCTGCGGTTTTAGCCGGGTCTTCGACTATCGATGCCCAAGCCTCAACCGGATCTAAAGTCAGCCTGGCCTCGCGCCACAACTTGACCAGGCGTCCGCGTATCAGCGGATATTTAAGCCGGTTGGCGCTGTACAAATACCAGGAATAACTTGCGCCGCGCGAACAGCCGCGAGGCTCGTGGTTGGGCAGATCAGGGCGGGTGCGCGGGTAATCGGTTTGCTGGGTTTCCCAGGTCACCAATCCGTTTTTAACATAGATCTTCCAGCTGCAAGACCCCGTGCAATTGACGCCGTGCGTGGAACGCACGATTTTATCGTGTTGCCAGCGCGATCGATAGCTGTTCTCCCAGCTTCGATCCTCATTGGTCACCACGCCGTGATTACCGGAGAAGGTATCTACTTTTTTCTTGAAAAAGAGTAAGCGGTCCAGGAAATGGCTCATAAGATTTACCTATAGTGTAGGGGCAATCCCTTGTGGTTGCCCTTATTTTGGCGTTTGTTTGTTGGGGCAACCACAAGGGATTGCCCCTACGTCATTTTAACAAGGCATAGCCGCCGTTTTACGTGCGTAATTCCACCAGGTGATGCCAATGCACACCAGATAAAAACCGATAAAACAATACAACGCCGCATCAGGAGTACCGGTCATACTGATCGCCGTACCGTAACTCTTGGGGATAAAGAACGCGCCGTAAGCGGCAATCGCCGAGCTAAAGCCCAGCACAGCCGCCGCTTCTTTTGCCGCATCTTTTTTAGCTTTGGCAATCGCTTCTTCGCCCTGTCCTTTTGCCGCACATAGCCGTTCAGTCATAAAAATAACCGGAATCATGCGGAAGGTGGAGCCGTTGCCGATGCCGGTGGTGATAAACAGCAACATGAACATCGCCAGAAAGCCCCAGAAATCGCCAGCATATTCTGCGTGGGGCATGAAATGCAGCACGCCGAACACCGCACAAATCATGATAACGAAATTCCACAGCGTCACCTGCGCTCCACCCAACTTGTCGGCCAACCAACCGCCGACCGGCCGAATTAACGCGCCGACCAGCGGCCCCAAAAAGGCGTATTGCGTCGGGTTAATATCGGGAAACAGTATTTTAATCAGCATCGGAAATCCGGCCGCATAGCCGATAAACGAACCGAATGTTCCGGTATAAAGCCAGCACATCAGCCAGTTATGTTTGCGCTTGAAAATGACCGACTGCTCTTTGAACGATGCCTTGGCGGAGGCAATATCGTTCATGCCGAACCACGCCGCAATGCTGGTGGCAATGATAAACGGCACCCAGATAAAGCCGGCATTTTGCAGCCAGATCGATTTGGTCACCGCACCCTTAACCCACTCTTGTGGCTCGCCGCCCAGTGAACCGAATACACCCGCCGCGATAACCAGCGGCACCACAAACTGCACGGTACTGACACCCAAATTGCCTAAACCGGCGTTCAAACCCAAAGCCGTACCTTTTTGGGACTGCGGATAAAAGAAACTGATATTCGCCATACTGGACGCAAAGTTGCCGCCGCCGAATCCGCATAACAACGCTAATACCACCATTAACACATAAGGCGTTTCAGGATTTTGCACGGCAAAGCCTATCCATAAAGACGGCAACAGCAATGAAGCGGTGCTGATAGTCGTCCAGCGGCGGCCGCCGAAAATCGGCACCATGAACGAATAGAAAATGCGTAAGGTAGCTCCCGACAGCCCCGGCAACGCCGCCAACCAGAACAGCTCGTTGGTGGTGTATTTAAAGCCGATACTGGGCAGGTTAATAACCACCACGCTCCAGACCATCCACACCGCAAAAGCCAGCAGCAAGGCGGGGATACTGATCCATAGGTTGCGGGTAGCAATACGCTTGCCGGTCGTTTCCCAAAAGCCTTTATCTTCAGGATTCCAATCCGTGAGCACCAGTGGCGCCGGATGACTCAATTCGTGCAGATCTTTCGATATTTTGGCCAATTCAGGTACTACGCGACGCTCCATCCGCACAATGGAAAAATGCATCCAGGTCAGCGCAATCGTCATCAATACGAACAACAACATGAAGCAGCTGCTCCAGATGCCGGTCAAGTCGTTCAACATACCGAAAGTCAACGGCAACAAAAACCCGCCCAGACCGCCGATCATGCCCACGGCTCCGCCGACAGCGCCAACGTTATCGGGATAATAAACAGGGATATGCTTATACACCGCTGCCTTACCGAATGACATGAACAGGCCCAGCACCGAGACCAGGAAGATAAAACCTACCGGTTGAATCGCCATACTAAAGGCCAAATCGCCCTTAATGCCGTGAACAACGTAATCCGTAGGCGGGTAAGATAGGAAAAAAGTACAAACCGTGGCGACAATAAACGTCCAGTACATCAATAACCGCGCCCCATAACGGTCGGACAACCAACCGCCCAGCGCACGAAACAGACTGGCAAAAATGGAATACGCCGCCGCCAACATGCCCGCCGACTTAATATCGAAACCGTAAGCACCAATCAGATAGCGCGGCAGCCACAACGCCAATGCGACAAAAGCGCCGAATACGCAGAAATAATAAAGCGAAAACCGCCAAACCCGCATATCCTTCAGCGGCTCCAATTGTTTCAGGAATGAATCAGGTTTGATGTTGGACTTTCGGCGCTGTTTAAGCATCGGCTCATCTTCGGTCACAAACCAAAAGATTGCCGCCATCAGCAGCAGGGCTGCCGCCCAAATCTGTGCTACGGCATGCCAACCGAATGCAACCATCACAAAAGGCGCAACGAATTTTGTCACCGCCGCGCCAACGTTGCCGAGCCCGAAAATACCTAACGCCGTGCCTTGCTTCTCTTTAGGGAACCAACGCGAAACATAGGCGATGCCCACGGCGAACGAGCCACCGGCAACGCCGATGCCAAGCGCTGTTACTAAAAACATGATATATGTTTCAACCGTGGTCAACAGCAAGGTGGCAATAGCTGCCGTCACCATAACCATTAGATAAACGATACGGCCGCCGTACTGGTCGCTCCAGATCCCCAGCATCAGGCGGATTAACGAACCTGAAAGTATCGGTGTGCCGACCAGCAAGCCGAATTCGGTCTCGCTTAAATGCAAATCTTTCTGAATTTGTAACCCGATGATAGAAAAGATGGTCCACACCGCAAAGCAGGTGGTGAATGCGACGGTGCTCGCGGTAAGCGCGTGTTTTTGTTGGGAGGAATTAATGTCAGACACGGTATTTCATCCTTTTGTTTTTATTATTATAAGTTCATACACTAACATAGAACGCATGACATTTAACACCCTAGAATATAACCTTAACTTATTTCTTTAATAGTCTTCATATCTGCATGAAAAATAACAAATAATGCTACACTAAGCTTATATTTTCATATATCAAAGGAGGCTTCATGCCGCAGCAACAAAAAAAATCGCCATCCGGCGCCTTCTCTGTAGCATTACTCTCGCTAGCTGCGGCCAGTAACCATGTATCTGCCGACACAACCCAATCGATTGAAGATGCACTTAAGTTTGGCAATGGGGGCGCGGTCAAGATTGACACCAATTACCGCTATGAAAATGTTAATCAGGATGTGGTTCCTACTCCAACACTCAATGGAGTGCCTGCCGCTGCTCAGCCCAAAACCGCCAACGCCAACACCATACGCACCCGCTTAGGTTTGCTTTCGCCGATATTTCACGGCCTGCAAGGTTATGTAGAATACGAAGGTACCCATGTGCTGCAATCGGATTACAACAATAATCGAGGCGCTCATTCTGAATATTCAGTCATCGCTGACCCCGGCTACAATGAACTTAACCAATTGTGGATCAGTTATGCAGGGGTTCCCGATACGGTGATTAAAGGCGGACGGCAACGCATCAAGCTTGATGACGACCGCTTTATCGGCAACGTGGGCTGGCGCCAGATGGAAACCACATTCGATTCGGCTTTGGTTACCAATCAATCGATCAAAAACCTGACCGTTAATGTCGGCTATATAGGTAACGTACAAACCTTCACCTCTACGACCGAGAATATCAACGCACCGATACTTAATGCCAACTATAAGCTCGGCGACTACGGCAACCTGATTGGTTACGGCTATTGGCTCGACTATACCGAGAGGGCAAATTACAATAAATCGAGCCAGACTTACGGCCTGCGCTTCATTAATAGCGACAAGCCGAAAAAATTCTATGACCACTACAGCCTGCTGTACACGGCTGAATGGAGCTATCAAGAAGATTACCAACATTCTCCGACCGCCTATCAAGCACACCGTTACAATGTAATGGGCGGTTTTGCTGCCTATAACTTCAATTTTCAAGGGGCTATGGAGCAACTTAACGGTTCCGGCCTAAACAAAACCTTTAATACGCCATTGGGTACGAACCATGCGTTCCAAGGCTGGGCAGATTTATTCTTGGTCACGCCTGATAACGGTATCCGTGATGTATTCGGCACCGTGAATGCAAAATTCATGGAAAACGATAGCCTTGTATTATCAGGCATTTATCATGATTTTAGCGACGATACCAGCCGCATTCATTACGGCAAAGAATGGGATTTCCAAGCAGTCAAAAAATTCGGCAAACATTATTCGTTACTAGCCAAATATGCTAATTACGAGGCGGACAGATATTCTACCGATACCCAAAAAATCTGGGTGCAAGGCAACATCAACTTTTAACACCATTCAAATTTGTAACAGCTTAGGGATTGAAGTAACAAACTGCTCGCGTTACTTCAATCGCTTTCGGTTACAGAGCAACCCAACAAAATCGCACTCTCGCCTAAAGGCAAAAAGTTTATATCCTTAACCTAAGCTCTATATAGCTTCGCTACTTCTATTTTTTCATGTAAAATATCATAAGTTTAAACCCATCAAAAAACAGCCATACCTGTGGATAGCTCAATAAAAAAACTTTTGATCGTCGATGACAGCAAGGTATCAAGAATGCTAATCCGCACCCATATCCTTGCTCAACGCCCCGAATGGGTAATCTCTGAAGCAGTCTGCGGCGAAGATGCGATCGCACTGGTTGATAACGACCTCCCCGACTACTGCACCATGGACATCAACATGCCGGGCATTTCAGGCACCGATGCCGCAGAGCGGATACTAGCCAAACATCCCTCAGTAAAAATCGTTATTTTCTCGGCAAACATTCAAGAGACGCATCAAAACCGCGCCCGCTCACTTGGAACTATACTGGTTGCAAAGCCGGTTACTGAAAAGTCAATCGGCCTGACGCTAGACTATTTTGCAGATTCCAAATGAACGATCTTAGCGAACTTCATCTTGACGCCTTAGCAGAAGTATTTAGCATCGGCGCAGGCCGGGCAGCATTAAGCCTGAGCGAGATTGTCGGCGATGAAGTGCGTATTTCCGTGCCTTCCGTGCAAGTCATTAACTCAAAAGACATAAACTCGGCAACATTATCACTGAGCGATGGGCGATTTGGCGCAGTAACGCAGCACTTTAGCGGCCCGTTTAATGCCGAGGCCGTGCTTTTATTTACCGAGGACCAGGCATTAAAAATCGTCAGCGATATGATGGGCTCACAAATGAGTCTTGAAGAGCTTGCTGAATTTGAGCACGAAGCCATGTGTGAATTAGGCAACATCATTTTAAACGCCTGCCTGTCTGCGATGGCCGACGTATTCAGCCTTACATTGGAAAGCTCTTTACCCAATTACACTGTAGCATCAGCCGACGAAATATTATATCGACTCAAAAAGAATTCCGATCAGTCCTATGTCATGGTATTGCACATTGATCTCACCATCGAAAAACGACATACAACCGGTAATCTAGTATTCCTGTTGAGTTCCGCATCTTTGACTGAGCTTGTTACCCATGTCGATCAATTTCTTGGCAAAATTTCATGAGTGAATTATCAGCAAAGCCTTTCGATATGAATAACATATTCAATACACTTAACCTCGGAGTGTGTATTGTTAATGCCGATGGCAAGGTATTGCTCTGGAATGACTGGATCGCCAAGCATAGTCACATTAAAGAAGCTGACGCCCTTAACCAGCCACTTGATCAGATATTTCCAGAGCCTGTGTCACCTGCATTCCTGTCCGCGATCAGAAACACTTTGACGTACCGACTGCCTGTGGTTTTGTCCACAGCCCTGCACCGCACCCCCCTGCCTTTGTATAATGTATTCGGGACAGATCTGCAGCAGAACAGGATGTATCAGTCGATCACCATCACGCCCATTCAGTCCCAACTGGATGAATCATGCTGCCTGATTCAGATAACCGACTCCAGCACTTCAATCAAGCGCGAAAAAATACTGCGCTCTCATTCGGAAATCCTGAAAAAAGAAGCGACTACGGACGGCTTGACGGACATCTGCAACCGCCGATTCTTCGATGCGCACTACGAAATGGCCGTAGCTGATGCAAAAAGGCAAAAACATCCTTTATCCATTTTCATGATCGACATTGATTTTTTTAAATCCTATAACGATTATTACGGACACCTAGCCGGCGATGACGTAATAAAGCAGGTCGCAGGCGCATTAAAATCGCAACTGTCACGCGCCACCGACATCGTTGCACGCTATGGCGGAGAAGAATTCGTTCTGGTAATGCCGCACTTACCCCAAGAAATCGCCTATCAGTTTGCCGAAAAACTAAGAAGCGCTGTTTTCAACCTGGCAATACCGCATATAAAATCCCAACCGTTCAAACAAGTAACCATTAGCGTCGGCGTTTGCACCGGCGTTCCGGAAAACGGCGACAACCTGTTAAACAAAGCCGACACGGCACTTTATCAAGCCAAACTAAAAGGCCGCAACCAGTGCATGTCCCTCCTGCTTTGCGAAGCAGAAGAATATCTGGAACAATAGTCTTATCCTCCCTATCCGCCAGATAAAACTCAAGATCCTATTCCGATA
>Ga0208789_1001441_pt1 | contig 13316 bp, 16 predicted proteins | sample Methanotroph_Enr_FD_187368 | JGI IMG/M metagenome (GOLD analysis project Ga0208789, IMG submission 187368) | Enriched soil microbial communities from Old Woman Creek wetland in Ohio, USA - Methanotroph_Enrichment_5 (SPAdes) (version 2) | ecosystem: Environmental > Terrestrial > Soil > Wetlands...
AGAAACATACCCTCATTGTCTCGCCAGGCAAGACAGACGACAACGTGATCATCAATATCATTGGGCTGATCGTTGACCGTTGGGTATCCTGGCTGTTTGGCAAAGACATTGAGTTTGACCTTCCTGGTGATGACACCTCGAAGGAACAGGAATACATCGACAGCGTTTGGGACGCCAATCACAAGTCGATCCTGCTTCATAAGGTTGGCGTCAACGGGTCGATCGCAGGCACGGCGTTCGTCAAGATCGTGCAGAACGGCGTTGATCTACCTAAACTCGTGGCTGTGGATCCTGCTTTTGTGTCGATGGACACCTCACCCGAAGACATTGACGAGGTCATCCGCTACACGATTAGCTACTCCATTGGCGACAAGTCGGTCAAGGAAGTCAGCGAGATTGTAGACGGCAAGTGGACTGTCAAGAAGATCACGCGCGAAGGCAACAAGTCTGAGACTACAGAAGACGTTGACTGGGAGTGGACTGACTTCTCTCCCGTTGTGCATTGTCAGAACCTGCCTTCCGTCTCATCCGCTTACGGCGTACCCGACATTACCGAACCCATTATCGAGCTACAGAACGCTATCAACCTGAACGCGTCAAACATCCAGAAGGCGAACCGGTTACACGCCGCGCCGCAGTTGTGGGGAAATAAGCTAGGCAGCATCAAAGAGATCGTCAGCGGAACAGACAAGATCATCGACGTGGGTGATGGCACGCTTCAGTCCATCCAGATGCAAGAGATGGTTGGCTCGTCCAACTTCCTTCAATGGCTCGTCAAGGAACTCATGGCGACAACGAGAACGGTTGACCTGGATTCGATTGCAGACAAGCTCGGCAACCTAACCAACTTTGGGCTGCGTGTCATGTACGAGGACACCCTGACCAAACTGGAAACGAAGCGGGCGTTGTACGGCGAGATGTTATGCGAGTTGAACCGCCGTTTGCTCATCATGGGGGGATTCGCTGACCCTGACCCGGGCACAATCCATTGGAAAGATGTGATACCGCAGAACCTCGTAGAAATCGCGGCATACCATCAAACGCTAATCAATGGCGGGCTTGAATCGAAAGAAACAGCGGCTATGGGCTTGGGTATCAACTGGGCGAAGGAACAAGAGAAGATTGCGAACGACAAGACCTCAGAGGGCAACATCGGCGCGTCGATCTTGAATGCGTTCAATCGCGATAAGACGCCTGGCATTATGCCGAATCAGTAGACAAATAGTCGGAGGAGACTAAATGAGTGACAAAACCAGAGAAGGATTGAAAGACGTTGTTAACGCGCTTGACATTACAAACAGAATTATTGTTCGATCTAAGGGGTTTATTGATTACCTTCCGGGCTGGATGTTATGGCTCATGCCGCGTCAAGCGCGTCGACAATTAATGATGTTGATAGATGCCCTCGCTGAATGGTATGGCATGGAACTCTAGGCAATGGACATTTCCTAATTGACCCCACTCGAAAAGCTGATTGCACAACTCCGCAAAGAGATAGACGCTAAGGACGCTGAAACTTTGGCGAACCTGGCACGCGCTTATGACCGCGTTGTGTACAAGCCGTTGCAGGGTGACATCGACGCGCTCGTCAAGCTCATCGAAGCCGCGAAGGGAATCCCGAACGTCGCGAACACGACTGAATTCAAGCGGCTCATGGCGGACGCGCAGGAGAAGTTGGCATCATGGCAGACCTACCTTGATGCAACAGTGACGAACGCGGCAACATCCATCATCCCGATTGGAATGGATCACGCGGAGCAACTTGTCAAGGCGGCGGGGATCGAAAGCACATTCCGCAAGATGGAACCCGCGCAGATCGAACAGCTGCTCAAATACCTTGACGAAGGCTCGCCACTCTATCAGCGCATCGAATCCATGCTCCCTTATTTCGAGAAGTACATCAAAACGTCAATCATCGACGGCGTGATGTCGGGCAAGAATCCAAAGACAATTGCATCACTCATCACCAACCTGTTCGGGATGCCGCTGACGGATTCACTCAGGATGACACGTACCGTACAGATATGGAGCTATCGAGAAGCGGGGCGTGCGTCGTATCTTGCGAATGATGATGTTGTCAGAGGGTGGATATGGTACGCGGAGCTGGACAGCGAGACATGCGCGTCGTGTTGGGCGATGCACGGCACAGAACACAGCCTGGACGAGACGCTTGACGATCATTACAACGGACGCTGCACTATGCTTCCCATGACTATCGGCTCATCGAACGACATCAAGAGCGGGGCGACTCAGTTTGGCGATTTATCAGAAGCTGAACAACGCGCGATTCTGGGGGATGCAAAGTTTGACGCATGGAAAGACGGCAAGTTTGATTTCTCGCAATTATCGACACAACATGATGATCCGGTTTATACGAGCATGCGCTCGGAAACACCACTAAAAAACCTACTTGGAGAGTGACAAAATGACTGACCCTGTGGTTACACCACAACCCGTGATGGGTAACGAACCCGCGCCCGCGATGGGCGCTCAACCCGCCGCAACTCCGTCAACCTTGACGGCTGACGAATTGCAAAAGGAATTAGAGGCAACACGCAAGGCGCTCAAAGACGCGAACAAAGAAGCAGAGACGCGCCGCAAGAGATTAGACGAGTTCGAGGCGAAGGAAAAAGAAGCCGCCGATGCAAAACTGTCCGAGATGGAAAAGCTGCAGAAGTTGGTCAATGATGCAAAGGCTGAAAAAGACGCCGCGCTGACCAAAGCCAATGACCGTCTTATCCGATCCGAAATCCTATCCAAATCAACCAAATTCATCGACCCTGATGTAGTCATTGCCCTCGTGGACAAGTCGAAGGTCACCGTCAAAGACGATGGCACAGTCGAAGGCGTTGACGCCGTTCTGGATGAGCTTGCGAAAGCCAAGCCTCATCTCTTGAAAGGCAGTAACGCGCACGGCAACCCGACGAATCCAGGCAGCGGAGCGAGCCAGAATGAGACGCCGCAACAGAAGCACGAACGGCTCATCGTTGGCAACTCTACGAACATCTTCGGGCAAGGCGGGGGCATCAACTGGCCGGAGGGGTCGTAACAAGGAGTAAGTCATGGCTAACGAATCAACCTATGCTGGTATTTCCGGCTTAGTCGCAAATGTATACGAAGTTGCGCTGCAAGCCGCAACCGAAGGGAACGTTGTCGCGCCTTTCGTGACCACGTTCTCAGATTCTCAATCATCCGCTCCCCGTATCTTCGGCTCGTACAGTGGCGGGACGTTCGCCACTGTTGCTGAAGACGGCGACTTGAGCGCACAGGCGTTCAACGCGGACGCTGGCGGAACCCTGACCCCCGCAGTCTATGGCTCTCAGGCTCTGCTCACTACGCGGCGCATTCGCTCCGATCCCGCCAACGCTACCCGCGAAGCCGGCATCCATCTCGGCAATGCGGCTGCTCAGGAAATCGACACCAACCTGGCGGGGCTGTTCTCGAGCCTGACCGCCGGTACTGTTGGGACCGCGGGCGGGACGCTCACATGGGCGAACATCTTCCGCGCACAAGCGTACATCCGCACTCAAAAAGTGTTCGGACGCTACGCCTGCATCCTGCACCCTGTCCAGTGGTACTACCTGACCTCCGCAACCTCGGGTGTACCCACTCTCATGCAGAACACCTCGATTGCAGAGAGCATCATCGGCAACTTCTACCAAGCTTCGTTTGGTGGAATCGACTTCTTCGTCGACGCCAACATCACCTCGGGCACGGCTGCAATCGGCGGCATGTTCGCCCGGGACGCAATCGCGCTTGACATTCGCCAACCCTTCGCCATCGCCCCGCAGTGGAACGCTTCTTACTCCGGCAACGGTGCGTGGGAAGTGAATGCGAGCATGGAATACGCCTATGGCGTGTACCGCCCGCTGCACGGTGCAATCCTGAAAGGCACTTCGGAATAAGCAACACGCGGGGCGTACAGGGTCATGCCCGAAAAGTGTGCCTCCTCCCACACCTGACGCCCCGCCTCCATCCAGGAGGGTCTAAAGAGGATAGACAAATTGAAAATCAATTGGTTTAGCAATTCGCCACTAGTCAGCACGGGGTATGGGAATCAAACAAAGCTAATCGTCCCCCGCCTCAAGAAACTCGGACACGAAATGTCTATCAGCGCGTTCTACGGCGTTCAGGGCGGCATGGCGATGTTCGAGGGCATCCCCATCTATCCGCAGGTGAAACACCCGTATGGTCAGGACGTGATAGGCGCTCATGCTGAAGCCGCACATGCCGATATTCTCATCACTCTTATGGATGCGTGGGTGATCGAACCCGAGAACATACCACGATCAATTGAGTGGCATCCGTACTTTCCCATCGACTGTGAACCCGTTCCAGAGCGCGTATTGCGCGAAGTTATGAAAGGTCATAAGCCGATTGTGATGAGCAAGTATGGCGAACGCATGATGAAGAACAAGGGTTGGGACTGTTACTACGTTCCTCATTGCGTGGATATCAAAGTATTCCATCCGATTGACCGTAACGAAGCGCGCGAACGTTTGGGATTTCCGAAGGATAAGTTTATCGTTGGCATGGTTGCGGCGAACAAAGGCAACAACGCCGCGCCGCGCAAAGCCTTCTTCGAGCAGATAGCTGCCTTCGCCGCGTTCAAACAGGATCACAAAGACGCGATTCTTTACCTGCACACGGACGACGGCTCGATGGGCGGGGAATCTGTGAACCTGCTCAAATATTGCGAAATTATGAAGTTGAAGGTCGATCACTTCAGGGGAATGAACACACCCGTTGACCCCGAAGCCGATGTGATCTTTGCCAACCTCTATAACTACCTCGTTGGAATGCCGGACACCTACATGGTCGACATTTACAACGCGTTCGACGTGATGATGCTATGTTCGTTGGGTGAGGGGTTTGGAATTCCGCTTATCGAAGCTCAAGCCTGCGGTTGCCCTGTCATCACAGGCGATTGGACCTCGATGGGCGAGTTGTGCTTCTCGGGTTGGAAGATCCCGAAGACCGAAGCCATCCCACACTACGAGCCATTCTTTGAAGCCTGGCAGTATCAGGTCACGGTTGGCGCGGTGGTGGATCGACTGTTCAAAGCATATGAGGTCAAGAATAACGTCGACTATCGAAGCAGGGCAAGAGACGGCGCGCTGGCTTACGACGCTGACAAGATTGTGACCAAATATTGGAAGCCCATCCTAGAGGACATCGAGAAGAACCTGCACAACAAGGGTGGGTTGGAATTGGTGACGTTTTGAAAAACTACCTACTCAACATCACCTGGAAATGCCAATTAACTTGTTCCTACTGTTGGGTACGTCGTAGCATCAACACCAATCCAGAACTGACCAACGTTCCCTTGCGACCTATGGAAGATTGGGCGCGGGCAATCGAACGCGATACACCGGATTTCATCACCTTAGCAGGAGGCGAGCCGTTATCCGTCCCCTGGGCGATTGACTTGATGCGCGCATTCCCGAACGTCAAATGGTGCTTATCCACCAACGGATTGAACCGCGACAAGATAGACGAGCTGGCAAACCTCCGACTTCCGCAGATATTCAACATCAATTTGAGCTATCACCCCGAAGCCGCAAAGCGTTATTCATGGTATTTCGACGGCTGGAAAATCGGGATGCTCACACTTGCAGAGGCGGGTTACAACGTCTCATCCAACATCGAACGGGTCAACCAGAACGTCGAAAGGTCACAGAGAGCGATTGACTTTGCTCATGCGCTTGGGAAGAAGATGCTGATTAGCCCGATTTGCGGCGGTAGACCCGAACTCGCTCATCCACAGGACACACCCCTTGTCTGCGAAGGCGGGATAAATCATCTGACAATCGCGCCGAATGGGGACGCGTGGCCTTGCCAGTCAGCGATCAATTCGTTTGCATGGAAAGAAACCTGCTTAGGTAATTGGATAGACGACACGATAGACATGAGCAAAAAGCCTGTACCCTGCCATCTCCAATGTGTTGAATATTTTTACCAGTACAAAGAGCATGAAGCGGGCGACTTCTTCTTCCTGAATGTGAGGGAGGAGAAATGATGACACCCGCGCAGACAAAGAAGCTCATCAACAAATACATGAAGTGGTGGATTCATTGGACTGGGCTAGGCTTCCACACGATCAACACTGTCTTTGTGGACTTCTGGGAAGGCGGGTTGGACGCTGACGCTATCTGCGAGTCTCATTGGGAATACCTTGAGCACACGATCACATTCAACATCACCCATATGCAGTCGCAATCGGATGAAAGCATCGAGGCAACGGTAGTCCATGAGCTTATGCACATCTTTTTGAACGAAATGCGCGAAGAAGGAATTGAACACGAAGAACGGGTTGCCAGCACGCTGCAAAAGGCGTTCATGTGGGTAAGGGGTGCGAAATGAGAGCACTCGTCACCGGCGCCGAAGGCTTTTTGGGAGCGAACCTTTGTCGCGAATTGATCGAACGCGGTTACGACGTGACCGCGACCTCATTGAACCGCAATAAGCACACGAGTTTGAACGCGATGCAAGTAGATTGCCGCGTCGAATATGGCGACGTGACAGACGCCGATTTCGTCAACCACGTTATCCCCTCGAGCGAAGCCGATGTCGTGTTTCACCTCGCCGCCGTGAGCATCGTCAAGATAGCATCGGCATCGCCGTCGTTGGCATTGCGTACAAACATCCTGGGGACGCTGAATGTCCTCGATACGTGCAAGAGATTGAGAATCAAGGCGCTGATAGCCTCATCCGACAAAGCCTATGGCGACCACGACGGACTGCCCTACACAGAGTCAATGTCACTCCGACCCACCGGCGCGTATGAAGTTAGTAAGACCTGCGCGGATCACATCTCAATGCTTTACGGTGCGATTGTTGTCAGATGCGCGAACCTGTACGGCCCGGGTGACTTGAATTGGAGCCGTCTCATTCCCAAGTCGTGCAAGTTGGCATTAAAAGGCGAATCCCCTCAGGTGTACGGCGACGCTGTGAATGACAGGCGCGAATGGCTGTACGTCGATGATGCCGTGAATGCTTATATCCATCTTGCAGAACACGGTCAACCTGGCGCGTTCAACGTTGGCTCTGGCGAACAGTCGTCACCGATGGAGATTGCTAAAACGATAGCGCGGATGGTTGGTTGCAAAAACGTGGAATTGGTAAACAAGGAACGCGGCTTCTATGAGATCAGAAAACAATACCTGAATAGTGAGAAGATCGGCAAGACGGGCTGGAAGCCGGAATACAGCATCGCGCGCGGCATTGCCAAGACGGTTCAATGGTATCGGGACTACCTTTTATGAGGATCCTTTATTGGCACGAGGATACCCGCGAACCTGGAAGAGGCGGCGGGGCGGAGTCGATGCTACGCGACCTCACGGGGGCATTGAAGGCAAGAGGGCACGAGATAGCCTGGTTGCACACCAACCAAATAAGAGAGGCGATTGACACATTCAAACCGGATGTCGTGCAGATATGGACGATCAATAATCGAATGCCATTGAGCACAGTTGATTATTTACACGAAAGCGGAGTCCCGTCCGTTTGGGCGCTGATGAACTATTGGCCTTTCTGCTCGGATAACGTGATGCTCAAGAATGGAGACGAGTCCTGCAACGCGGTGAATGGCGTATGCGATGGAAGTTGTCAAAGTCGCCGCGTCAACATGAGCGAAACCGTCAACAAGTTTCCCGTCCTCGCCTTGAACGAATATTCAGCGAACATTTTCAAGCGGAATGGACTCAGAGTAGATTACGTTGCGGAGTTGGGGGTCGATACCGATGTATTCAAACCCGACCCTGACCTGCGAGAAGAAGGATCCATTTTCACCTCATCCGCATGGGCTAATTATCCACACAAGGGAATGAGGTATTTACAACAACTCGCGCAGGAATCGAATATCAGAATCAAGATAATGACCGGATTGACGCGCGACCAGATTGCGGTTGGACTGAAACACGCGGACATTTACGTCTTTCCATCGACGTATGAAGAAACATGGGGGCTGTGCCTGACAGAAGCAATGGCTTCAGGATGCGCATGCATCTCGACAAGCGTTGCGGGCGGGCGGGCGCAGATACACGACGGGATGGGGTTGCTCGTACCGCCGCGTGACCCTGGTGCGATAAAAGAAGCAATTGACGCGCTGATTGGAAACAAGAAACTACGGGAATACATGGGGGAGAAGGCACGCGAGCACGTCGTCAAGGAACACAGTTTAGCGGCGATGGGTAAGCGATTCGAGAATGTGTACAGGAGCGTTATGGCAGACGACAAAACGATCACCCTTGTTGTTGACGATATGACCATCGAACCGAAAGAAGGAGTAACACATGGCTAAATTTTTGAGCGACGACGCTATTGACGGCGGGCTGAATTACCTCTCCACCGCAACCGAGATCACCGTATGCAATGCAGAGCCGACGGATTACACCAAAGCGCACACGACCTATATGTTGGTGAATCACGCCTTGACGGGTGCCGACTTCACCATTGCGGATGACACAAGCGGACGCAAGAATACCGTTGCCGCACAATCTGGATTGGACGTGTCCACTGGTGGAACTGCGACCTATATCGCCTTGACAATTACCGCCTCGTCAAAGTTGATTGGATACACGACCTGCACGTCTCAGGTTTTGGCGGTTGGAAATACGGTAAACATTCCGGCGTTCAAACTCAATATAGCGGACCCGACCTAACATGGCAATAACACACGCAAAAGTAAGTGCAGTAGAAGATGGTGTAGACACCAATCTTGTTAGACCTTCTGATTGGAACGCCGCCCATACAGGCACGCTTGACGCGAATAGCATAGACACCGGAGCAACGGCGTCTGGTCGGGTTCTTGGTGCAGACGGTGAGGGTGGTATAGTCTGGCTACGTGGCTCTGATGAGTGGATACCCGGGTTTTCCTTAGCCATATACTTCGATGAAGTCGGTCATCATGTTCATCTCTATTACTCTTTGGATAATACACAAACATGGACTGAAATTACCACTGATTTTACCGATTATATCAGGGACCCAAGTATTACATTTTATAACAATAAATTCTGGATTGCTGGCACAAGTACCGGCGCATCAACCGACCTCATACCAGTCTATTCTTCGTCCGATTTAACAACATGGACAAAAATTGTAGATATTGACACTTCTGCTCTAGGAGCGCCTTATTCGTATTCGTGGGCTCCAACTTGGTTTATAGACGCAGATAAAAGTGTGCATATTCTATTTTCTAACAATAAGAATTGGATGGGCGAGATATACGAAATGCACCCCACCAATGCCGCGTGGACCACGTGGAGCAATTTAGTTCAGGTAACCGGCACGAGTTTTCCAACAATAATGATCGACCCATTTCTTTTACTTGTAGATAATACATACTATTTATTCTATAAGGATGATGATACAGACTTTATTTGTTTGGCTACTTCATCTTCTCCGTTTAGTGGATATACCGTTATTCACACAGGAGACTGGGCAAGCTGGGGGCAGAGAGAAGGAATTTGCGTAAGCAAGGTTGATGATATTCATTGGCGTGCTTACTTCAACACCACACTGACCAATGGCATCTATATGTCTGAAAGTGACGACCTGTTCGCCACCTGGACGGCTCCGGCGGCGGTGTCTGAATTATCGGTTCGTAGTCATGGCGACGTTCTTCAATTCAGGGACTTCAACGCTTACAAGATATTCAGTGAAGCGATTGAACCCGCATTTACTCTTTCAGATCACGACCATTCGGGTGACGCGGGGGACGGCGGTACATTTGACGCCGCGAATCTGACATCGGGTGAGTCAACCGACGGGCAGGTGCTAACGTCTGATGGATCGGGCGGCGCGGCATGGGAAGACGCAGCCGCTAGTGGGTCAATAACCGTCGAAGAGATAGACGGAACTCCATCGGTGGCTGATGTCGTCAAGATAAAAGTGCCGAATGGAAGTTTGACCGACGACGGGTCTGGGGTTGTAACTTTCACTCCGGCGGGCACTGGGGATGTCGTAGGACCCGCAAGCGCGGCAGATGGTCACATGGCTGTTTTCGATAGCACAACGGGAAAGCTGATCAAGGACGGCGGGGCTGTTCCAGCAGGCACTACGTTTGTGGGGGCTAGATACAATAGCAACGCAGCGCAAACCATTGTAAACAATACGACAATAGCAATAATAGATTTTGAAGATCAGGTTTATGATACCGGAACTCTTGTCACAACCGGTGCAAGTTGGAAATTCACGGCACCATCTACCGGATATTATCACATAGATTGTATGGCAATGTTCGCCGCCACAACTACCTTTAGCGGTGCAGAACGTGTACTCTTGCAGCTCTTCAAAAATAACTCTGTTCTTCTAACGCTTGACCGCGCAGACGCATTCAATGCGGATTCTACAACCGCCATAACGAAGGGGTCGGTCACTGTCAATCTAACCGCCACTGATTACATAGACGTCCGCATCGCACAAAATTCAGGCGGCAACCTGAGCTTGAGCAACGATGCAGGGCAGGTTTGGATCAACATCGAAAAGGTTTGATGATATGACCTCTGCCTTCCAGAGTAATGCTTTTCAAACTGATGCCTTCCAGCAGGAAACTTTTGCGATTGCAGATTTATCTCAAGCGCAAACGATAGATAATGTCACTCTTGAATACGTTATAAACCTCGCAGTAGATAGCCTGGCACAGGCGCAATCATTCGAGAACGTGACATTTTTACAGACGCATAATTTTACGGTTGACGGATTCGCACAAACCACAACCCTCGCGGACGTACCACTAACACAGGCGCACAATTTCGCCGTCGCTGACCTTTCGCAAAGTCAAACGCTTGAAGCCGTCACAATGACTAAGGCTTACAACCTAACGGTTGCCGGTCTTACACAGTCCCAAACGTTAGACGCCGCCGCAATCACGCAGGCTCACAACTTACAGGTAAGCGATTTTCAGCAAAGCGTATTGCTTGATTCAATATTCTTGGGCGTAATCATCACGCTTGCGGTTGGCGGACTTTCAAGTTCCAGTTCACTCGGAGACGTGACCATTGCGCACTTTATGGCGGGCGCAAGATTTTACCCGACAAAGTTGATTTACGAATCGGAAGACTACGCCGCAATTCCAGTTGAACGCAAGACAGTCACTATCAATCCAAAAGATGTTATCAGAGCGGACAAGCGGAATAAGATACGAGTGATCGGGAAGGATAAATAAATGGCGACATTCAAAAACGAACGCAATCAAGGTATCACAGAGATAAGCACGTACACCATTGACTACACCGATGACCTGCCAACTGGCGGAACGGTCACGGGGGGAACCGCAATTCACACGCCGCCAAGCGGGAGCGCATTGACCCCGACGGTTGCGGTTACCAGTCCTTATGTCTTCGTTACCCTTCCCGCTCTTGGTCTTGTGGGGATCCATTACCTTGACGTTCTGGCGACCTTCTCGGACGGTGACAAATCCGGCGTAAGGCTTGCGATCAACGGCGTCTATTCAACACCCACCGCCCGCTCAGGAATGGGCGACATTATCTCGCAGCTGAGGGCAATGTGCGGGGCGGGGGTGAATGATTATGTTATCGCAGGCAACCCCTATTGGTCGGATGCACAATTGCAAACGATCCTCGATAAACACCGCTTCGACGGCTATTCGCAGGAAATCCTACCCGTCATGGAGATGTCGACAGGGGTGTTATCCACGACCCGCTACTACATCGGGAATCACAACATCGAATCGGGAACAGGCGTGTTCTGGATTGCGGATTCTGTAGGGAACACGGTATCAACCGCGTCCTACTCTGTGGATTACAACTTGGGTTTGGTCACGTTCACGGCGAACACGGCAGGGTTGGCTTATTTCGCAACGTATCACTCGTTCGACATCAACTCCGCCGCGTCTGAGGTGTGGCGTCAGAAGGCATCCCACTACGCCGACCAGGTGACGTTCAAGGCGGGCAACCAGTCGGTGAATTTGAGCGATAAACTCGCGCAAGCCTTACAGATGGCAAGCTACTACGCCATGCAGTCAGGGGCGCGGTCAATCTCATTCGAAAGGTCAGACACATGCTAGACGCGAATGACCTCACCTACATGCGCGACGCGCTTGACCTGTTGATGCCGGACACGTGTTCGATCCTCTCAAAGACCGTGACGAACGATGGCGCGGGGGGCGTGACTGAGACATGGGCGACGGCTACCGCGTCCGTCTCATGCCGTGTTGACTTCACCTCAGGAATGATGCCGATTGCGGGCGGGGCGGTGCAACCCTTCACGAAGCTGGAATTACACGTTCCCTACGATACGACGATCAACGCAGACAACGAAATCGTGTGGAACGGCAACACCTACCGCATCGAACCCGCATCGCTTCAATCCTGGCAAACCGAGAAAGTCGCGGTTATCCATGCCGTCTGACTTGAACTGGAAACTTGACACGAAGGAACTTGACCGCATCATTCGCGACGCGGATACCAACGCGGACAAGATCGTGCGCAAGTTAGCGTTCGATGTCGAGGCGAAGGCGAAGCAATTGGCTCCGGTGGATACATCGGCATTAGAGAACTCAATTTACACCGTTACCAGCAAAAGCGATGATTACGCTCAAGCATCTGGCAAGGCAATGGGTAAGGCGTGGACACAAGGGGGAAGAGTCACAGAAACCCAACCCCACCCAGCGCCAGGCAAAGGCGAGGCGCGGGTTGGTCCTTGCGTCGGTTACGCGGAATATCAGGAATTTGGCACCTCGAAGATGGCGGCTCATCCTTACCTTACCCCAGCCGTTGAACAAGTACAGAAGAAATTCGACGATGGCACAACCTACCGCGAGATGGTAGAGAAGTAAATCCCCTAATCCCTACAACTTCATAGGTGACACATGAACGTGATTGACACCGCGCTCTATACGACGCTATCCGGCGGCACGGCGCTGACCTCATTGTTGGCGACCACTTCCTCGATTTACCACATTCGAGCGCCCAACGTGGCGGGCTATCCCTACGTCGTCTTCTCGCTTCAGGCGGGCGGCCCTGAAAACATCAACCCGAGCGACTTGGGAAACTACGTCTATTTCGTCAGGGCGTATTCGGCGGCATCGGCGCAATCGGCGGGGGCTATCCATGCGCAGATCCGCGCTCTCCTCCACAAGAAAACCCTAACGATAACCGGTTACACAAACCTTAGGACGGTACTCGAAAGCGAACTTGAAAGCGCCGACGAGTTGTCTAACTTAACCCCTGTCTTTATGTCAGGCGGACTCTACAGAATTCAGATCGACACGTAACAAGGGAGAAACAAAATGACAGCTTATACCGGCAAGGATTTGACTTTCAGTTGGATTTGGAGCGGCGGGACGGTTT
>Ga0208789_1001442_pt1 | contig 13308 bp, 12 predicted proteins | sample Methanotroph_Enr_FD_187368 | JGI IMG/M metagenome (GOLD analysis project Ga0208789, IMG submission 187368) | Enriched soil microbial communities from Old Woman Creek wetland in Ohio, USA - Methanotroph_Enrichment_5 (SPAdes) (version 2) | ecosystem: Environmental > Terrestrial > Soil > Wetlands...
TGCAGGAGGTGTTTCTGACAGAAGATTTTCCAAATGGTACAACAATGATTTTTCAAACTGGATGAATGGAGGATACAAGAAATTTGAATTTTAAAACTAATCCATTATAAGTAATCGGAGGCTTAAAGTAAAGAAACCACTCCTGTAGTTGTTTACCAGCCTTTTTTACTGGTAATGAAATTAGCTCCAACAAATGTATTGAGTAATTCGTTGAATACATTTTGATCATCGACCATATCGAGCCAGGTTGCTATGCTGCTTTTCACCCTCTGCAATATCAATCTTCTTTTCCCTGATCATCCGTTGATAAATGTACTCCACAAATTCAGACACTTTTCTATCGGTAAACAAACTTGGCTGGCCAACAACACGATCACTGATACCTGCCTGAATCTGGTTATCTGATCTTGGGTAAACTCATCCATAAATCCAACTGAAAACACAGTGCGTTGCCGGACCTGATCCAGAACATCGCGGTAGCTTTCAACCAATCGGTAGTATCAGTCGGATTTGCCTGTTCGAGGATTATGACGAAAGGTTGCCTTGAAATACATGATGCAAAATTCGCTCTCAATATTTTCATAAACAACAGTAAAAATGGTACTACAACGGCATTTCAAAAATGCACCTATTGAATATCAGTACTTAGTTTTTCAAACAATACAAAAACTGTTCAAAATGGGCAACTTTTGCTCAAAAATGGACTGTTCTTTAACATTTAGACTGAATGGAGCTGCAAAATGAGTTAAATTATTCAATACTATTTATGCATTCTGCTGATTTAAAAGTATTTCAGGTTTATTTTCTGCAATTATTTTGTTTTCTTTTTTGTAGTAGGTTGAATTTAATATAATGAACAACTTTGTAATTTCATTTATAATAGCCTGGATGAAAACACGTTGATCATAACTGATTTTGGAAACAGGCATAATACAGCAAACCATTATGTTTAAATTTTGTGGGTTTGAAACTATCAGAGTGTACCGTAAATCAACATGTTCCTCAATGATTAGTTTATTACTTACATGAGGATAACTAAATGAAAAGCCTAGCCTTGGTTCAAAGTGTTCGCTGATAGTCCGACGTGTATTACTATTGATTATCCGAAATAAAACCCAATCGGTCTGAACGATTCCATGAACGTGTGTACCTAAAAAATGGTAGGTCTTTTTAAAATCTTCTTTTGTCTCGGGATATTTATCCACTGAATTAAAAATAGATTTGATTTCCTGTATCTGTACATTTATAAGTCCAATATAATGATAAGAATCCGAAAGACGTCCCTCAGCCTTTTTTTTATCATCAATGATTTTTTCAATAATTGCTTTATGTTTAACAACCTCCCGTTTGTATAAGTTTAATATTAATATACTCAGGATAAACAATATACCTAGAAGTGTTCCCTCTATAGTTTCTTCTGCGATAATCAATTTTTCAGTTACATGCACAGGGCCGTTAATTAATGCTGGAATGAAAATTATAAATGAAAACAGAGCTAAATAGATTATAAAATATATTACCTGAAGATAGGGTGGCTGAAAGTTTAGTTTTTTCATAAAAGAAATTGATAAAAGTTTAGTTGATGACAATTTTATTCTGACCTGGAAGGGCTGGCCGAAACGTAGTCAGGTTTTTTACACTAATGTTCTCAGTCCAAAACAGTGTGTCGTAACTTATCAGAAATAGTAAACTACAAAAAGATTATTCTATTATTATTGATATCGCAATTTAATAATTCTTAACAAAACTGTGCCTGGTATTCCTCAATAAGTAAAAAAGTTGAGTGATATACCTACAATTGGATTTATTATTTATAGCTTAAGAATTTCTTGAAATAAAAAGAGAGGCCGTCTCTATTTGAATTTGAGATGGCCCCTCCTTGTTGTGATGTTGTTGCAGGATGCTAGATATTCTTAAAAAAGGTCACATAACCTGCCATGTCTACCTGCAGTATAGTCTTTTTGTGCGCCTTTGTAATTTCTACAAAATAACTGTTGGCATCGTCAAATTGCAGACCATAGAGAATCATGTCCGTTTCATTGGCTTCGTTATCATGGTAAAATATAACTGCATCTACGGTGTAATCTTTGTACTTGGTTTTGATTTCCTTCTGGGCTTTAGCCGGCAGATCAGTGAATTTCTCATGTAAGGTTGTACCTACAAGCTTTGCATTTTCATCATAAAATGCTTTCATTGTCTTTCCATCTTTGGTGAAGGTGGCTTCGTCGAAGTTTACTTCTCTTTTCCATTTTACATTAGGTATATTACCAAAGGATTCAACAAATTGTTGTTTTGCAACAGAATTTACTTCCTTACCTTCAAGCTTCCTAAGGGCTTTCCTTTCGGTTTTTAATTCCTTCTTTGTTTCTTTAATTTGTGCATTTTCCTTTTTTACCTGGGCTTGTGTTGGTAAAACAACAATTGTCAACAGGGCTGTCAATGTTAAAATTGCTAACTTTTTCATGATTTAGTATATTTAATTGTTTATAGCCATTAAGACAATATAGAATTGAATAAGTTTATTAAAAACCAGCGTTTTAACAAATTTTAGTATAAGATAACATCTAGCGATTATATTTATTCTTTGGCAGAAAGATGCTTCCTCCATATTATTCGTCTCTCAACCTGGGTGGTGAGTATTCAGCTTTTCCATGCCATCGAAATTACGGGAATACAAAGAACTTGACTATATTTATTTACCACATAAGCCACGGGTAAAAGATTGATGCAGGCAATAATTTAGAGAAAGAATGAATTTATTGAATCAATAGCCTGAAAAGTGTCGATCAAAAAGACTAATTACATTGGCTTTCAATCGGAAAATATAAAATTTGATTGAACTTCAGATTATAAAAAAAAGGAACACACAGTATAGACAGTATTTTAAAAACAAACTTTATTTAACCTATAAAAATGACAGATATTGCCAAATCACACAAAGAAGAACATCTGCGGAGTTCCGATTTTATCACCGATATCGTTATAGGAATGTCCGATGGCCTGACTGTTCCGTTTGCATTGGCAGCCGGCTTAAGCGGTACCGTGCATAGCAATGCAGTGGTTATCACTGCAGGAATAGCCGAAATTGTTGCAGGCAGCATTGCCATGGGTCTGGGCGGATATTTAGCCGGCAAAACAGAACAGGAACACTTTGATTCGGAACTGAAACGCGAATACGAAGAAGTGGAAGTTGTGCCTGAAAGAGAAAAGGAAGAGGTACGGCTTATTTTTGCCGAATATGGATTAAATGAACTTACTCAAAATACGATCGCTGATGAATTAGCGAAAGACAAGCATAAATGGGTTGATTTTATGATAAAATATGAATTAGGCCTCGAAAAACCTGATGCAAACCGGGCCAGGAAAAGCGCGGCCACTATAGGAATCTCCTACATTGTGGGTGGTTTAATCCCGCTGTCAGCTTATTTTTTCACGCAAACTCCATACGAAGGGCTTACGTTTTCAGCCTTGCTGACGATAATTTGCTTATTCCTGTTCGGGTATTTTAAAAGCAAAGTTACAGGGCAGCCTCCTTTGAAAGGGGCTTTAAAAGTAACTTTAATCGGAATAACTGCAGCTGGTGCGGCTTTCATTGTGGCAAAATTATTCAATAACATGTTTTAATCATACTAAAACATCAAATGGTAATAATTAACTTTGGTTCTGTTTAAGGAAATTGTTGAAAAGAGATTAAATTGTAGCTCCAAACAGATAAAAGTTCTGGGTTCCAGGTTCAGCCGATATACGACAAGTTTACTTTCAAATAATAATTCCCAAAACAGGCACATACGGGCAATCAAAGTTGACAACTGGGGCACGCGGCAACTGGAACCCGGCACCTTTGACAAAAAATAGTCCTATGATCTTTTAAAACAGAACTTAAACTTTTAAAATTGATTTATGAATCTTGTTTACATCAAAGTATTGGTATTACTGATAATCATGGCGATAATCGGTTTAATGGTTTATTTCATATTTTTTAAAAAAGATCAACAAGATAAACGCATAGCAGCCCAACCTTTTCCGGAAAGCTGGCGAGGTATATTGAATGAACATGTGAAGTTTTACTCCGAACTGGACGAATCTCAGAAAGCAGGTTTTGAAAAACGTGTACAGCTTTTCCTGGCAACAAAAAGCATCAATCCGGTTGATACTGAAATTGACGATAGCATCCGAATTATGGTTGCCGCGAGTGCCATAATCCCCATGTTCGCATTCCCGGAATTCAATTATCCCGGATTGAGGGAGGTAATTATTTACCCGAATAGTTTTGATGAGGAGTTTCAAACCCAGCGTGTAGATAGAAACGAAGAAAATATTATTGGAATGGTAGGCAACAGGTTTATGAATGGCACGATGATTCTTTCAAAACCTGACCTGATTAATGCTTATGACGGTACAGATCATAAAAATAATGTAGGTATCCACGAATTTGTCCACCTGATCGATAATGTTGACGGGGGAACTGATGGCATCCCCGAAATCCTGCTTCAACATGCGTATGTTGCGCCCTGGCTTCATTTAATTAAAGAAGAGATGTATCGCATCGAGCAAGGTCATTCGGATATCAGCCCTTATGCGCTTATCAATAACGCAGAGTTTTTAGCTGTGGTGAGCGAATATTTTTTCGATAATCCGGATAAATTCAAACGGAGGCATCCCGAATTGTACCAGTATCTGACTACTTTATTTCATCAAAATCCTTAATATCGAAATGTTTCCAGGTCATTTAATTAAAATTAGCAGATTGAAATAACGTTAATAACTTGCTTGCATTGAAGGACTGAAATTACAGGGAATTAATAGGGAATAAGTATCTGCTTAAGTTTAAAGGGATGGACGGATAGTGTAGTAGAGGGAAAAGAAAATATGGATATAACTGGAATGAAATAAAAAAAGGCCGTCAAAGTTGACAGCCCTTCATTAAAAATAGCGTAAGCATTATTTGGCAACAGGTGCAGCTCCCTGGTTATTCTGAGGTATCTGGGCGCCGGTCTGAGCTTCTACAACAGAACCTATGATCCGAAGCTGAACTGCAGTTTCTTTGGCATTGGACATTACAGTAACAGTTTTGTTTATAGGACCAATCCTGTTGGTATCATATTTCACCTTGATAGAAGCTGATTTACCTTTTAGTATCGGTTCGCGTGGCCATTCAGGAACAGTACAACCACAGGAGGATGTAACATTGGATAAAATAAGTGGTTCAATCCCTGTATTCTTAAATTTGAATTCGCAGGTACCATCACCACCTTTGGTTACAGTTCCGTAATCATGTGTTGTCTTGTCAAAACTGATTACAGGGGCATTGGGATTTTGAGCGGGCTGAGCAGCATTTTGTGCAAAAGCAGCAAAAGTCATCATGAATGAAATCCCTAAAGTAACAAGTACTCTTTTCATAGTTTGAATTTTAATTATTTTTATTTATTTAACGTTTTTTACTTACCGATAATTATAACCGGATGAACATTCTGCTGCATGCAATTTCTATGCCATCAGAAAATATAAGTGCAAATTTATCGATTATTCATTTGTCTGAACGCATTTATGATCATAATATTTTAAATTTGTTAAAAATTAACATTTCAGTATGAAACCTATAACTCTTTTTTCATTGATCATTCTTTTCAGTACCCTGATTTCGTCATGCTATTCAACAAAGAAGGCAGAGAATGAGAAATTTTCATCTTTCAAGGCCGGTCCTGAAGTGGTTATCTATCAAACCAGGAAAGATTATTCAAGGTTTGTCCCGGTTATTCTAAGCGATGATAAAAAAGCAATAGAATCATACCCTGGTATCAGGGACGTTTATTACGAAGGCCATCTGGCCTACCCCACCCTGCTCCACAAGGGATTTTGGCTCGATAACAGGGGAATTACTAAAAATGTTGCATTCTTAAGCCTCACTTACGAAGAATACTCGAAACTGGAACAAACGCCTTCAGCAAAAGAACTTATTAATCTGATCCTGGATAGTAAGCCACTTACCAGCATGTATCTATGTGGCAACAGGTCATCATACCGTGAAATAGTAAAGGAATTAAATTCTAAAATCGATGAAAATAATTTTTCTTCGTTCGAGAAGATCAAGTAATTTTATCTTATATATTTGAATATCTGTTGTTTATGCAAATAATAAGGATATATTCTATTAACTTATCAGTTGTATTTTAACAAAAAAAATATTTTTATACATATTAAATAGATTGCATACTAAAAATAGATTAATTTTGTATTATTAAAATCCGGAATTGTCTCTAAACAACCGGATAAATAATTCTTAACAAAGCCCTCCATCATTGGAAAATACAATCCCGCTTGTTAAATTACTCGATGGTAGAAGTTTCTACTATGCCTTTCTGGCAGGTGCCCAGCGTATCTTCGAAAACCAGGGACTTCTCAACAAAATTAATGTTTTCCCTGTTGCTGATGCCGATACAGGTACAAACCTGGCAAGCACCATGCGATCCATCGTTGATAGCCCTATTCCAACAAACAATGTTAAAATGGCTTCTGCCGCATTGGCTGATGCAGCTTTAGTCGGAGCACGAGGTAATTCGGGGATCATTTTCGCGCAGTTTCTTTATGGTTTCAGTAATGAAATTGAAAATGAAGAAAACCTGACTGTTGAAAATTTTTCACGTTCCATTTCAAAAGCAGTTACATACGCATACGAAGCCATTGCCAACCCTGTGGAAGGCACCATGATTTCGGTAATACGCGAATGGGCAGAGTTTATCAACACCATGAAAGAATTGATTGATGACTTTGTTGAGTTACTTATCAAAGCATTACAAGTTGCCAGAGAATCCCTTGCCGATACGACCCGTCGCCTTGAAGTACTTGCAAAAGCACATGTGGTGGATGCGGGTGCAAAAGGCTTTGTTTTGTTTCTCGAAGGTATGATTGATTTCTTTAAGAACAGGCAAAGCATCCGCCGCCTGGCTATCCCTATGAATGATATGATACTCGAAGAGGTTGAGGTCGATTCGCATGATGATATAACATACAGGTATTGCTGCGAAGCCATGCTTGCTCTTGATATGCATGCCGGCGAAACTAAGGAGACTCTGCGTGAAGCCATATCCGGCTTCGGTGATTCAATGGTTGTTGCAGGTTCTGAGAAACGATTACGAATCCATATTCATTCCGATGATCCGATTAAACTTTTCGAAGCTATTAGTAAACGATCATCAATTACATATCAGAAAGTAGATGATATGGTTATGCAACAGGAAATGTCGCATAACCGCAAATGGCCAATTGCACTTGTTACGGACTCAACCTGTGATATTCCCCAGGATATACTCGAAAAGAACCAGATAACGATGGTGCCGCTCAGCTTGCAGGTCGGAGCATCCGTTTATCTTGACCGCACTACCATCGCCAGCGAACAATTCTACAACCTGCTTGAGACCTCCCCTTCTTATCCTACAACCTCGCAGCCAGCCTATAAAGATTTTATCAATAAATACTCATACCTAAGCTCTCACTATAATTCAATTATAGGCATTCACCTGAGCAAACAGCTCAGCGGCACATTTTCGAACTCTCAGCGTGCAGCAAAAGCTGTGAGCGAGCAAAGTGGTAAGGAAATCAGCGTTTTAAATTCAAACCGGCTTTCTAGTGCATTAGGGCTTACAGTTCTTCGTGCTGCCGAAGCCATTGAACAAGGCAAAACTCACGCCGAAATTACCACAGCCATTGAAAGCTGGAACGATAAAAACCACATCCTTGTAAGCGCATTAACCGTTAAGTACCTAGTAAAAAGCGGCAGGTTAAGCCATTCGAAAGGTATTGCGGGGAAACTCCTGGGAGTAAGGCCTATCATATCAGTAACGAATGAAGGGAAAGCCTATACTTACGGTAAAACATATTCCGAAAAAGGAAGCATGAAACTGCTGATAAACAAAGCTGCAGAACTGATTGAGAAAGGACCAGTGTGGGGATATTCCATTTCACATATCCGCAACCTGGAAACAGCTCAATGGTATGCCTCGCAAATGGAAATTATGACCGGTAAAAAACCTCTGTTTATCAATGATTGCAGCCCTGTGCTTGGTGTCCATGGCGGACCGGGTACGGTGGTTCTTTCAATTATGGAAGAGTAATCAAATTACTTTCCAGGATTTTATATTGCTGCCCGAAGTTAAACGCTTCGGGTAGTTTGTTTATGGGGAATTAACTCTTTTAAAAAATTATTGCTGATATATAACAGGACAATTTTTACTGCTGTGCTATCAAATTATTAATTTAAATCCTTTTTTTTCGTTTCCCACACTTTTTGTACTTTCGCCGCCTTGCCGGAAACGAATTTGATTTCCAGCTTAATTTTGCTTATTCACTGAAAACCTGTTAGTTAATTATGATAACCCAGCAACTGATTAATCCCTCAAGCATTGTTATTGTTGGCGGATCGAACGATATAACCAAGCCAGGCGGAAAAGTGTTGAAAAACCTGGTTGACAATCATTTCAGCGGCAACCTGTTTGTGGTGAATCCTAAAGAAGAAGAAATCCAGGGAATAAAATGCTACAAAAGTGTTGATGAACTTCCAAATTGTGATCTGGCCATTTTGGCTATAGCCGCAAAATACTGTCCTGACACCGTTGAAAAACTTGCACGCGGTAAGCAAACCCGGGCATTTATCATTCTATCGGCAGGTTTTCATGAGGAAAGTGCCGAAGGAGCCGCTTTAGAAGATAAGATTGTAGCCACTGTAAATCAATACAATGCATGCCTGATTGGCCCGAATTGTGTCGGGATGATGAATCATAACCACACTTCGGTTTTTACCACACCCATACCGAAACTCGATCCAAAAGGCGTTGACTTTATTTCGGGTTCAGGAGCGACAGCAGTGTTTATTATGGAAGCCTCAATTCCTAAAGGATTGACCTTTTCCAGCGTTTATTCCGTTGGAAACAGCGCCCAGTTAGGTGTTGAAGATGTACTCAAATATCTCGACGAAACCTTTGATCCTGCTACCAGTTCGCCTGTGAAATTGTTGTATATTGAAAGCGTAAACAAGCCTGAAATGTTACTGAAACATGCGTCATCGCTGATCCGCAAAGGATGTCGCATTGCTGCAATAAAAGCAGGAAGTTCAGCTGCCGGAAGCCGTGCTGCTTCGTCGCATACAGGTGCACTGGCAAGTCCTGATGTTGCCGTTGAATCACTGTTCAGCAAAGCAGGTATTGTTCGCTGCCACAGCCGTGAAGAGTTGGCAACCGTTGCCGGGATTTTCATGCATAAGCCCTTACAAGGTAAAAACATAGCCATTATCACTCATGCCGGCGGACCTGCCGTGATGCTTACAGATGCGTTATCCGAAGGAGGTCTTGAAATCCCGCACCTGGAACATCCCGAACTGCTTACAAAATTATTTCCCGGTTCGTCAGTAGCCAACCCTATTGATTTCCTGGCAACAGGAACAGCCGAACAACTCGGTTACATTATTGATGCATGCGATAATGATTTCACTGAAATTGATGCAATGGCGGTGATATTTGGCAGTCCGGGATTGTTTGATGTTTATGATGTTTATAAGTTACTGGACAAAAAAATGAGGACCTGCAAAAAACCAATTTTCCCAGTACTTCCTTCCATTATTAATGCAAAGAACGAAATTGAATATTTTATCGGCCTTGGACGTATCAATTTCCCGGATGAGGTGAATTTCGGTAACGCACTTTGCAAAGTTTATAACACACCAGAGCCTGCACCTGAAAACATTCCTCAGCCGAAACTTGATCGGGCTGCAATCCGCGCGATAATTGATGAGGCTGCTGAAGGATATCTGCACCCGGAGAAAGTTCAGGAACTGTTTGATGCAGCAGGAATTCCCCGTGCCGGCGAAAGGGTTGTTACCAACAAGGAAGCAGCAATACTTGCAGCTTCAGAATTAGGACTACCCGTTGTAATGAAGGTTGTAGGCCCCGTGCATAAATCAGATGTAGGAGGTGTAGTTCTGGATGTGAAAAATTTTGACCAGGTAGTTGTAGAATTCGACCGTATGATTCAGATCAAAGATACCACCGCCATTCTCATCCAGCCCATGTTAAGCGGTCATTCAGTGTATATCGGGGCTAAGAAAGAACCCAAGTTCGGTCATATGGTTCTTTGCGGACTTGGCGGTATATACATTGAAGTATTGAAAGATGTTCAGTCGTCGCTGGCACCCGTTTCGAAGGAAGAAGCGGCTGGAATGATCATGCGCCTGAAAAGCTACAAAATCATCCAGGGTGTCCGTGGACAGGAAGGCCTTAATGAAGAGCTCTTTGCTGAAATAATCACTAAGGTATCAGCGCTTTGCATGGCAGCTCCTGAGATTGCCGAAATGGATATCAATCCTTTGATGGGAAATATGAATATGTTGAAAGCTGTTGACGCGAGGATCAGGATAGAGAAATAGCCGGATCTTGAATGTCTAATGTTGGATGTCCAATGTCCGAATAAAGAAACAAATAATATTTTAAAATAATGAAGAAAAGTGACATAGTCTTTTCAATAATAATCATCGTAACTTTAGCTATATTCATCTTTATTTCGCCTGTTACAAACTGGTACCTGCAATTCAATAAAGAGCACGGCATGGTAATGAGTTTTTTAAAATTCGCCCTGCTTGCAACACTTGGTGAAATAATTGCATTACGAATTCGCTCCGGGAAATACAACGAACCTGGCTTTGGTATTATTCCACGTATGGTTGTATGGGGATTCCTGGGGTTGACAATAAATATTGCTTTCCAGATTTTTTCGTCCGGCGGCCCGATATTTCTTGCATACCTGGGTTTGAGTAATGCACCCGAAGCCATGAAAGGCGGTTTCTCAATGCTGAAACTGCTAGATGCATTTACCATCTCCACTACGATGAACCTGACATTTGCCCCGGTTATGATGACTTTTCATAAAATAACAGATACGCATATTATAAAAACAGGCGGCTCACTTAATGGATTGTTCTCCCCTATTCCGTTTGCTGTTATTTTCAGGAATATTAACTGGGATGTGATGTGGAATTTTATTTATAAAAAGACCATACCTTTTTTCTGGATTCCGGCGCACACGATTACGTTCCTGCTCCCGGCCGAATTCAGGGTGCTGTTTGCGGCTATACTTGGCATTGCCTTGGGATTGATTCTGGCAATTGGAAATTTGAAAGCAAGAAACTAAATATCTGGGGATTTAAATCCTGCCAATAATTGGTAATTTGAGATTGATTTTTAAAAAGCATTTAATTGTTGATGCACAATAGTTACCTATAATTTAAAATTCATTAAAAATAGAAAGAACATTAAAAATAATTTCACTTTCCCTTTTTTATCACATTCCCTTTTTTAATCTTTGCGACATATTTATAAATGATAAACATATCGCATAATTAATTCCTATCCAGATGAAAGTAGCAATAAATGACACCCCTATTGATTTTGAAATTGTAAACGACAAGATCAGGGAGCTGAATGTTCCTGTTGTGGGTAAAGCCACGATCAGGGAAATTAAACGTCTTGTCGATAATATTGAATCAGCTACGGGCAAAAAATTTATCCGTATGGAAATGGGTGTACCCGGACTGCCACCGGCCCAAGTAGGAACGGATGCTGAAATTGCTGCACTGCAAAGAGGTGTTGCTGCTATTTATCCCGATATAGATGGAATTCCGATATTAAAAAAAGAAGTTTCATTGTTTGTAAAGAACTTCCTTGATATCAATGTTCATCCTGCCGGTTGTATTCCAACCGTAGGTTCCATGCAAGGCGGTTTTGCTTCGTTTATGACGCTTTCGCGAATGAATGTTGAGAAAGATACAACCCTGTTTATTGACCCGGGATTCCCGGTGCACAAGCAACAACACAAGGTGATGGGATTAAAGTTTGATAGTTTCGATGTATATGAATACCGTGGAGAAAAACTTCGTGCCAAGTTGGAATCCTATTTCAGTAAAGGCAATATTCACTCCGTATTGTATTCAAACCCTAACAACCCATCATGGATTTGTTTTACCGACCTGGAACTCAGCATTATCGGAGAACTTGCAAACCAGTATAATGTTGTTATTTTAGAAGACCTCGCCTATTTCGGAATGGATTTCCGGAAGGATTACAGTAAACCGGGCGTGCCTCCTTACCAACCAACTGTTGCCAAATATACGGATAACTATATCCTTCTGATCAGCAGTTCAAAGGTATTCAGCTATGCCGGGCAACGTATAGGTATGATGGTGATCAGCGATAAGTTATTCAATACCAGGGCCGAGGACTTATTAAGGTATTATATGAGCGATCAGTTTGGTCGTGCTATGATATTCGGAACCGTTTATTCACTAAGTTCAGGGACAGCCCATTCGGCACAATATGCTCTTGCAGCCATGCTTAAAGCTGCTAATGAAGGGAAATTCAATTTCGTTGAAGAGGTTAAAGAATACGGCGAGAAAGCCAAAATCATGAAGAAACTATTTATCGATAATGGGTTCAGGATTGTTTACGACAAGGATATCGACCAACCTATTGCTGATGGATTCTATTTTACGATCATGTACCCGGGATTTGATGGGCCGGATCTGATTGAAGAATTATTATTTTACGGCATTAGCGCAATATCTTTATCGATTACAGGAAGCGAACATACCGAAGGATTGCGAGCATGTGTATCGCTCGTTAAACGCACTCAATTCCCCGACCTGGAGTACCGGTTGAAAAAATTCCACGAACATCATCCGATCGGGAACTAAGGCAATAGGAAAGGGAACGGTGCTGAGCGAAAGGGGAAGAATACCGGATTTGTGATTTTGAATTTGCAATTTTTGAACGAATTACATCCATCAACCGATATCCGGAATCCGAAACAATTTAAACTCATTTTAAATAATCACAAATAGATGTGAATCAGTTTTAAAAAAACCTGTGATTTACAATAAATATCTACCTTCGCAACCACAATTCAGTGAAACTCTTAAAAATATGGCAAAAAACAAAGGCGAAATCGTAGTAGATAACGAAAGATGTAAAGGATGCGAAGTTTGCATTCCGGCTTGTCCCGAAGACGTTATAGCTATGGCAAAACAAGTAAACAAAAAAGGCTACCATTATGCTATGCCGGTAAATGATCTGTGCACAGGCTGCACCAATTGTGCCGTAGTTTGCCCTGACGGAGCAATTACTGTTTACCGCAAGAAATTTATTGACTAAGTTTAAAAACTAACCTAAGGATGAAAGAATTACGGTTAATGAAAGGAAATGAGGCTTTTGCCGAAGCTGTTATCCGTGCCGGCGCCGATGGATATTTCGGATATCCGATCACACCTCA
>Ga0208789_1001443_pt1 | contig 13297 bp, 11 predicted proteins | sample Methanotroph_Enr_FD_187368 | JGI IMG/M metagenome (GOLD analysis project Ga0208789, IMG submission 187368) | Enriched soil microbial communities from Old Woman Creek wetland in Ohio, USA - Methanotroph_Enrichment_5 (SPAdes) (version 2) | ecosystem: Environmental > Terrestrial > Soil > Wetlands...
GCCATCAACCTTCTTTAAGGCAGTATCAATAAAAAAGGACTTACCTGTATTTATCATAGTAGTGCCAAAACTTTGAGGGGTTTTACCATTGTTGACATCAATCACTGCCTTATAATCTTCGGATAAAAGAGTAAGAACCGGTGTAGCAAGCATTTCCGCAGTTGCCGCTGATGCACCAATAGCTGCAGCCGGAACCAAAGCAATGGCAAAAGGAACAGCAAATCCTACTGCAGCAACTTCCAGGGAAACCATATCGGGAGAAGTCCAGAAAGGATCCTCTTCTATAACTATCGGATCCAGATCACCATATTTAGGTATTGGTTTTAGGTTATCCAATTTTTGCTGCTGTAGCCAATCGTTTTCACTTTTAATGTCTTCAGGGCTTCGGAGCAACTTCACAACTCCTTGTTTCCCACTTAGATCCACGACGCCGGCATCCGATGGGGGAGGCGTTACAACTGGCGCTGTGGTTGGATTAAAGTTTTCAGATTGACTTTTGTATAAGGCATCTAATCCCGGATCGCCAGTGAGAGGTATTTTGGGTGGGGTAAGCGTATTGCCAAGAATGCTGGTGATTCCGTAGGATGCCAGTTGCTGCTTGTAGTCTCTCGACCAGTCCTCAAATGCAGAACTTTCGTGCGTGGTAAAAAGGGGTTTCCCCTGGAATTGTCCGTCGAATGAAACATCCCCGGGGCTTACCTGGCCGGGAGTAACGATATCGGATCCTGTACATGGTGTACAGGTGACATATGCTGAACAATCTCCAATGTAAACACCTTGGTTGTTATACATTGGAATGCTTGATTTGATAGCAAGTAGCGTTTGCCTCAGGGATTCGCATTGACTTTGTGTCGGGATACCAAAGTTGGGAAGGGGGGGGATCACTAGGGGCACGTATGCTGCACAAGGACCCGACTGTGCCACCGAAATTGTAAAAGTCCAACCTTGTGCATTGGTTTTAATACTTAACCCAATAATTAAAATAAAGGAAAAAAGCAGCGAGATGAGTAATTTTTGTTTTACTGGCCCGTGAGCTATTCGAGCTTTCATGAGTAAAAAATTAAATCAGTAGTCTGGTTAGTTTGTTAGTTAGTTAAAGCAATCGCAAAATAGATTTTAAAGATAGTTTTGCAAGAATCGTCGTGGCAAAAATAAGTTATTGATATTTCCGACATAGTCGGGACTATCTGTCTGATGCTGAAAGCAAAGAACTGGTGCCTTAATCGAAATGCAGGCAAATGCAAATTCTCAAAAAAAGTAAGCTTTGGTTTTAGGGAACCAAAGGTAGGGCACAAAATTGCTTTTGATTCTCCGGATTGTAATTTATATTGATTTTAAATTGCACTGTAAGCCGGGTCATTTCAACCTTGCCGAAAAATTCAGATATTTATGGCTTTAATTGTAAAAAGTAACTACTAAACTATATTGCCTGTTCAGTAAACAGATGCAGCAAATGAAACAATTAGCCGGGAATGAAATACCGGCAATAGCAGCATTGGAAAGGAATAGGGGAGGGAAATACACTATTATACACATGCCTGAAAAGGCACTGTTATTTTTTAACAGGCAGCACTGAATACTAAAAAAGTCATTTAATATAAACCGTAGTTAATTCACTTCTGACTTTCTCAGACTCACTTCACATTAACCTGCGGTCCACGCATTTGATACTTAAGCCTGGTTTCGTTCTCTTTACTTTTATCTGAGATAAAAATGATCGTCTTCCCGTTGTCCATTACTACCGGATATTTATCCATTGTCGATCCTGTCAATAATTTTGGGATATGTTTTGACGTATGAGACTTATGTCCTATTTCTTCATTTTTCATTTTCTGAACTTTTTAAAAAGTTTGGATTATTATGTATTACCGGCATCATTCATTTTCCTGTATCCCGGTTGAACTGCTTGCTAATCTTTCTGATAAAACATCCCGTTTAAACTTATTATTGTTTTACTATCAGAATATTATGAAATTTTAACTAATAATTCTTCTTCTATAATGCTCAACCGAACCTGGGATTAAATCTGTGGATTTTGCGTTTTTAACCTAAAAAATTACTCAGGGTAAAATTAGTTTCTCATGTTAGTAGAATTGTTATATAATTCTGGAATAGATTTATATAATTCACACATTTTATGATTTTATCAGTTGGTATTGTATGTTTTGTTATATAAATGCTGTTTTTTGATTGTATCTTTGATAAACGCTATCCTCTCTGTTCATTTTTTTGATAATTTTATATGACGATCCTTGTAACCTCGATGATGCTGATAAATTTGCGTTTCGGGTAAGTAAGAAGCAAAGTAGGTAATTAACCAAATCATTTAAATTAATATGGAAGAGACTATTCGTTTTCAGTTAAATGGGGAAAATACAGAAGTTCTGATTGACCCCAACCAGACTCTTTTATGGGTTTTGCGTAATCACTTCGGGTTAACAGGAACCAAATTTGGCTGCGGGATGGGATTTTGCGGTTCCTGCACTGTCCTTGTCGACAATGAACCTTTGAGGTCATGCCAGTTAGCAATGAGTGATATTTCCAAAAAAAATATTGTCACTATTGAAGGACTGGCAAAAAATGGCAAATTACATCCGGTACAGAAAGCATTTATTGAGCACGATGCCTTACAATGCGGGTACTGCACTCCCGGGATGATTATGAATGCGACAGGTCTGTTGATAAAAAACCCATCGCCTTCCATCCAGGAGATCAGGGATGGTATGGAAAATAATTTCTGCCGCTGCGGGGCACATGTTCGTATCATTGATGCCGTTCACACAGCTGCTGACGAAATGAAAGGAGGGAAATAACCATGAAAAAGAAAGAAAAAAACCCGGCCGAAATAAATCAATCCAATATTGGATCAGGTATAAAGCGAAGAAGTTTTATTCAGATCCTGGGTGGCGGAATATTCATCTTTTTCCGTCCCTGGGGTGTTCTTGACTTATTTGGTTTAACACCTGAACAGAACAGAAGCCTTCCAAAAGACTATAATGCTTTTCTCCATATCGCTGAAGATGGAACCGTTAGCTGTTTCACCGGCAAGATTGAAATGGGGCAGGGCATTATCACCTCGCTTGCCCAGATGATGGCCGATGAATTAAATGTGCCATTTGAGAAAGTAAAGATGGTGATGGGTGATACCGAACTTTGCCCATGGGACCAGGGAACCTGGGGGTCGTTGAGTACCCGGGCATTCGGGCCGAATATGAGAGCTGCAGCTGCTGAAGCAAGGGCGGTATTGCTTGGACTGGCCTCTGCACAAATGGGCGTGCCGGTATCCCAACTCGTAGTCAGGGATGGGATAATCACCGACATGAAAAATGCCAATCATTCAGTTAGCTATGCACAACTTACCAAAGGCAGGAAAATCGAAAAACACCTCGATGAAAAACCAACTGTGGAAGATTATACTCAATTCACCTATGTCGGCAAATCCTATAACCATAACGATGCTTTACTTAAAGTTACCGGAGCCGCCCAATATACCGGTGATTATAAATTGCCAGGGATGGTTTTTGCACGGATATTACGTCCGCCTTCACACGGGGCAAAACGTACGTCAGTCGATGTATCTGGAGCTGAGAAGATTGAAGGTACACAAATAGTGCGCGACGGCGACCTGATTGCCGTTCTTCACGAAAACCGGGATAAAGCCGATCAGGCAATTGTAAAGATTAATGCAGAATATTCATTTAAGGAAATGCCGGTTAATGATAAGTCCATCTTTAACTGGATGCTTAAAGCCGATTCCGTGGCTACCGAAATAAGGTCAAGCGGGGATTTGGAAACAGGGCGTAAACTTTCAGAGAAAATCATTGAATCCGAGTTTCTTGATCCATACCTGGCTCATGCTGCAATCGAAACGCATTCAGCCCTGGCCAGGTTAGAAGGTGATAAACTAACGGTTTGGGCTTCAACGCAATCTCCTTTCGGTTTGCAGGACGCTATATCGCGTGAGCTTTCGCTTCCGCTCGAAAAGGTAAGAGTGATAACACCTTTTGTTGGCGGAGGATTCGGTGGAAAAGGTGCATTCCAGCAGGGTATTGAGGCAGCAAAACTGGCAAAGTTGAGTGGTAAGCCTGTCATGCTCGTCTGGACACGTGATGAGGAGTTTTTCTATGATACTTTTCATCCGGCAGGAGTAATTAAAATCAGGTCAGGAATAGATAAATCAGGTTTGATCAAACTTTGGGAGTATAATATATATTATTCAGGTAGCAGGGGATCAGAGACTATTTACGATGTACCCAATGTTAAAACCACCCATTACAGACAGAATAAGAATGCCCCGCCTGTTCATCCATTCGGCACCGGAGCCTGGCGTGCCCCGAATGCAAACTCAAACACATTTGCAAGGGAAAGTCAGATTGACATTATGGCAGCATTCGCCGGTATTGATCCACTTGAATTCAGGTTAAAAAACCTTCGGGATGAGAAAATGATAGCTTGTCTGAAAGCTGTCGCCGATAAATTCGGTTATGTTGCCGGAAAAATCCCCAGCGGAAGAGGAATTGGCATTGCTTGTGGTACAGATGCCGGAACATGGGTAGCCCATATGGCCGAAGTTAAAGTCGATAAAAAAACCGGGCAGGTTCAGGTAGTCCGCATTGCCTGTGCCCAGGATATGGGATTATGTGTGAACCCGGAAGGTGCTACTATCCAGATGGAAGGTTGTATTACCATGGGACTGGGATATACATTTACCGAAGAGGTATTTTTCGAAGGTGGTAATATAAAACACCATAATTTTGATTCGTACGAAATTCCACATTTCTCATCTCTGCCTAAAATCGAAACCGTTATCCTCGACAGGAAAGACCAGGCACCCCAGGGTGGAGGTGAGCCTGCCATCATTGCTATTGGCGCAGTAGTTGCCAATGCGATTTTTGATGCCACAGGAGCAAGGATGTACAGAATGCCGATGACACCGGCGAGGGTGCTGGAGGCATTAAAGAAAGTTTAAGTGATCAAAGCTTCTTTGGACTTACTTAATTAAAAGCTTTGGACAGCAGGGAGGTATAATTAAAAATTGTTCAGCCCGGGTCTGAATTGAACTTTTCATGTGTATCATGAGCAGGCAAAGTATATTTACCTTATTAAAGAAAATACTCAATGCAGTATAAAAATCGGAGCCGCCTAAGAAAAGTCTTTCTTTATGCTGGTATATGTATATCCTCTGTAGTTCTGTTAATCGGGTTATTGTTTTTATTGGTGTATTTTGGGGCATTCGGAGCTTTACCTGGTAAGGCCGAATTGGCTGCAATTAGTAATGAAGAGGCTTCCCTGGTGTTTTCTTCGGATAGTATTTTAATAGGAGAATATTTTGCACAGAACCGTACGAACATCCATTGGAACGATGTCCCTGTCCATCTTAAAAACGCACTTATTGCAACAGAAGATAAGCGTTTTTTCACTCACAAAGGATATGACACCCGAAGTTATTTCCGTGTTTTATTTAAGAGTATTCTGCTTGGTGACAAAAGCGGAGGTGGGGGAAGTACCCTGACCCAGCAACTGGTTAAGAATCTTTATGGCCGTGATGATTTCGGTATTTTAAGTCTGCCGGTTAATAAAATAAAAGAAGTTATTATTGCTACGCGCATTGAGAATGTTTATTCCAAAGAAGAACTTTTGTTGTTATATCTCAACTCAGTGCCATTTGGAGATGATGTTTTCGGGGTGGAAGCCGCGGCTCACAGGTATTTTAATAAACCGGCCCGTGAATTAAGAGTTGAAGAATCTGCGGTGTTGGTAGGTTTGTTAAAAGCCAATACCTATTTCAATCCCCGACTCAACCCTGAAAATTCACGCATACGCAGAAATATGGTTCTGAATCTGATGGAAAAAGAACACTATTTGTCAGCTGAAGCAACGGATAGTCTGAAAAAATTACCACTCAGACTTAGTTATGAGAACGTGAGCATAGATTCTCCTGCAGGTTATTTTGTTTACCAGGTAAAGGAAAAAATAGCGGAGGTGCTGGCAACGGTCAAAACCTCAACCGGCAAGGAATATAACCTTCAAAAAGACGGGCTCAAAATATATACCACCCTGAACATGCAGGTTCAGGAACTAGCCACGGCAGCAATAAAAACTCACCTGGCTGCTATGCAAAAAATACTCGATAAAGAACTTGAAAGCCACAAAATTAAAAATCAATGGTTTAAAATTCAAAAACAGCAATCCACATCCTATGAAAAAGATATCCTGAAACGGAATGTCGAACTTTTTGATTGGGCTGGTATGCAGACAAAAAACATCAGTGCTTTCGATAGCTTATGGTATTATTACAAAATGCTTAATGCCGCTGTGCTTATCACCAATCCCAAAAACGGAGCCGTAATTACCTGGATCGGAGGCAATCATTTCAGCACGCTGCCTTTTGATATGGTTTTGTCACACCGGCAGATTGCATCAGCTTTTAAGCCTTTTTTATATGCTACCGCACTCGAAAATGGGTTCACGCCTTGTTCGTATCTGCAGAATGAAGAAAATAAATATCCCGGATACGAGGATTGGGAACCTCAGAATTTTGACCGGGAGTCAACCCCCGACAGCACTGTTGCTTTATGGTATGCCCTGGCCAAATCCATGAACCTTCCAACTGTTGATTTATACTTTAAAGTCGGAAGAGAAAGCCTTATAAATACCTGTAATAAGTTAAAGTTTCCGGAATTCACAACCGATGCACCATCCATCGCTTTGGGAACGCTCGATTTATCACTTTATGAGATCGTAAGGGCCTACGCTGCTTTCGCTGATCAGGGTAAAATCCACGAACTGGTTATGATTAACAAAATTACAGATGCAGGTGGAAAAATATTGTATATCAATAAATCAGCGAAACCTGAAACCGTCTTTAGTTCAGAAACCAGCCAGATGATCACAGCCATTTTACAGGAAGCTATCAACCAGGGAACGGGAACCAGAATACGCAGTACCTATGGAATACGGGCAGCACTTGCCGGGAAAACAGGTACTGCACAAAACTATTCTGATGCCTGGTTTGTTGCATATACACCTGATCTGGTTCTGGGAACCTGGGTGGGTGCCCGTACCCCGGATATTCATTATTTCAGCGGCAACGGATCAGGTGCTTCACTGGCTTTACCTATTGTTGCCGGTGTTCTTAAAGGTATTGAAAAAGATTCTGAATTAAGTAATAAATACCTCACCCCTTTCCTGCTTCCCGACGAAGTATATTCCTTCCTGCAATGCCAACCCTTTATGCAAACCGGAATTAAAGGATTTTTTAACCGCCTATTCAGCGGGAACCCAAAGGATAGTGGTGATAGCAAGGAAAAGGATAAAAAGGGCATAAAATCATTCTTTCGAAAACTTTTTAAAGGAAATTAAATAAAATGTTGCTATGGAAAGTGTACTGATTATCAAATTTAAATTACCATAAGCACATGTCGTTGTTAAGAAGGATGACAAAAATTAGCGTATAACTTTAAACAATAAATCTCAGGAATCGTTTTAAATAGTTTTCAGTTTAACAAATTTAAAATCCAGACCATGAAAAAAGTAGCTTTTACCGTTTTACTGATCTTGTCCGGCATTGGAAGCATGCTTCATGCCCAGGAATTCAGCAATTACATTTCATGCAAAGCTGATGGCAAAGAGTGGAAAGCCGAAGCTAAACGAATGAAAATACCGGTTTCCGGGTTCGAGTACCTGGCCCTTGCAGCTTTCCAGGTAAGCCCCGATGTGCAGGTATGGATTCGGCTTTATTATTTTTCCGATAGTCTTAAACCCGGAACATACCCGATCCTGGCAGAGGAGAACCTGGATTCCAAAGCGAAAAGGAAAGCTGACAAGGATCTTGTATGGGTATTGGTTGATTATACCGAAGAAACCAAAGGATTGGGACATGCTTTTCACGACGGCGAATCGATGAGTGGCACACTCACGATTGATAAGGTCACTAAAACCTCGATTCAGGGAAGTTTTGAAGCAACTCTGAAAGGTGTTTATTTCAAAAAACGGGCAATGGCTACCATGACAGGTTCAGGCATCCGGGGCAATATTGAGAACAAAATGATGACAAAGGCAGGGGGAGGGATGCTGGCTAACGCCGGACCACACGACCACGACAACACCAGGAAGAGCGATGAAACGGATACCATTGTGCTGAGTGACGGGAAATTTTATGTCGACTGGACAAAACCTGAAAAAGAAAGCAAATGAGATTTCCCCGTTAAATCGGACAAATTCTTTATTGATCAGAACGCCATGATTAAAGTTTAGTATTCCACATGGTTACCCGACTTGTTTGGTAAGGACTTTATGGACTTTACGTCGTTTATTGGTCTTTTTCTGGTATTGATTCGACAGCACACTTATGCTTCCGTCCACCTCCATGATGGCAAGGTCCACCTCCTTAACAGATGGTACACCATGTTCACGCACCGCTTCCATAAGTTCTTCATTACTGATTTTTGCTCTTTTCATGTGGTCTTCCAGTATTTTGCCTTTGTAAACCAGCATCATAGCGTCACCTTGTACTACTTTCCCGAACTTCGGGTAACGATATTGCAAATATTTCAGCAGGTAATTTATCAGGAACAGAGTTGAAGCTGCAACCAGTCCTCCACTTAATGTTGAGTCAGGCCCAACCATAGCATTTTGTACAGCGTTGCTGATTAGCAGAATGAAAACCAGGTCAATAACTGATAGCTGCGCCAGTTCCTTCTTTCCAAAAAGGCGGATGGCTATAATAATGAACAAATAGACTGCAAGCGTGCTGCCTATGATCCGGATATAGTTGTTGTTGAGTAGTTCGTACATTGAGATGAGATTTAAACAGGAATAACTGAAGTCGAAAACTTCACAAGATGAAACAAATTTAGGAATAATTCCTCTGTTAACGAAACAATATCAGTTCATTCTATTGTTCGTTCAGCATTTGTTGAAAATTTATTCCGTTAAGAGAATTATAACCAATCCCATTCATTTTCTTCCCTTTTCCCCTGGTTCATTGTTTGTGAGGCCCGCAAACGAGTTTTATTGTTTTGTTTGGCCATTCGTAAAGGGGGGGGCTGGTCTGTCGCCTTCCAGGTATCAAAAACATGTAATTGATGCAAGGCTCTTAAAACTTGCACTACGGTAATGAGTGAGGTTGCCGTTTTGCCGTTTTCCATTTCATAGATGGCACTGCGGGATAGTCCCGTTTTCCCGGCCAGTTTTTCCTGGGTGAGGTTTTGCTGCAGACGCACTTGCCGGAGAATTTTGCCCAGTTCGGTAACTATAGCCGTATTGCTTATATTATACCAATTTGTCGGATTTTCAGTTGTTGTCATTTTTTTTGTTTTCAAATCGATATGAAGTCTTTAGGCTACAATATGATCTATTAAATTTGTTAATGACGCCTATGGGATACAAATATACAATAATAATTGACAATCTGTTCTTTCCCGACCCTAATTTAATTATGAATCCAATTCTTCATACATTATATTTTACATTATTTCTAATATTTAAATATTGCTTCACTGTTCAAGTCAGTTCATACCATTCACTAATGTTTGGTTCAGGATAAACAATGAGTCCATCCGCTTCCTTTATTATATGTTTTCTTGTTCGTTTTCTTTTGCCAGTGAACATAATCAGGTAGGTTCAGGTTATGATTTTTGTGTTCAGATACCTGCACAAAAGTGATCATAACAATCAGTTGAAAACATTATTTGCCGGTTTCGGAATAATTCGCTTAATTCGCTGTGAAAAATCACAACTCACCTTAAATTATCTGCTCCTATGGCTGAACCAAAGAAATTTGTGCCCTTCGTCTCGGCCGAGACGAATATGAAAGAATTCACTGTTCGTGCCCTGATTATCGGTTTGTTTTTCGCCGTTATACTGGGCGCTGCCAATGCATACCTGGGATTAAAAGCCGGTATGACAATTGCTGCTACATACCCTGCTGCCGTACTTGGAATGGCGCTGCTTAAGTTGTTTAAAGGAACGATCCTCGAGGAGAACTTCACACGTACTGTAGGTTCTATTGGCGAGTCAGTAGCGGCAGGTGCCATTTTTACTTTGCCGGCGTTTTTTATTTCCGGCTTATGGCCTGATTTTTTCACTATCGGACATTATATTACATCATCACTCATATTAATTGCAGGAGGAGTGCTTGGTATTATGTTCGTGGCCTTGCTTCGGAAAGTAATGGTTGAAGATGCTGATCTTCCTTTTCCCGAATCGGTAGCCGCTGCGGAGATTCACAAAGCCGGACGTTCAGGTGGCGGAGGTTCCAAATTTCTCTTTTCAGCCATGGCATTGGGCGGTGTTATCAAATTGCTGGGTGAGTTGAAATTATTCCTTCCATTATGGGAGAAATTTGTAGTCTTTTCAAAACAAACTATTACCGGAACCCCTATTACCGGACAGGGTGGAATGTTACTGAGTTCTCCAGGGGTTTCACCGGCTTATATGGGAGTTGGATATATCATCGGTCCAAAACTGGGCGCCCTGAACTTCAGCGGCGGCCTGATTGCCTGGGGATTACTAGCACCTATGTTCTTGTATTTTCTGGGACCTTCCATTGATCTTAACGCATGGTCATCCATGCTTATTGCCAAGGATCCTTCACTTACACAAGCCGCTGCCATGGCAAAAGTAAGCAATCCCGCTTACCAGATTGTCCAGATATGGATGTTTATTGTCCGCCCCATTGCCATCGGCGGGATGTTGGTCGGGGCCGGGTTCACCCTTTTCAAAATGCGCAAATCACTCTCTGCCGGCATTGCACGCTCAATCAGTGATGTGAAAAAAGTTGCCTCGGGTGGTGCTGTTACCACCGCCAGGAACGAAAAAGATATTCCCTTTAACTGGATCATGGTTGGAATTGTTTTTGTTGCTGTTCTTACCTTCCTGATTACGTATTTTATTTTTAAAACATCTTTCCTCACGGCATTTGTTGCTTCAACCTTATTAATAATTCTTGCTTTCTTTTTTGGGGCCGTTTCAGGTTACCTGGTGGGCATTATGGGTTCAAGCAACAACCCTATCAGTGGCCTTACCTTAACCGCGCTTGTTATAACCGCTCTTATCATGGTATTGCTTGGTTCGCGTGGAAACGAAGGAACTGCTGCCGTGTTGGGAGTAGCGGCTATTGTATGTGTTTCAGCGGCGGTTGCCGGCGAAATGCTCCAGGATCTCAAGGCAGGACATTTGCTTGGAGGTACTCCCTGGCGTATGCAGGTTGGTGATATTATCGGTGTAGTTCTTGCCGGTATTGTAATGTTTACAGTGCTTGCTTTCCTTAATGACGGAGATATTGCCAAAGGGGTGAAGGAAGGCTACCAGGGAGGTTTCGGAAGTAAAAATCTTTCAGCACCCCAGGCCAGTTTGATGGCTATCCTTTCGCGGGGAATTGTCGAAGGACAAATGGCATGGCCGCTCATTATTGCAGGAATGCTCATGGGTCTAGGTTTTGTTTTAATGCAGGTCAAAAGCCCGATGCTGGTTAGCGTTGGGATGTATCTGCCATTGGAAACAACCTTTGCCATCTTTATCGGCGGACTCATAAAAGGCGCTGTTGAAATGTTCAACGAGAGAAAAAAACATAACGAAGCTCAGAAAGTACGTGTCGAAAATACCGGCGTTCTCATTGCATCGGGCCTGATTGCCGGTGAGGCATTAATGGGTCTTGTAATCGCAATTTTCGCGGTAGGGAATATCTTCTTATACGACTACTTCAGTTTCTTCAAGAACCCGACTTTTGGTATCAGCCTTATAATCCTGGCAATTGTTGCTTATGTGCTCATCCAGATCCCGATCAAAAATGCCGGGAATCCTGGTGATCCTGCACCACCGGCTGCCAGCATGTAATTGATCAGGAACTCAGTCAATCATGAGAGTACCGGTTTGGCAGCCTTAAATTCGTTCAAACAATGAATTTTGGGTAAGGAATTAAATATCAAATACTAAAAAAGCAGGACCACAGAGTCCTGCTTTTTTTATACTTTTGGTTCTGTAAATTATTCCCCAAGTATGCTCATTACCTATTTTAAACGGAGAAAATTCCTCCGGAAAGCTAACGCCCTTGATCTTACTCCTGTCGCGCAACTGCAATCCGAAACCGGTAAGGATGGAATAGTGACCTTGCTTATCCCGAAATTTAAGAACAAAAAAGTAGCTGCATTTGTTATTCCCGGAACAAGGAGTAAACTCATCCGGTTGAAATTGGATGAAACCGGGAGCAATGTATGGAACGCGATTGACGGGACTACTAAAATTGGTGAAATCTGCCATTTGTTAAGAGTGAAATCTGATCATGGATTTCCCCAGGCCGAAGAGCGGGTTTCTCATTTTCTGATGCAAATGTACCAGGATAAGTTCATCACTTTTAAGGAAATACAGTTGATAAAATAACTTAATATTGAATGTATTAAAGTGTTTCCCAGGTTTTTTTTGAATGCCGGCTAACTTAAATAAAGATCATTGAAAATTACAATTAAACATTATTGGAATTTCAAATCATAGCATTTATTGCCCAAGTGATAGCTCTTTTGTTTGAAGTGCAATGGATGGTAGCCTCGTTTTTCTCAATATGTAAATCATGTATCTTTGCCTTAACCAAATTTCTTATTTAGCGGAAGCTTACTCTTTAAAGAAGCCTGCTAAAATTAAAATTGATCCTTAGGGAAAAAGGAAAGATATGTTGTCACCTATAGGGTTGAAAGATATTGTTACTCCTCCGGATTCATATAGAATTTCATCGTCCTGTTGCATTCAGGATTTCTTAAATCACGCTATTTTGAAACTTACAATTGAAGACAGGTTAATACTTGCAGGAGTAAAGTTAAATCCGGAGGATAAAGATATCCGGATAATTGATGAATTAGTCCGGCAAATCAGCGATTGGGATTATTTTATCCAACATGCAATTCAGCATTGTGTAGGACCTCTGTTATATAAGAATCTTTTGCTGATCCCCAATTTTAAACGGGTGCCTGATTCTGTTACGGCTCAACTAAAACAAACCTATCTCAAAACGCTGTCGCGGAACATGGTCATCTATGAACATTTCCGGAATGCGATAACTGCTTTTTCATCCCAAAACATTTCAGTTATTGCCCTGAAAGGGATTTTTATGGCTGACACTATATACCGCGACATTGGGTTACGCCAGATGAGTGATATTGATCTGTTGGTTGGAAACAGTAAGGATGGAGAGAAATGCAAAGCCATTTTACTTGATCTCGGGTATACGTATTCTGAAATTTATCACACGGAATTTAACAGGCAGTTTTCCGATTCAAAACATTTACCGCCCTTGGTTCTGAAC
>Ga0208789_1001444_pt1 | contig 13290 bp, 12 predicted proteins | sample Methanotroph_Enr_FD_187368 | JGI IMG/M metagenome (GOLD analysis project Ga0208789, IMG submission 187368) | Enriched soil microbial communities from Old Woman Creek wetland in Ohio, USA - Methanotroph_Enrichment_5 (SPAdes) (version 2) | ecosystem: Environmental > Terrestrial > Soil > Wetlands...
AAAAATTTTAAAAAAAATTAAAAATATCATGCTTATAGTATTCAACTCTGGCTTCCTGATGAAATGATTCTGACACTTTTATATTTAAACAAAAGCAGTAATTTGATAATCAGCATATTAAGCTTTACAGGATGGAATCCTAAATCAAAATGATATTTATGTGCATTATCAAATTAAAAGCAGGTAAGTCAAAAATAAATATGCATAATAAATCAATTACCACCTTAAATTTTATCTACATTTGCACTGTTTTTCGATTCACAATCTAAATAAATTTTCAATGCCCAGGATTTCACAACGAGGCCAGAAAATGCCCGCTTCGCCCATTCGTAAACTTGTTCCTCATGCCGAAGCGGCAAAAAAAAGAGGAATTAAAGTATATCATTTGAATATTGGTCAGCCGGACATAAAGACGCCTGAGGTTGCAATTGATGCCCTTCGTAAATACGATGGGAAAGTGATAGAATACAGTCATTCGGCCGGAAATGAATCCTATCGGAAAGCGCTGGCGGCAAATTACCGCAGACAGGGAATTGAAGTTGATCATAACCAGATACTTATCACTACCGGAGGCTCCGAGGCTATTCTTTTTGCGATGTTTTCATGCCTGAATCCAGGAGATGAAATCATAATTCCTGAGCCATTTTATACTAATTATAATGCATTTGCTCAAACAGCCGGCGTAGTAGTAAAACCGATTACCTCGAATATCAAAGATGGTTTTGCGCTTCCACCGATAAGTGAGTTTGAGAAATCAATCAATGCGAATACCAAGGCAATTATGGTCTGCAATCCAAACAATCCGACGGGTTACCTGTATAGCAAGGAGGAATTGATGCAGCTTCGCGACCTGGTATTGAAACATGATCTGTATTTATTTGCTGATGAGGTTTACAGGGAATTCTGTTATGGCGGAAATGCGCATTATTCGGTGATGAAACTGGAAGGCCTTGAACAGCACGCTATCATGATTGATTCGGTTTCGAAAAGATACAGTGAATGTGGCGTTCGTATAGGCGCTTTGGTTACGCGTAATCCTGAAATTTTGAATTCAGCTTTGAAATATGCTCAAGCCCGTTTAAGTCCTCCATCTTTAGGACAGATTGTTGGTGAAGCTTCGCTTCAAACTCCGGATATTTATTTCACTGAAGTATACGACGAATATATTGCCCGCCGTGATTTTGTGATTGAAGCATTAAACAAGATTCCCGGGGTATTCGCGCCAAAACCCAAGGGTGCTTTTTATGCAATTATCAGTTTACCGGTTGATGACAGCGACAAATTTTGCCAATGGTTACTCGAGGATTTTAATTACGAAAACCAGACTGTAATGTTGGCTCCGGCTTCGGGGTTTTATGCTACACCGGGATTAGGCAAAACAGAAGCACGTATTGCTTATGTTTTAAAAATTGATGATCTGCGAAACGCCGTTAAATGTCTGGATGAAGCGTTGAAGGTATACCCGGGAAGGGTTTGATGGGCATGAGTGGAGAGTGGGAAAGTAGCAGAGTGGGAGATATAAAGACTAAGAGACTGAGAGACTGAGAGAAGGAAAGAAGGAAAGACGGAGAAACTAAAGGACTGAGAGACTAGACTATTGCCTTATTTTGATTTCCTAACCCCCCCAAAAACAACATCTAAACCCTAATAAAAGTCAGGATAAAGAAGGTATTTTTTTCTGATTTTCTTAAACGCATTAAGTTCGGGTTGCCACGATTTGCGGATTTCAATTTCACTTTTCCCGGCAATGATTTGTTCCCGTAAATTGCTGTTTCCTGCAAGTTTGTCGAAATAGTTAGTAAAGAACTCCGTTGTTGAATTGAGATTTTTATACGCTTCGATAAGCCATTTCAACTCAAGATGTCCATCTTGTTTAATTGATTCAGCTGCTTTTTCCAGGTTCTGCCCATAGCAAAGTTGCCCTTGCAGAGGTGGGTTTTCACTTACTCCTTTGATTGGTTCTGGTATAAAACTAAATGATTTTTCAGGTAAATCTGGATGACCGAATATTTTAAATGGTCTGTCCGTTCCGCGGCCTATGCTTACCACAGTTCCTTCAAATAAACACAGCGACGGATAAAGATAAATGGCTTTCATATCCTTAAGGTTAGGTGATGGCTGTACCGGCAACTGATACCTTGAATTATGTGTATAATTGACACATTTTATGATAGTCAGGCTACAATGTGTACCGTCGGTTAACCATTTCTCACCATTAACCATCATGGCATATTCGCCGATGTTCATACCATACACAACTGGAATAGGATGCATGCCTACAAATGATGAATATGTCGGTTTCAGAACCGGGCCATCAATATAATACCCGTTTGGGTTGGGCCGGTCAAGCACTATCAACGGAATGTTATTCCCGGCACATGCTTCCATCACATAGGTCAGAGTTGAAATATATGTATAGAATCTTGCCCCGACATCCTGGATATCAAAGATCATAATATCAATATCTTCCAAATCTGCTTTTGTAGGTTTATTATGGCTGCCATAAAGAGAAATAACTTCGATCCCGGTTTTGGGATCTTTCCCGTTGAAAATTTCCTTGCCGTCCGGTTGATTTCCCCTGAAACCATGTTCGGGCCCAAAGATTTTTTTTACATCAACTTTTAGTGAAATCAATGAATCAACAAGGTATGTATTCTTAATTAGTGAAGTGTTATTTGCAACAATTCCGACCTTTTTCCCTTTCAGCAAAGGCAAGTATCGGCCGGTTGTATAGGCACCTGGCAATATCTCCCCGTTTACTGACAATTGTTTTTTCGGGTATTGCTTTTGTTGGCAACTTCCGGTAATAGCTGCTGCCAGTATCAGGATACCAATTATATATTTAATTGACTGCATTCTGTTTATATAAATATTTGTTCTGATCGCATTGGTTTTTAAAGCAATTACAATAATCGTACAATAATAAACGAAAAAGGTGTAAAAAACTTGTTGTTCCGGTAAATCTTTCATCGGGAGATACAAGAAATGACTATTGAAGTTTACATTTTAAAAGTTTTAACTAGAAGGTTGCCCCTCGCCTTGTCATCCCTCGCCCCATCTTTAGGCATAAAACTCTAAAATTAAAGATAGGGACATAACCGGATAAAAAAGTATTTTTGCAGACGGATGAATACTGAACAATTTATAGCCCGACGTCTGATCAAAGGCGGTCCCGGTAGTTTCTCGGCCCCGGTTATCCGGATTGCGATCATCAGCGTTGCCCTTGGCCTGGCGGTTATGATTGTTTCGGTGGCCATTGTTACAGGCTTTCAGCGGCAGATACGGGATAAAATTGTAGGATTTGGCTCGCATATCCAGATAGCGAAATTTGACTCAAATAATTCATTTGAATTTGAACCGATTAGTAAAAACCAGGCATTTTATCATAAACTTGAAAATACCAAGGGGATAAAACATATCCAGGTTTTTGCTACCAAAGCCGGGATAATTAAAACAGCAGATCAGATACAAGGTGTGGTATTTAAAGGCGTTGGCGATGATTTCGATTGGTCGTTTTTTCGGGATAAACTTGTTTCAGGCAAAATATTTTCTACTAAGGATACTTCTGCAAGTAATTCGGTACTTATTTCGAAGAATCTTGCTGATCTTTTAAAAATTAAGGTTGGTGATCCGCTGCGTATGTATTTCATTATTGATAATACAGCCCGTGCCCGCAGGTTCAATGTCTCAGGAATTTATAATACCGGACTTGCCGAGTTTGATCTGAAATTCATTTTCGGTGATATCCGGCAGATTCAGAAACTGAATGGCTGGAGTGCCGATTCAGTTTCGGGTTTTGATGTATACATCAACGATTTCAGTGAGTTGGATAAAATGGGAAAAATTGTGTACAAGGAGGTTGGTTATGATCTGAATGCCAAATCTATACGCGATCTTTATCCCCAGTTGTTCGATTGGCTTGATCTGCAGGATATGAATGTGATCATTATCCTGGTGCTGATGGTGCTTGTTTCGGGAATGGCTATGATATCAACACTGCTGATCCTTATCCTGGAGAGAACCAGTATGATAGGTGTTCTAAAAGCATTGGGAGCCCGCGATTTGAGTATCCGGCGGATTTTCCTGTACAATGCTGCCTATATCATCGGGAAAGGAATGTTATATGGAAATATTGCAGGGATAGGCATTTGCCTGCTTCAGCAATACTTCAGTATTGTCCACCTGCCACAGGAATCCTATTTTATGTCGGTAGTGCCTATCAACCTCAATATCATCAATATTCTGCTGCTCAATGCCGGTACGTTGGCAGCATGCACATTCATGCTGTTGTTACCATCTTTTATTGTTGCCCGTATAAGTCCTGTTAAAGCAATCCGTTTCGATTAATGAAAAAAAATCCCACTGCATTAAAAACGCATGATTTATATAGCTAAATATGAGTTTTTTACAGAATAACCACCGAATTTTCGCTTCCCAGTGACGAAACCATATACTTATCAGCTGCTTCATCATTAAGCCAGATATTACCATCAGCGATATACCGGAATTGTTGCTCAAAGCCGGTTTCCATTTCCACTTTAACAGAAAATGTTCCGTCTTTTGCTTTTTTCATTGGAGTAACTGTTTCATCCCAACCATTGAAATCCCCAACAAGCACAAGACTTTCGGCTTCCGTTTTAAATTTAAAGGTTACAATACATACAGGACTGTTCTTCAGAAATTGACGTTTCTCAATCATTTTATTTAAAATATTGGTTAAACATCCAAATGGCCCCGAATAGCATTGTAAAAATAGTGTTTTATTAGGGATTTGTCAATAGTGGCATGTAAACAGTTAAAGTTCCTGGATAAAATAAAAAAACTAATACTATCAATCTGTTTGCTTAAACGGTCACTTTATTTCTCCGGTGATCAAGGACATAACTGAATGGTGACATATGTGTCATCTCAATTCCTCTTACCAATAAAGTGAAGATAACTCATCTCCCAGTCTTCCTTTGCAATGTCTCCCTTCGCCTTGTCTTCCCGGCTCTCCATTCCCAAATCCAGGTGCTTATTTCCTGCCATGTAGTCCACATTCCTTGCTATCAGGCATTTCCCACCACCAGCGGCCGGCACGAAGATCTTCACCTTTCTTGATGGCACGCGTGCATGGTTGGCACCCGATACTTGGAAAACCCTGGTCGTGAAGTTTGTTGTATGGAATATCTTTTGATTTAATAAAATCCCAAACCTGTACTTCACTCCAATCAAGGAGAGGATTGATTTTTATCAACCCGTTAACTGCATCCCATTCCACAACCTTCAGATCGGTTCGAGTAATGGATTGCTCACGGCGTAATCCAGTTATCCATGCATCCATACCTTGCAAGGCCCTCCTGAGAGGAACAATTTTGCGGATATGGCAGCATAACTTGCGGTTTTCGATACTTTCGTAAAACAGGTTTATCCCTTTGGTGTTCACCATCTCCTCAACCTGTTTTGTGTCAGGATAATATGATTTTATTGCTATTCCATACCGGTTAACTGTACGGTGGAGTAAATCATAAGTCTCAGGGAAAACGCGGCCGGTATCCAGGGTGATAATGTTTGCTGACTTGTCGATTTTTGAAATCAAGTAGGTAATCACCTGATCTTCGGCACCCAGGCTGGAAGCAAAAGTGATTTTACCGCCAAATAAAGCCTGGGCATTTCTCAGTATTTCGTCCGCATTTAAACCAGTCCATTGCTGGTTTAACAATTCAATATTTTGTGTTGGGTTCATAGTTGAAGTTATAATTCTATATCGTGAAGTTTAAACGAATGATCGGCAACTACTCCTTTTTCGGATTGTATTACTGTACAACATTCATTTGCAGCATCATGAACAAAAATAAGTATGTAATTCCTCGCTACGGCAGCCTTTAAAAATTCTTCCTTTTCTGTCATCGAAATCAGTGGTTCTATATCCGCCGGAGGAACATAATGGATTGGAATATTTGCCAATGTCGGTATAAAATCACCCATATAAACAACGATATGATTCCCTGCATTTATGTAAGGTATAATTTGTCCGCGCGTATGCCCGTTATAAATTTTCAGTGTGATCTGTTCGAAAGGCTGCATCTCTTCTTCGAGAAGGTTTAGTCTGCCACTTTCCTGCAAGGGCTCGAGATTATCCTTAAAAAAAGCGGCAGTTTCGCGTTTGTTTGGATTCATAGCCCAGTTCCATTGAGATTTTGAAACCCAGTATTGCGCATTCCGGAATACACATTCTATCAACCCGCTTTCGTTTATACGTGTTGCAGCGCCAACATGATCATCATGCAGATGTGTAAACAGAACATCCGTAATATCATTTGCTGTAAATCCTAAAATTGCAAGTGAATTCAGAATAGTGACTTCCGGTTGGCGGTAGCGGACATTGTAATACTTCTCATTTCGTTTATCGCCAAGCCCGACATCAACTAGTATTTTTCTTTCGTTGTGAATGATCAGCAAACATCGGGTGGTGATATCAATCGTATTATTCTCGTCAGATTGGTGGTTTCTCGACCATATTGACTTTGGCACCATGCCAAACGCCACGCCTCCATCCAATTTCCAGTTGTCAGCAATAACAGTATAAAGCTTCATTTTTTTAATCTTCTTTATTTTTCTTTGATCTGATCATGTTCTCCAATACATCCCACATTTCCTGAGGAATAGCTTCTAACATGTTGAATTCTCCTGCACCTTGCAACCACTCCCCTCCATCAATGGTTACCACCTCACCGTTAATATAGGCAGAATAATCAGACATTAAATAGGCTGCTAAATTGGCTAATTCCTGATGTTCGCCTACCCTGCGCAAAGGTATTTTCTTTTTCATATCAAACTTATCTTTCAGGTCACCCGGCAATAACCTATCCCATGCACCTTTTGTCGGAAAAGGTCCTGGCGCAATAGCATTGAACCGGATACCATATTTTGCCCACTCTACTGCTAATGAGCGAGTCATTGCTAAAACTCCGGCTTTTGCAGTAGCTGATGGTACCACATAAGCAGAACCTGTCCATGCATATGTAGTTACGATATTCAGGACAGTTGCTTTCTCCTGTTTTGTATCAATCCAATGTTTACCAAAAGCCAGGGTGCAATTTTTTGTGCCTTTCAAAACAATATCAATAATGGTATCAAAGGCATTTGGCGATAATCTTTCTGTCGGACTAATGAAATTTCCAGCTGCATTATTTAGTAAACCGTCAATTTTACCATATTCGTCCAAGGTCGCTTTCAACATGTCTTCAACCTCATCATAGTTTCGCACGTCACATTGTACAGGTAATACTCTTCCACCGGTTTTTTCTTCCAATTCCAGCTTCACAGCTTTTAATTTGTCAATATTTCTGGAAGTTATTGTGACCTTGGCTCCCAGTTCCAAAAAATATGTGGCCATAGCTTTACCAAGTCCGCTTCCACCGCCGGTAATTACAATCACTTTATCTGCTAAACTGCCTTCCTTAAGCATTGGTTTTTGATATTCTTCCATGTGTTTTATTGTTAATTCAATAATTTGAGAAATTTTACAAACTAAATCAATTCATTTTACGGTGTGCTATCATATTGACTTGCGTTCCTGATTCCTTATTCTTGTATACCTGGTGAAGGAATTATTGTCCCAGGATATCCCAAAGATGTCGGAATGAGAATATATAGGATTTGGTAGAAACGAATATCCAAACTGGCCATATACATTTGTGAGTATAGATTTTGACCTCTTATCGGGACTTTTCAAACCCGACTTTTAAAAGGCAGATTCAGTAAAGGTGCAGACCAGTTGGCAAAGTTAATGTTTTTTAGACTTGCAGAATCAACAAATCCAGGAATTGAATCCTGTTCGCACTTATAGGTACTTTGGGCAAAGGAGCTTCTTTTTCTTTTATTGACCATTACATTTACAACTTTCTGTTTTACCTTCGCACATCAGAAAAATACAACTTGTTTTTATTATGAATGAAAAGAGAGTTCATTTTATAGCTATCGGCGGGAGTGCAATGCATAACCTGGCTATTGCGCTGCATCTCAAAGGATACAAAGTTACCGGTTCGGATGATGAAATTTTCGATCCGGCCCGTGCACGACTCGAATCGTTTGGCTTGTTGCCTGAAAAACCAGGCTGGTTTCCCGAAAAATTAGATAGAAGTATTGATTCAATCATTCTTGGAATGCATGCCCGTGGCGACAACCCGGAACTGGCAAAGGCCAGAGAACTTGGGTTAAAGATTTATTCCTATCCTGAATTCCTTTACGAACAAAGCAAGGATAAACTTCGCGTTGTAATTGGCGGCAGCCATGGCAAAACTACCATAACGGCAATGATTCTGCATGTTCTTCATTTCTGGAATGTGGATACGGATTACATGGTCGGCGCAAAACTCGAAGGATTTGATGTGATGGTAAGGCTTACAAAGGATGCCAGGGTGATGGTCTTTGAAGGTGATGAGTATCTGACGTCTGCACTTGATCTTCGACCTAAATTTCATCTTTATAAGCCTGATATTGCATTAGTTAGCGGTATTGCCTGGGATCATATGAATGTATTTCCCACATTTGAAAATTATATTGAGCAGTTCCGCATTTTTATGCAAATGGTGCCTGATTCGGGTTCTCTGATTTATTGTAATGAAGATCCCGAAGTTCGAAAAGTAGTTGAATCAGCAGACGGCATGATGATTAAACTTCCTTATGGTATACCCCAACACCGAGTTACGAATGGAAAAACAATTCTTTTAACACCGGAAGGTGAATTCTCATTGCTGATTTTCGGACAGCACAACCTGATGAATCTTGAAGGTGCCAGGCTTGTTTGTAATCAGTTGCATATCAGTAATTCTGACTTTTACAAAGCCATTGCTGGTTTTAAAGGAGCCTCAAACCGGTTGGAACTTCTGGCTGAAAAACCCGGATTTAATGTTTACCGCGATTTTGCTCATGCTCCTTCAAAATTAAAAGCAACTATTCAGGCAGTAAAAGAACAATATCCTGAACGAAGACTTGTTGCATGTTTTGAGTTACATACCTTTAGCAGTCTGAATAAGGATTTCCTGGATCAATATGCGCACAGCATGGAAAAAGCAGATGTAGCTGTGGTGTTTTTCTCCCCGCATGCGCTTGCGTTAAAAAAGCTTCCGATGCTTTCGCCTGATGACATTAAACACTCATTCCGGAAAGAGGGATTACTTGTTTTTTCAAATACCGAGAAATTTCAACAATACCTTCTTGATGAGAAATGGGAAAATTCGAATTTGCTATTAATGAGTTCAGGAAACTATGATGGATTGAATGTGAAGGAACTTGCCGGGGAATTAGAAAAATAAAAAAAGGGAAGCCGGAAAACAAGAAAAGGTTCGGAACATAATATAGTTTATTACTGGTATAAAATAAATCTGATCAACGAAAACCAGTTATTTATAAATGGCTGGTTTGTTGTATGTTTTTGATATTCAGATGCTGACCCCAGGTATGCTTTGAGGAAAAAGGTTTGTGATTATTTACAGCTTTACGGATTGGAGACTGAAAATCTACTAATCCGTAAAATATTTTTTATTTTTTATTTAGACTCATTCCAATCTAGCATATCTTTGCACTTGAAATTACAATTTAAACGATACAAATCTAAACTCAACTTACTTAATGAAAAGTCAGGTTAAACTTATTGTATGGCTGAAACAAACGAGGGCAAATTTTTTGATCCTGGCAGTTTTCCTCAATGCCATTGGCATAGGACTGGCATATAAATATATTTCGGCAGGCATTATACTGCATATTTCTGATTTTGTGGTCATTATCCTGGGTACAGTAGCTGCTCATATCTCTGTGAATCTCTTCAATGAGTATTCCGATTATCGCACCGGCATCGATTTCCATACAAATCGTACACCCTTTAACGGTGGCAGTGGTATGCTGGTGCAAGGGCATACAAGGCCATCGGCGGTACTTGGGGCAGCCATCGGAACCATGCTTTTTGCCATGGCAATCGGTCTTTATTATTCTTTTACCAGTCACTGGTTCCTGTTTATTATTATTGGTGTTGGAGCAGCATCCATACTGGGTTACACAGAGGTACTGGCAAAATACCTGCTCGGCGAATTATTTGCAGGTCTTTCACTCGGCAGCCTTGTAGTTATCGGCACTTATGTAGCTCTTACAGGCTCCCCGTCATTATCGGTTTCCCAATTGATTCCCCGCGAAGTATGGCTGTTATCCATTCCCCCGGGTATTTTAACAGCCTTGCTATTATTACTCAATGAATTCCCTGATATAGAGGCTGATAAGCAAGGCGGAAGAAATCATCTGCTTGTCCGATTCGGAAAGAAAAAGGGGGCTTATATATACAGCGCCGGAGCCATTATCACATATCTTATCATACTGGTATTGCCTTTAGTGGGTATCTCATCATACTGGATATATATAGCACTAATCCCTCTCCCGCTTGTCGTGATGAATATCCGCACCACGTTGCTTTATAACAATGATATATCAAAATTCGTCCCAGCGCTTGGCGGAAATGTAATAGCAGTGCTGGTTACCGATCTGCTTCTGGCCGGATCTCTAGTCCTGGCAATTTTATGAGAATACCGATCCGTTAATTGTGCGGATAAGTTTATAGTGCATGTATCATTACAGCCTGGCTTAAAAATTTGTTAGGCATTTTTTGATTTTTGATGAATAGAATTGTACTCTATGAATTTCCGAATAGTTCTTAAGCAATGCATTCAGACTTAGTTCAACAGTCAGATATTGTTAAAAGCCTGAAAACTTAAAATGAATCAAGTCTTCGTTAAATGGTATTACTTGAATAATCAAAATGATCCTCTTTTCACTTCAAATGAAAAGAATTTTGAAGTTCATCAGTACAATAACCTCCTGGTAATTTATGAATCCGCAACGACACCAGGCTGAATGAAACCTTGACTTCTATCATAAAGCCTACTGTCTTTATATAACCGGCGATCATATTTGTTAAAGATGCAGAAACTGACCTGGCTTAAGCCGTATGAAGTCAAAATCTTAAAATATGAATTCATTTAAATTATAGAAAACTATTAGATCGATTTCTTTAATTGTTTAACATATTATAACTAAAAATTAAACGAATATATATTAATATACTGATAATTATCGGATTTGGACCTTATATATTTATGTTTAGACTTTTAAGGTAGAGCAGTAAAGATAACCCTGCAGAGCCACGTAAACAAATCACTATCTTTGCCGATCTTTTTAAGTATTGATATGCCCGAAATTCTAAGTCAACTGTATTCCAATGTCCTTAATACATCATGGCTCGAAGTAGTTGCGGTGGTTTTTGGAATACTCAGTGTCTGGTTTGCCCGGAAAGAGAATATCTGGGTATATCCAACCGGGATTCTGAATGTGCTGATTTATGTTTACCTGTGTTTCTATGCCGGGTTATATGCCGACATGGCCATTAATGCCTTTTACTTTGTGATGAGTGTTTTTGGTTGGTACAACTGGTCGCGGCGCGATGAAAATATGCAGCATGTGCCGATCAGCAGCCTGAGCCTCATGCAATGGATTTTCTATATCCTGTTGATCACGGTTGCATTCGGAACGATTTATTATGTTCTTTCGCACTATACCAACAGCACGGTTCCGGTGTTCGATTCATTTACAACTTCTTTATTTATTGCCGGCATGTGGCTTATGGCTATCAAAAAGATTGAGAACTGGCTGCTATGGATAGCTGGTGATATGCTTGTAATTCCTTTGTTTTCGATGAAAGGCCTGGTATTTACAAGCGTTCAGTATATCGTATTCCTTGTGCTGGCCGTCATGGGATATATTGAATGGCGGAAACGTCTGCATCAACAAGTTTCTTCATGATGCGGGTTTCAGTAACAGGACCCGAATCAACCGGTAAATCATGGTTAGCCGAGAGATTGGCTGAACATTATCACACCCGGTGGGTGCCTGAATATGCACGCAAATACCTTGAAGGTATAAACAGGGCATATACTTATGAAGATATCCTGGTAATTGCCCGAAAACAGTTTGAGGCGGAAAATTCAGCCGGTAACAACTCAGAATTGCTGTTCTGCGATACTGATTTCTGCGTTACAAGCATCTGGTGCAATGTGAAATACGGGAAATGTCACGAATGGATAAAAACGAAGCTGGAACAAAACCAATACAGCCTTTACCTGCTTTGTGATATCGATTTGCCCTGGCAGTATGATCCGTTGCGTGAACACCCTGAAATGCGCTCCGAACTTTTCGGGATGTACCGTGATTTATTGCAGGAAAAGTTATTCAACTACCGGATAGTGCGTGGAACCGGAGAAGTGAGATTACAAAATGCTATTGGCTTTGTCGATGAATATCTGCAATCCATCCTAAAGAAATAGCGTTTATTGCAACGGCAAACTGTTGGCTTTCCGTTTTTTTTAGTGAAATTAATAGATGTCCGAGAAATTGTATGCAATGGTAACTTATATACTACAAACTTGAAAGACATCAACTGAACAAAAGAAATTTATTTTGATTTTTTAACAAGCTCTAATATTGCAGTAATTTTTACCTTTAATAACGCTTAAACAGTCTGAATTTTTGAAAACCCCTTCTAATATACTCTTCTTTGCACGCTGGTATCCTGATCGCTACGATCCGATGACTGGGCTTTTCATTAAGCGGCATGCCGAAGTGGTAGCAGGATTTGCTGATGTGGCGGTTTTATATTTACGTGCAGCCCCGGATAAGCCATTCGGATACCTTATTGAACAAAAAGTTGATAATAAAGTAGTCTCAATTACTGTTTTTTACGGGACTAAAAGCGTTTTGCCTTCATTTGTTGCAAAACCTCTTGCAGGTTTTATGTTCGTTACAGCATTCATGAAAGGATACCGGTTTTTACTCAATAACTGGCACCGACCTGATATTATTCATGTAAATGTATTGACCCGGTTGGGCCTGTTTGCATTAGCATTGCGCTGGTTTCGGGGTACCAGGTATGTGATTACAGAACACTGGTCGCGATACTTACCGATAACCGGAACATATACCGGTCTGTTTCGAAAGTTTCTTACAAAATTGGTAGTTCGTAATGCTGATGCGGTAAGTACTGTTTCCAAAAACCTCGCCTTGGCTATGCAAAGTCATGGTTTGAATAATAAGCATTATATGATATTACCCAATGTGGTTGATACTGATGCTTATACGATTGCCAGGGTCAAACCTGCTGGAGGCAAAAAACGGTTTATACATATTTCGTGTTTTGAGGATCGCTCAAAAAATATTACCGGACTTTTACATACGATCAGCAACCTTGCCAAACTCAGGGATGACTTT
>Ga0208789_1001445_pt1 | contig 13276 bp, 8 predicted proteins | sample Methanotroph_Enr_FD_187368 | JGI IMG/M metagenome (GOLD analysis project Ga0208789, IMG submission 187368) | Enriched soil microbial communities from Old Woman Creek wetland in Ohio, USA - Methanotroph_Enrichment_5 (SPAdes) (version 2) | ecosystem: Environmental > Terrestrial > Soil > Wetlands...
AAAAGTAAAAAGATAAAAGTCAGGCAGTTGCAAACCATTTTCATAATTTATTTTGTAAAGATGATTTTTATGATTGCCTTCATAATGTTTTGATCCTTTTGTCTTTATCCTTTTATCTTTTGTCTTTATCCTTTTATCTTTTGTCTTTATCCTTTTATCTTTTGTCTTTATCCTTTTATCTTTTGTCTTTATCCTTTTATCTTTTGTCTTTATCCTTTTATCTTTTGTCTTTATCCTTTTATCTTTTGTCTTTATCCTTTTATCTTTTGTCTTTATCCTTTTATCTTTTGTCTTTTTTGAAGTTTATGAATTAATCAAGCTTAACTGGAATATGATTGCGCCGATGAAACTTCAGTTTAAGCCTTATCGGCATTTTTTATGGTTATTTAAATCAAACATGATCCGGATTTGTTTTAATGCCATTGATCATGGATGGGTAAAATTTATAAGTCAATCAGGTTGATATATGGGCTGAAAATGATTTGAAATTAATCTGAAAGCGGGAAAGGGAATTACTGATCTTAAAAAGGTATTTTTTAAAATAAAAAGTTCGCTCAATTAATATATGTAAAAAGATTAACTTTAATCACTATTAATAAACGCATCATGATAAGTTATTGCAGCAAAAGAAACAGTTTTCTGGCCTTGCTACTGGCTTTACTCCTGTGTTCATGCGGAGAAAAAAAGAAAACCGGAAAAGTACTCGTTACAAAGGATTACCAGGTACTCACGCTTCAGCCCCGCCCCGCAACAACGTACAGTGATTTTCCTGCCACCATACAAGGTGAGGATGTGATCGAAATCCGACCGATGGTGAATGGTTACCTGGAGGCAATTTATGTGGCGGAAGGCGCAACAGTTACGAAGGGTCAATTGCTTTTCAGAATCAGAAATCCGCAATATGACCAGGACGTAGTTACAGCCAATGCGGCTATTAAAATTGCAATTGCCGATGTGGATGCCGCCAAAATGAATGTTGAAAAAGTAAGGCCATTGGTAGAGAAAGATATTGTAAGCAAGTACGAGCTTGAATCTGCTCAATACACCCTGGAATCAAAAGAAGCTGTCCTGGCACAAGCCCATGCTGCTTTAGCCAATGCAAAAACCAATGTGGGCTATACGATAATACGCAGCCCGCAAAATGGAATTATAGGCTCCATTCCATACAAGATCGGCGCATTGGTAAGCAGCACAACGTCCAACCCTCTGACTATTTTGTCAGATATAAGTAATGTTTATGCATATTTCTCCTGCAATGAAAAACAGCTTCTTTCTTTTTCTGCCAGTATAGCTGGTAGCACGATGCAGGACAAATTAAACCAGTTGCCACTTGTAACTCTGCTTTTAGCCGACGGAACAGAATATGATAAAAAAGGTAAGCTTGAAACGGCAAGCGGACTTATAAACACAGAAACAGGCAGCGCCAGCTTTAAAGCAGTTTTTCCCAATCCTTTGGGTATTATCCATAGCGGAGCCAGCGCTGTTGTTAGGGTGTCAAGCACCATAGATTCTGCTTTACTGGTGCCGCAAAGTGCATCGTATGAGATCCAGGACAAGCGATTTGTTTACACAGTTACCGCCGAAAATCGTGTAATAGGCAAATCTATTGTTTCGCAGCCTACCAATGACGGGCAGTTCCTTATAGTTACAGCTGGTTTGTCAAAAGGCGACAGGATCTTGCTCAGTGGCTCCAATCTGAAAGACAGTACACTGGTAATTCCTAAACCTGTTAACGCAGATAGCTTGTATAACCACGCATCAAAAACTTATTAAACCGGTTATATGCTTAAACGATTTATAGAACGCCCTGTATTGAGTACCGTTATTTCGGTGCTTATCGTTTTGTTAGGAATATTGGGCCTGGCGAAACTACCCATTGCACAATATCCTGATATATCACCGCCTACTGTTCAGGTCACTGCTACATATGCCGGGGCAAATGCCGATGTTGTGCTGAAGAGTGTGATTGTGCCATTGGAGCAGCAAATCAATGGGGTACAGGGCATGACCTATATCACCTCTTCTGCTACTAATTCCGGCGCTGCATCTATAAGTGTATATTTTGCCGTAGGTACTAATCCCGATCAGGCTGCTGTTGATGTACAGAACCGTGTATCCGCTGCCACCAGTCTGTTGCCCCAGGATGTCGTAAAGACGGGCGTCTCCGTAAGAAAACAACAAAGCAGTAACCTGTTGATTTTATCGCTCTATAGTGATAACTCTTCCTATGATGAAAAGTTTTTACAGAATTATGCGGCTATCAATCTGATACCACAATTGCAGCGGGTCAATGGTGTGGGAGGGGCCAATGTATTTGGTCCGGTGATGACCTACTCCATGCGGATCTGGCTGAAACCTGATGTGATGTCAGTTTACGGTATTACGCCCGCCAATGTTACCAGCGCACTGAACGAACAAAATCTGGATGCAGCACCCGGTGAATTTGGTGCAAATGATAATCAAAGTTTTCAATATGTGATTACCTATAAAGGCAGGTTGAAGACACCAGGGGAATTCGGGGATATCATCATCAAGTCAACAAGCCAGGGACATTATTTGCGGCTGAAGGATATTGCAAGGATAGAACTGGGAGCACAAACCTATAACGGCTCTACTGTAACCGATGGCAAACCATCGTTAGGTATTGCCATCAGCCAGTCGCCGGGGAGTAATGCGAGGGATGTTGTAAATGAATCAAAGAAGGTAATCGAACAGGCTGCACTTTCATTTCCCAACGGCATTAAGTTTGTTTACCTTGTCGATATCAACCAGTTTTTGGATGCTTCGATTGATAAGGTTATTCGTACACTGATAGAATGTTTCCTGTTGGTGTTTTTAGTTATTTTAATTTTCCTTCATGACTTCCGTTCAACGCTTATTCATGGCATTTCAGTCCCGGTTGCCATCACTGGAACATTTTTCTTTTTGTATCTGTTTGGGTTAAGCATCAACCTGTTGACCTTGTTTGCCCTTGTACTGGCCATCGGAATAGTCGTGGATGATGCCATTGTGGTGGTGGAAGCGGTACATGCCAAACTTGAAGGTGGTTACCAGTCGTCACACAAAGCAGCGATAGATGCCATGCATGAGATTGCTGGCGCCATTGTATCCATAACGTTAATCATGGCATCGGTGTTTGTGCCGGTAACATTTGTAACAGGTTCTGTGGGTGTGTTTTATAAACAGTTTGGCATTACCCTGGCCATAGCCATTATGATTTCGGCGGTAAATGCTTTGACGCTTAGTCCTGCGTTGGCAGCCCTGATTTTAAGACCACCTAAACCAGCCACGGACCATCAGAAGAAAACAATTTTTCAACGGTATGGTATATACTTTGATGCCGGATATGAAACCGTCAAGAATAAATATGTCCGTTCGGTGCATTTTCTATCGGGGAAAAAATGGATTGTTATAGCCTCAGTCGCCTTATTTAGTCTGGGCTTCTATTTATTAACAAAATCAACGCCATCCAGCTTTGTGCCCAACGAAGATATGGGAACCATTTTTGTAAATATCAGTCTTCCGCCGGCCTCAACCATGGAGCGGGTGCAGGTTGTGGCCACTGAAATTGATAAAATTTCACACACTATACCCCAGGTAGCGCATACATTGCGTTTATTGGGTCGGAATTTCATCAGTGGAACCGGCAGCTCATACGGTATGGTGGTGATCCGATTAAAACCCTGGGGCGAACGTCCGGGGATCAGCAATGATGATGTGATCAAAACCCTTATTCAAAAAACTTCACATATCCGGGGAGCAGAAATCCGGTTTATGTCGCTGCCTACCATTACCGGTTTTGGCATCAGCGGAGGTTTCACACTACAGTTACAGGATAAGGGAGGCCATACGCCCGCCGAGTTTTATAAGGTGGCACAAACATTTTTATCTACCTTAAGCAAACGTCCTGAAATACTTTATGCTACCACTTCATACAATCCCAATTTCCCGCAATACCTGCTGGATGTGAATGTGGCAAAATGTAAAGACGCGGGTGTATTGGTGACTGATGTGCTTAATGCGATGCAGGTATTTTATGGCAGCGCTTACGTTTCAAATTTCAATGAGTTTGGCCAGCAATACCAGGTGATTCTCCAGGCCGATACCAATTACCGGGCCAGCCCCGAGGGACTTAACCTGATCAGTGTTAAGACCGGCACCGGCGTCATGGCTTCTGTTAATGAGTTTATTACACTTAAACGGATCTATGGCCCCGAAAGTGAAACCAGGTTCAACCTGTTCACTTCCATATCTGTAAACGGCTCGCCCAATGCAGGATACACAACCGGGCAATCGCTTCAGGCTATCAAGGAGGTAGCCGCGTTAACCCTTCCGGCAGGATATGGATATGAATATTCAGGAATCAGCAGGGAAGAACAAAACAGCGGTTCTCAGACAATCTATATATTTATTTTAAGTTTATTATTTATCTATCTCTTGCTGAGTGCTTTGTACGAAAGTTACCTGTTGCCGTTGGCAGTGTTGTTATCCTTGCCGATAGGTTTATCGGGGGTTTACGTATTTGCGAAAATGTTTCACCTGGATAATAATATTTACATGCAGATTTCGGTCATCATGCTGATTGGCTTGCTGGCTAAGAATGCAATCCTTATTGTAACTTTTGCCCAGGAAAGAAGAGAGAAAGGCATGTCAATATTAGATGCAGCCATTGAAGGGGCAAAGGTCCGCCTGCGTCCGATATTAATGACATCATTTGCATTTGTTTTTGGTTTAATGCCGCTGATGTTCTCGGCAGGCGTGGGTGCCAACGGGAACAGGTCAATTGGGACCGGCGCTATTGGGGGGATGTTGTTTGGCACTCTATTGGCGGTGTTTGTGATACCACCGTTATTTGTGATTTTTCAAACCTTGCAGGAAAAGTTCAAGGTAAATACAACGGTTGATAAAAAGGAGGTACAAATATGAACCGGAAAAATAAAATGAAGACGATAAAGTTAATAGGAATCCTGCTGATATCTGGATTGGCTTTTACTTCATGCAAAGTGACAGAAACTTATAAACGCCCTGCCGGCATAACATATAATAATCTCTATCGTGATGTAACTACAATGGATACCACTACGATTGCTGTTATCCCGTGGAGACAAATGTTCAACGACACTCTGCTGCAAAACCTGATACAGGAGGGCATTGATAACAATCTTGATCTTAAAATTGCTGTTGCGCGCATAAAACAGGCGCAGGTAAACGTACGGCAAAGCAATGCTGCATTTTACCCAACACTACTGGGGAATGCCAGTTATACGAATCAAAAATTAGCCAATTCCGGAATTAGAGCTGAATACTACCAATTGTTTGGTACCTCAAGTTGGGAAGCGGATATCTGGGGCAAGATGAAAAGTGCCAATAGGGCTGCAATGGCAACATTACTGCAAAGCGAAGCCTATAGAAAAGCTGTACAAACTCAGTTAGTTTCGGATATTGCAACAAGTTACTATGCATTAATGGCTTATGATGCTCAGCTACAGGTGACTTTAAAAACGGTGGAGAACAGAACACTGGATGTTGATATCATGAAGCAACTAAAGGAAAGCGATGTAGTAACCGGCGCCGCTGTTGTGCAAAGTGAGGCCAACCGTTATTCAGCCGAGGTAATTATTCCGGACCTGAATCAATACATCAGGGAGACAGAAAATGCATTATGTGTTTTACTGGGACGAAGCCCGGGCAGTATAGTCAGAGACAGTCTGAATAATCAGCATATTAGCGCTAATTTACAGACAGGTGTATCAGCACAATTATTGTCTAACCGACCCGATGTACAGGAAGCTGAATTCCAGTTACGCTATTATTTTGAATTAACCAATGCTGCCAAAACGTACTTCTACCCGTCTTTGACTATTACGGCGGAAGGTGGTTTTTCGGGTGCAAGTTTTTCGCAGTTATTCAGTGTAACATCTTTATTTGGCAATATTGTTGGCGGGTTGGCACAGCCTGTTTTTAACCATGGACTAAATAAACAAAGGCTCAGCATTGCCCAGGCGCAGCAGGAAGAGTCTATTGCCACATTTCAGAAAACGCTTCTTAATGCAGGTCAGGAAGTATCAAATGCATTGTACAAATACAAGTCAGCGACAGATAAAATCAAAATCCGTACACAGCAAATTGGCTATCTGGAAAAATCAGTTGATTTTACGAAAGAATTGCTTAAATACACGGCGAATACGAACTACACAGATGTACTTACATCGGAACAAGGTCTGCTGGCAGCTCAATTGAACAGTATAAGTGATAAAGTAGAGCAATTGCAAGCTGTTGTTTCACTATACCGGAGTTTGGGAGGAGGCTGGAAGTAAATGACTGATTATTCGTTAGCATTATTTAACATTTAGGGCCTTTCTTTAAGGAATTAAACTAAATATCTGTATCATAGCTTAATATGAGGTAAATATTAGTTTCATTTCCGGTAAAATGGACCTAAATAAAAAGGAGATTTAAGTATTGATATTTTAGCGCTAAACTTATTTAAATCTAATTTGTCTATATTACTAACCAAAGTTTAAGTTAAAATGAAAGCATTTAAAAAAATTGGAATTGCCGCTTTGTTTGTGGTTTTATTCTCAGCATTGGGTGGCAGCAGTGCATTTTCCCAACCGGTGATATACTCAAATCCGCCATGGGCGCCTGCTTATTATCCGGGAGTCAGATATTATTACATACCTGATCTTGAAATGTACTATGATTTGTCAAACCAGGATTTTGTGTATCTGGATGACGGACAATGGATGTTCTCTTACGGCTTGCCTTCTATTTATGCCGGATATGATCTGTATGACGCATTTGTAGTTGCCCTAGACGTTGGGGTTTATCAGCCATGGATGCACCACCAGTTTTATGTATCGCATTATCCCAGGTACTATTACCGGAGTATGTATAACCGTGACGAAATTGCAAACATGAGGGGTTTTAATGAAAACGAACGTAAACCTATTTCCTGGTCACAGGAAGACAGGAACAGGACGCATGAAGCCCGGCGAAATGTCAATGTTATAAGAAATGCTGAACCTTCAAGGCCACCGCAAGTCTCCCATTATTATGGTGAAAATATTGGACGGCCTGTAATGGTTCAACCGCAAATGAGAGAAGGCAGAGAGGAAGAGCATGAAAGGCATAAATAAATATATTTCATCGTAACAGACCGTATTTTTTAGCTTTAAATGGAGTGGCCATTCCACTCCTTTTTTTGTTGAATGAATGACCTGGCGTGATGCAAGGGGTATTAAACTACAAACCGTACTAGGCAAAGAGTCGCGTCACCAAGGCAATCCGTCTAAAGCTCTCATCGAAGAAATGCAACGAGGCGGTGTAAAAATGTACGAGTGTTACAACGCGGCTGAAAGCGAAAATATCCTCAGGCTTATAGGCAGCAATATACTCACATTAGCAATGAATTTTGTAACACAAACAGGAAGAGTATAGTGCCTATAATGTATCACCACTTTTTTGAAAGTGAATTTTCGAAATAAATAAAATAACAGGAGCTAATTTGGTACATTTACTTATTCTCAAGAGATATTATACAGATTAAAAATGTAAAGAAAAATCAAAATGGAAAAGTATAAAGTAGTGTTTCACCTTGACGAAAGCGTTAAAGCCCGCGCCGATTTGGTTTTAGGCAATATTACCAACCTCATAGCCGACTTAGGCGAAGACAATGTGACGATAGAATTAGTAGCTAATTCGGAAGGTGTAATTGCTTTTCTAAAAGAGCCTAGCTGGCATTTATCAAAAATTGAAGGATTAATGGCTAAAGGAGTCCGCTTTGTTGTTTGCGCTAATTCTCTACGCCAAGCAGGCCTTACCAGCGATTCATTAATGGCTCAAGTAGAAGTTGTGCCCGCCGGAGTTAGCGAAATAGTGAAAAAGCAGTCTGAAGGGTGGGCATACATCAGGCCATAGAAATTTATAGAGGATTGGCATAATTTGTTAATCACTAATTTAAAAAGGTATAAACTCTATGATCCATTACACCAAAAAAATTGAAGACATTTCCAACTGGTTCAGTGTGATGTTCCGGACATTGAAGTATAAAAATTACAGGCTGTTTATCGGAGGACAAAGTTTGTCTCTAATAGGTACATGGATACAGATGGTTGCCACAACCTGGCTGGTTTATAAGATTACCAATTCAGCATTCATGCTGGGAGTAGTTGGTTTCTCCGGACAGATACCACTTTTTATATTAGCGCCTATTGCCGGAATCATTGCTGATCGCTGGAATAAAAAAAGGATATTACTCGTCACACAATCACTTGCTTTAGTGCAAGCCTTAGTCCTGTCAGTAATTGTATTTACAAACATAGTCACAGTCTGGCACTTAATCGTACTGAGTATAATTCTTGGGATTATAAACGCATTTGATATGCCTATTCGCCAGGCTTTTGTTATTGACATGCTCGATAACCAAAAGCAGGATTTGAGCAACGCCATCGCGTTGAATTCGTCAATGGTGAATGGTACCAGATTGATAGGGCCATCCATTGCCGGAATCCTGATAGCAACTGTTGGCGATGGCTGGTGCTTTGCAATCAATAGTTTAAGCTATGTAGCTGTTATTATTTCATTACTGAGAATGAATATCATATCTATCCCTAAAATAAAAAGTACGGCACGTGTTCTGACAGAATTAAAGGAAGGCTTCTCATACACATTTGGTTTTAAGCCGATTAAATATCTAATTTTACTTTTAGCGCTTGTAAGCCTGGTAGGCACACCGCTAACCCTGCTGGCGCCTGTTTTCGCAAAAGATTATCTGCACGGCAATTCAAGTACTTTCGGTTTTCTTATGAGTGCCTATGGCGCCGGAGCATTATTTGGCGCTATATATCTGTTAAATAAAAAAAACGTATTGGGTCTCGGAAAACTTATTGCCTTTTCCGTTCTGCTTTTTGGAACGGGCCTGATTGTTTTCTCTGTGTCCAGAATTTTGTGGCTCTCTATCATTATGATGATAATTTCGGGCATGGGAATGATGTTGCATGTAGCTTCTACTAATACTTTGCTTCAAACAATTACCGAGGAGAATAAAAGGGGACGGGTAATGAGCTTTTACTCAATGGCATTCCTGGGAATGGCTCCTTTCGGTAATCTGGTAAGTGGAAGTTTGGCTGGTTTAATAGGCGCACCAGGCACATTAATCCTGGGAGGGGCAAGCTGCATTATAGGCGTTTCCGTTTATTTTAAAAAGTTGCCTTCTCTCCACCAGTTTGTAAAACCCATATATGAACGGTTGGGTATTATTCCCGAAGTAGCAACAGCAATCGAAAAGGCTTCTGATGTTCGCATTAGTGGTTAGAATTGAAATTGAAATAATAGTGTTCATAGTACTTAATACGGATTATAAAAATGGATTTAAAAGTTAGAGCAACCGCTGAATATAAAGATATCTCCATAGAAGAGACCTATAAATTCTTAGAGACAACAGCAGACGGACTTTCGGATGCGGAACTGAGGAACCGTCTTGAGAAATTCGGTACGAACGAACTAATAGAAAAGAAAACAAATTATTTTCTTGAATTCCTGCTTCGCTACTGGGGTCCTATGCCGTGGTTGCTGGAACTGGCAATGGGACTTTCCTTTGCATTAGGTCATTACATGGAAGGCGTGATCATCTTTGTGCTGCTCACCATGAATGCCATCATAGGACAACTGCATTCAAGCAATTCACAAAACGTGATGGCGCTTTTAAAGAAAAAATTAGCCATCAAGGCCAAAGTTTTGCGGAATAAAAAATGGTCGAAGGAAGATGCAAAAGGGATAGTGGTTGGCGACATCATCTCAGTAAAACTTGGGGATATTGTTCCTGCGGATGCCAAAATTATAACCGGTGAACTTTCGGTTGATCAGTCGGCTCTTACCGGAGAATCCATGCCTGTTGAAATCCATCCGGCTGACATTATTTACTCCGGCGCCATACTCCGGCGGGGTGAAGCTACCTGTGTTGTTATCAACACCGGCGCCAATACCTATTTTGGTAAGACAGCCGAATTGGTCAAAGTTGCAAAGCCAAAGTCGCATCAACAGGAAGTAATGATGGCAGTGGTAAAATACATGATGTATCTCGGTATCGCTGCGTCTATTTTAGTTTCCGTATCTGCTTTATTGATGCATTTAAGCATTTTAATAATATTGACTTTCGTGGTTATTTTCCTTTTGGGAGCAATTCCGGTGGCTCTTCCGGCGGTTCTCACCATTGTACAATCTGTCGGAGCTACGGAGTTGGCCAAGAAAGGAGCATTGGTAACACGGCTTGAATCGGTTGAAGATGCAGCCTCCATCGATATTATTTGTTTTGACAAGACGGGTACGATAACACAAAATAAGTTATCGGTTGTTGATAGCATTCCGTTTTCCGGAAATCAGAAAGAAGATGTGTTGCGAATAGCTTCACTCACATCCCACTCAGAAGGAATGGACCTGATTGATATGGCAATTATTGATTACGCTGCCAATTCGGGAGTAAATTTTGATGATTACAAACAAGTTTCTTATACACCTTTCGATCCATCTGTAAAGCGAACAGAAGCCACTATTGAAACTGGTGGAAAGAAATTCAGATCGGTTAAAGGCGCTGCACAGGTAATCTTGTCACTCTGCAAAGACATTGATAAAGGCACGATAGATGAAGTAAATAAAACAATCGACGAATTTTCAAAAAAAGGCTATAGGACAATTGCTGTTGCCCGGTCGGAAGGAGATGATTTGAATAACCTTCAACTGGTAGGATTGTTGCCGCTTGCTGATCCACCGCGGCCGGATTCAAAAAGCATGATAGAACAGGCAAAGCAGTTGGGTATTAAACCTTTGATGCTTACTGGTGACAGCATTGATATAGCAAAAGAAATTTCTAATCAGATTGGCATTGGGAATAACATTATCCGAATGGCGGATATTAAGGACCTAAGCGAAGATCAACAATTAAAGACAGTTAGTGAATGCGACGGGTTTGCAGAGATATATCCTGAGGACAAGTACACTATTGTGAAGCTTTTGCAATCCGGAGGGCACATGGTAGGTATGACAGGTGATGGCGTTAATGATGCTCCTGCTTTGAAACAGGCAGAGATGGGTATAGCAGTGAGCAATTCCACGGATGTGGCAAAGGCGGCAGCAAGTGTAGTCCTGACCGAAGCCGGCATAGCCGTAATAATTGACACCATAACCATAAGCAGGCAAACCTATCAGCGAATGCTGACCTGGGTCATCAATAAAGTTGCCAAGGTGATGGAATTTGTGGTTTTGCTCACTATTGGATTCTACTGGTTGCATAACATGTTGCTTTCGCTTATCGGCGTATCATTTTTAGTGTTTGCCAATGATTTTGTAACCATGTCGCTGGCAACTGATAATGTGAAACATACGAGTAATCCAAATCAGTGGAACGTGAAAAATAATATTCTGGCATCTCTTATTCCGGCGCTGTGCTATGTTTTAGAAGACATCTTGGTCATTCTGGCGGGTAAGTATTATTTTCATTTACAATGGAATGAACTCACCACACTCGTAATGCTGAGCCTTATATTTAACAGCCAATTCAGAGTGTTAATCGTAAGGGAAAGAAGACATTTCTGGTCATCTCTACCTGGTAAAGGATTACTTATATCCAGTACCGCAGCTATCATCGTGTTTGCACTCATAGCTCTGTTCGGAATTCTTATTCCTCCGCTAAGTCCGCTGGTTGTACTCACCATTCTTGGATTATCAGTTCTGTTTACGTTCGGTATTGATTTCCCGAAATACTATATGTTCCGGAAATTTGGATTATAAGAACAGATAAAAATTCCACATTAAAACGGAGAAGCAATGGCAACTAAAAGATCGCTCACCATCGTTCAAATGAACGACACCCATGCTTATTTTGATATCCATCAGGAGATGTTTTGGCAGGGAGACCACGCAGAATACCGTCAGGCAGGAGGTTACGCCCGCATTGCCACCATTGTAAAACAGATTCGGGATGAAAGCCAGGGGAATTGCCTTTTTTGCGACTGCGGTGATACGTTGCATGGCACCTATCCTGCTCTGGTTACCCAGGGACAGGCTATGATCCCAATCTTAAATTCATTGGGGCTTGATGCCATGACAGCCCACTGGGAATTTGCTTATGGCCCAAAGGTATTTAACCAGCGAGTTGCTGAACTCAATTACCCGATGCTGGCAAACAATGTTTATGATAAAGAGACAAAAAAAACTGTATTTCAGTCTTCTATCGTAAAAGAGATTGGCGGATTACGCATCGGTCTTATTGGGATAGCCTCGAATATTGTGGACAAAACTATGCCGCCATCATACAGCGAAGGGATCTACTTTACCCTGGGTAAAGATGAGCTTCCACCAATTATTGATGCGCTACGAACCAGAAAAAAAACAGACTTAATCGTTTTAATTTCGCATCTGGGTTTCACTCAGGATATGAAGCTTTTGTCCGAAGTACAAGGCGTTGATGTTTGTCTCAGCGGCCATACCCATAACCGGCTTTACAAACCGATTGTTATTGGGAAAACCATTTTAATACAATCAGGCTGCCATGGTTCTTTTTTAGGTCGCCTGGATTTGGAGGTTATTGAAGGACAGATTGTTGATTATCAGCATCGGTTGATAGAGGTTGAAGCAGTCATACAACCTGATCCAATAGTAGCTGAACTGGTAAAGCAGGCCCTCGCCCATTACAAGAATGAACTCGCAGAGATTGTTGGAGAAACAGCTACAGCGCTTAACCGGGGAACAACCCTGGAAACTACGATGGACAATTTCCTTCTTCAGGCGTTACTCGAAAGCACGGGTGCACAACTGGCATTTTCGAATGGCTGGCGATATGGCGCACCAATAGTACCGGGACCAATAACTTTGAATGATCTCTATAACATGATACCAATGAATCCGCCGGTATCAACAGTAGAGTTGACAGGGGAGGAAATAATGGTAATGTTGGAGGAGAATCTCGAAAGGACATTTTCGTGCGATCCATATAATCAAATGGGAGGATATGTCAAGCGTTGTCTCGGTCTCAATGTTTACTTTAAGATAGAAAATCCTTCGGGCAACAGAATTCAAAAACTATTTGTTGGCAATGAAGAGATTCAGGCTGACAAATATTACTCAGCAGCATTCGTTACACCACAGGGGGTTGCACAAAAATACGGGCGCAATCGCGAAAACCAATCTGAACGGATTATAGATGCAATGCGTACTTACCTGAGTAGCCATCACCCTCTTCACGCAGAACTCAGAGGCACCTTTGTGGTAATATAAGCGT
>Ga0208789_1001446_pt1 | contig 13250 bp, 12 predicted proteins | sample Methanotroph_Enr_FD_187368 | JGI IMG/M metagenome (GOLD analysis project Ga0208789, IMG submission 187368) | Enriched soil microbial communities from Old Woman Creek wetland in Ohio, USA - Methanotroph_Enrichment_5 (SPAdes) (version 2) | ecosystem: Environmental > Terrestrial > Soil > Wetlands...
TGGATCCACGCTAGACAGCGGCGTTATCAGCGCGCCAGCGAGTGTGCCCAGACCGGTGCCAAAACTGAACGTGATGAATCGGATTCGGCCCGAATGAATACCGAGCCCGCGCGCCAAGTCTTCATTCATGATGACGGCGCGGGTCTTGACGCCAAAGCGTGTCCCGTTTAGGAGACCAGTCATCGTCGCGCAGAGGCCACATGCGACCGGAATTAGCAGCAAACGATAAGCGGAATAGTCAACTCCAAAAATCGACCACGTCCCTTTGATTGGCGCGTCGACGAATTGCACTTCACGGCCAAAGGCAATGACAATCAATTGTCCCATAACAATACCCAGACCCCAAGTGGCCAGGATTGCGTCTAAGGGGCGTTTGTATAAAGGCCGCACTATCAGGCTCTCGACGACCATACCCGCGAGCATTCCGGTAACCAACGCCAGCGGCCAGCTAAGCCAGGGATCAAGCTTCAGCTGAGTTACCACGTACGCAGCGTAACCTCCAACGGTGAGCAGCGCACCATGGGCAAAATTGACAATCTTCATCACTCCGAAAATCATCATCAAGCCAGCCGTGACGACGAATAGGATCGCTACAGTTGTAAGAATGTCCAGAAATAGAATCATGTGAGAACTCCAATGACGAATGGTGACCAGGCATCTACCTGGTCACCATCGTCATGTGTACTTGTGCCGCGGGTCTCTACTTGATGTTCGGGCACTGTTCACCCGGGTCCACCTTGGTGAAGGTCTCCAGTATCTTTATTGTTCCGTCGGCTTGTACCTCCCCAAGCCGCATAGAAAGCGGCGTGTGCCGACTCTTGTTCATCTGCACCACGCCCCGTGGGCCGTTAAACGAAACCTCGCCAAGGGCCTTGATTACCTTAACCGGGTCAACAGATCCTGCTTTCTCGACGGCCGCCTTGTAAAGGTAGATGCCCTCATATTGCGGCACCGAAAGTTCATTCGGCGTTTTCAGATCTGCACCAAATTTGGTCTTCATAGAATCCTTAAACTTGTTGTTCTCAGGAGTATCGATATTGCCCAGGTAGGACGCAGACAAATACATACCGGTAGCGACATCCCCCATCGTCTTGGCAGTACCTTCATCGATTGCGAGGTTGCCGTATGGGACGCCAAGACCCGCTCCTTTGAGCTGCTTGGCGAGCGAAACGTTGGGCGCTCCTCCCGCAGTGGCGCTGATTAGAGCATCCGGCTTGACCGAGCGAATTTTTGAAACGATGGATGTCCAGTCACTGCCGTCAATTGGAAGGTATTCCTCACCCACTACTTTGCCACCTTTTTTTTCGATGTATTTCTTGGTGAACTCCAACATGCCGCGGCCAAACGCGTAATCGTTGCCGACCAGAAAGAACGTCTTGGCATTTTTGCTTTTACTAAAGTAATCGACCACGGGTGCGACCTGCTGCTCAGGGACCCAAGCGTTAACGTACATCCATTGGTTGCATGAACGCCCTTCATAAAATGAAGTGTAGATATAAGGCACTTTGCCTCGTGTGATGATCGGCAGAGCTGCGTTACGGGCTGCGCTGGTTTCCATGGCGATAACGGTGTTGACCTTCTTCTGGAACACCAGGGTGTCGTACGCCTTTTGGGCGCCGACTGCACCAGATGCGTCATCCACAATCTCCAACTGTACTTTGCGACCGAGGATACCGCCCGCGGCGTTGATCTCGTCGACAGCCAACTGCGACGATTGAACAACAGCGGGCGCGACTGTACTGTTAGCGCCCGAGAGGCCAACAGCGACACCGATCTTGATGGGATCGGCAGCGTGCGCATGGAGCACCAATGCGCTGGCAGCAGTAATTACAAGGGTTTTGGAAAGTTGGCCTATAGATTTCATAGTAGATCCTTGTTGACAAAAAAATGATGGAACGGGAACACGAGGAAGGAAAGATTTGGATTCGCTCGACACTGATTAGCCGGCTATGGGGTCAGTAACAAGGACTAGGTCATAGACATCTTCGCGTCGGTCACCTAGGACGTGATTGAACGCATTGAGTTGTCTTGCATGGCGAGACTGTTTGAGATTGATTGAGGCGTAGAGAACCTCTTCACAGTCAGCGCTGGCTGGTCCAGCCAAGGGCCATCCCTGCGCACTGATGATCAAGCTCCTGCCAATGAAGGGTTGCCCGCGCTCTACACCGACACGGTTGGCGCAAATGATATTCACGCCATTACTGTGAGCGCCGGCCATCGCCAATATATTGGCCATTGCCATGCGGTCCGAGCCTTGCCCAGGCATCGGCACCCAGTTGGTTGGGACACAGACAATGTCTGCCCCTTTCAATGCAAGTACGCGATAAACCTCAGGAAACCATCCGTCGTAACAGATCGCAACGGCCAATCGTCCAATTTCAGTGTGAAACACCGGTAGACCGTGGTCACCAGGTTCGAAAAAAAGTTTCTCGTCGTCCCAGAGGTGTAGCTTGCGATAAGTGCCGAGGTAACCATTAGGGCCGGCGACGATCGCCGAGTTGAACAACCGATCACCATCGCGCTCGGCCATACCGGCGACGATATGAATCTTTAGCCGTTTCGCCGCCTCGATCCAAGCTTTGGCACTGTCACCATTTGGTATCGGCTCAGCCAATGCGAATGCTTCTTCCCGGCTAGAGAACACATAGCCGCTATTTGTCAGCTCCGGCAGAACGACAAGCGCGGCACCTCGCGCGGCCGCCTCCTCGATTCGCTGGAGTGACCGCATAAGGTTGTCCGCTTTTTCTCCGACACGCGGCTCCATCTGGATGCCTGCCACCACGGTGTCTGGAAATACAAGACCCTCGCCCAGGGGTTGAGAATTCATCATCAAAACTCCAAAAAAAAAGCCCTCGCGTACGCTTTCGCGTAGTTCGAGGGCTTATATAGCCGGTATGAAAACAGCAATATTGCTGTTGAAACAGACCTGCCAACAGGCCTGCTAAGTTCACACTATATAAACTAATCAAAACACTGTCAAGACAACATTTTTGACCTAGGGAAAACCCCTACCCAGCGGACAGGCGCGTGTCGGTTCGCACCAAAGCAAAGTTACGCCATGCGGCCACTGAGCACACGACGATGTTGGAGGAAACGCCTGAGCGGGTTATGGAATATTTCCGTGATCGGCAGGTCCAGTGTGCAGCTTGAGACTTCATCGGACCGGATCAATAGGGGCACCAAACTGGAGCGCACCAGATGGTGCCTTTGCATCTTGATGCACTCTTCACTGGAGATTCCTTAACACAATAGAGTAACCATGCAACTATCTCGCCGGCGCTCCTTTTTGCCTTATTACAGGGGGGCGTGCAGAGTTGTTCAATCGAATGCTTGAGCCATGTGCTGCATCGGAGGCGTGTGGCACAAACATTGCATAAGTAAATTCAAGTAACTTGAACTAGGTGCATGACAAATGCAACACCGTTCATGTTGCCTTGGTTCAACCCATATTTTCATCTTAAAGGAAACCACTATGCGTAGGAGAAGTACTGTATTGGCGGGAGCTGTTCTGCTGTCATCAATTGGACTGCCATTACTAGCCACATCGGTCACGGCTAAAGAAATTGTGAAAATCGCCTTTATTGGTCCACTGACCGGTGGTGTATCAAACATGGGGGTGGGCGGTCGCAATTCCGCAGACTTGGCGGTTCGCCTTCACAACGAAAATCCTAAATTCAAATACACCTATGAACTGGTGGCGCAGGACGACGAATGCAAGCCCAATGTGGGGGTTCAGGTTGCTACCAAGGTTGCGGCAGACAAAAACATCGTGGCTGGCGTAACGCACTATTGCTCCGCCGTCGCCATGGCCACGGGTCCGGTGTACCACCGTTTTGGCATGCCGGCGGTGGTATGGGGGGCGGTTCTGCCCGATGTCACCTATGGCAACAACTTTAAGGAAGTTCACCGTGTCAACGGCACGATGATCAATCAGAACGAAGTTGCAGCCAAATTTGTGACTGGGTTAGGCTATAAGAAGTGGGTCATCATTCATGACACCACGGACTATGGCAAAGGCCACAACAAATACTTCAGCGAATTCCTGAAAAAGAGTGGGGGCGCCATTTTGGGGACGTTCGGCGTGACGGCGGATCAGCAGGACTTCACCACTGAACTCACCAAAATTCGTGAGATGAAGCCGGACGTCATTTTCTTCGGTGGCTTGACACCTCTTGCCGTTCGGATTCGCACTCAGATGGACAAACTCGGGATCAATGCTGTACTTGAGGGGACGTCCGGCATCAAGTCTGACGCCTACATACAAGGGGCGGGCAAAGAGTTGGCCGAGGGCACGCTTTCGTTTATCGAAGGGGCACCATGGGAGAAGCTGCCGGGCGGCCTGTTTTTCACTAGCAAATACGAGCAGCAGAAATACGGCGAAGCGGCAGAGGCCTACGGTCCCTTTGCCTTCGCGGCTGCGAACTTGATCATGGATGCTGTTGAAAAAGTTGGCCCAGATCGCAAAAAGGTGCGTGATGTGCTAAATGGAACCAAGGACGCGGACACCATCATCGGCAAAGTGACCTTCGACGATCATCGCCAGAACATCGTTCCGCTGATCACCAAGTACGTAGTGGAAAACGGCGCATGGATGGTATGGGAAGAAAGCAGCTATGGCAAAGGCAAGCGCAAGCTGGCCGGTATGTAGACCTGGCAATGCCCTCTCGCTCCATTGCGAGACGTGAAAGGGAATACTTCAATAATTGAGGCGGGAAGCATATGAATGAAGTTGCTCAGTACATCTTTAACGGGCTGATGCTGGGCGTAATCTACGCGATGGTTGCTGTTGGATTTACGCTATTCTTTGGTGTCCTCGATGTCATCAAGTTCTCTCATGGGGATACTTTGATGGTCGGTGCTTTCGCCGGACTCACGGCATCCATTGCCATGGTCAATCTCGGCCTGACGTCGCCGGCTCTACAACTAATCGCAGTGGTCTTGTTTGCGGTGACAGTGACTGGGCTGCTGGGGGCTGCCATCGCCAAATTTCTAATCCTTCCCCTTCGAAATTCTCCACCGCTGAACATCCTGTTGGCGACCTTAATGCTCGGAACGGTGATGAGGGAGTCGATTCGCCTCTTCTATCCAGACGGGTCAAATCCAAAACCGTTTCCCGCTCTGCTTCCAGCATCATCGCTCGATATTGGTGGCTTTTCTTTGCGCTTCGACAACATCATTTTGTTGGCAAGTGGCCTAGTTGCCATCGCTGGCGTGCACTTTCTAGTCACCCGAACCAAACTCGGCCTGGCAATTCGGGCCGTGGCACAAGATGGGGAGACAGCACGGCTGATGGGAATCAATTTCGAGGCAGTGGTTCTGATGACGTTCGCACTAGGGTCCGGTTTGGCGGCACTCGCTGGTGTGATGAATGGTCTCTACTACAACGAGGTCAACTTCAACGTCGGTCTGCTTCTTGGTGTGATTGGCTTTGCAGCCGCCATTCTGGGTGGATTGGGAAATATCTACGGCGCAATCATTGGCGGATTCCTCTTCGCGGCACTGCAGGTTCTCGGTAGTGCCATGCTGCCAGCGCTAATTCCAGATATCCCGAGCTCCTACAAGGATGTCTTTGCCTTCGGCGCCGTCATCATGTTGATGGCATGGAAACCAACTGGCTTGATCGCCGAAAAATCTAGCGAGCGAGTATAGAACCGTGAACTCTCAAGTCAAATTGAAACAGGGTCAGGCCGCGATGGTTCTCGCCAGCGCCGCGATCGTGTTGACGGTCTTTGTGTGGATATTCCTGCATGCTGAGTCTCAAACTGGTGTTGCCATTCTGCTAATTATTGGAGCCCTGTTTGTGACCTTCAGCCGCCGTTTCGGCGCTACGCAACTGGTGGAGCAATCTGCTTCCAGTCGGCCTGGTCTGTCTGGCTTGTTGGCCATTGTCAGTGGCCTGGTCTTGATCGCGGCGTTCCACGATTCTCACTTTGTGTTGTTGATGCTGTGCGCGGTGATGCTCTATTCAACGGCTTGCCTTGGCCTGACGGTGCAATTCGGCTATTCAGGTGTCGCTAACTTTGCTGGAGCAGCATTTTTCGGCATCGGGAGTTACGCCACGGCCGTACTTGCTTCAAATACCGGAATCCCCCATTTTTTGATCATCCTGATCTCGGGGCTGAGCGCCGCAATCATCGGCTCACTATTGGTACTGCCGGTTCTAAGAACGCGCGGCCATTATGCGGCGTTGGTCACCATTGCGTTTGGCATCTTGTTCAAGACATTCATTGAGGTCAATGACGTACTGGGCGGGCCGCAGGGCCTGCAGGTTCCCGGCATGGAGGTGTTCGGTTTTAAGTTCAATGAAGGACTAAATTTGTTCGGTATGGAAATTTCCTTCTATGTCGCCTATGCGCTTCTGAGTCTAGTCACACTTGCGACCGTCTATGGGGTGGTTAGTGCGCTGGCGCGCTCTTGGGTTGGGTTGAGCATGGATGTCGTGAGGACTGACGAAACTGCAGCATCGACTTTTGGTCTGCACATCGTGCGTTGGAAGGTGGTTGCGTTCACGATGGGAAATTTCTTTGCTGGCATCGCAGGCGGTTTATACGGGATGATCTCGGGATTTGTCGCGCCAAACAATTTTACGTTTGCCGACTCTTTGTTGATGCTCTCAATCGTCATCCTGGGTGGCCTTGGCAATATTGCGGGGTTGATTCCGGCTGCGGTGATCGTGTTGATCCTTCCCGAAAAGCTCCAATTCATTCAGGAGTACCGTTTTCTGCTATTTTCAGCCCTGGTGATCGTCATCCTTTTGTTTCGGCCGCAGGGACTGTTGCCTCGCAAGACGCGTCTGTTTTTCCCCCGGGAGGGCTCGTGATGATCGAAAAGTCCTTGATCAAGGTTGAAGGGCTCACCATGTGCTTTGGTGGCCTGACGGCGCTGGATGAATTGACCATGTCGGTGCGGGAGGGCGAGATACTCGGCCTGTTGGGGCCGAACGGCTCGGGCAAGACAACGTTCTTTAATGTCTTGACCGGACTCTACAAAGCGACTAGCGGCACCATTTCTCTCAAGGGTGCCAATATCATTGGCAAGACGCCACAGGAAATTTATCGGAGCGGCGTTGCCCGCACATTTCAGCGTTCGCGACTTTCGCTGTCTTTGACAGTTTTCGACAATATTGTTATCGGCGACTACCAGCACATGCAACACGGCCTAGTTTTCAACCTGCTCCGACGCAAGGCATTCAAAGCCGAATATGAAGCCTATGTCGAGAAAGTCAAAACCTTACTGACTATCTTCAGCCCCCCGCTGGTTGGGCGACTGTTCGAACCGGTTGACACGTTCACCATGATCGACCGGCGTCGAATCGAGGTCTGCCGTGCGCTCATGAGTCAGCCCCGGCTTCTGCTGCTGGACGAACCATCCGCTGGCATGACGCACGATGAGACCGATGAATTGATGCATGACATTCTGCAAGTACGGGGTAAATTGAACGGCTTGTCAGTTGTTCTGATTGAGCATGAAATGAACGTGATTCAACAAATTACTGACCGCTGCGTCGTCCTGAACTACGGGCAGAAGATCTCTGAAGGAACCTATGCCGAAATTACGGCAGATCCAAACGTCCAGACTGCCTACCTTGGAGAAGCCGCATGAGTAGTCTAAGTGTCAAAGGCCTCACCACCGGTTATGACAAGGTAGATGTTCTGCACGATGTCTCAATCGAGGTCGTGCCGGGCAAGATCACTTGCATCCTTGGCTCGAATGGCGCCGGGAAGAGCACCCTGATCCGTTCAATTCTTGGACTGACACCGCCTCGGCAGGGGGAGGTGTGGTGGGATGGGCGAAATCTCGCAGGCGAGAAAACGCACAAGATCATCGCAAGCGGTATCGCCTGCATTCCGGAAGGCCGCAAGATTTTCCCGCGTATGACAGTCGCAGAGAATCTGATGCTCGGCGCATTTTTGGAATCTGAATCCGTACTGATCCGCAAGCGACTTGCCCGCGTTTATGAAGTCTTTCCACGTCTCAGGGAGCGAGCCTCCCAATTGGCCGGCACGATGTCTGGCGGAGAACAGGCGATGGTATCCATCGGTCGAGGGCTGATGGCCGAGCCCAAGCTGCTGCTCATCGACGAACCGTCGCTAGGTTTGTCTCCCCTGTACGTGAAGGAAAACTTCAAGGTGATCAAGCAGATCAACGAGCTCGGAACGACGGTTCTTCTTGTGGAGCAGAATGCCCGCCAGACGTTAGCGATCTCGCACTACGGCTACGTTCTTTCGCAAGGCAGGGTAGTTGCCGAAGGTTCAGCGAAAGCTTTATCAGAGAACGACGAAGTGCGTTCGGCATATTTCGGTTGAGAGAATCATATGAGCAATATCCTGAAACTGTCTGCACGCGAACTTGCCAAAGGCGTCTCACAGCGAGAACTGACAGCTGAAGCTGTAGCACGGGCATACATTGAGCAGATCCAGGCTTGCGATCCAGTCATCAAGGCATGGCAGTTCTTTGATCCAGCCTTGGTGCTCAAGAGTGCGTTGGCCTTGGACAGACAAAGTTACTGTGGGCCACTTCAAGGCATTCCGGTTGGCGTGAAAGACCTGATGGATACGGTCGATATGCCGACCACTTATGGGTCGCAGATTTTTGCCAATTACCAGCCGGATTCGGATGCCGCGTGTGTGGCGGCTTGCCGGGAGGCCGGTGCAATCGTTATGGGCAAGACTGTGACCACCGAGTTCGCGACCTTCCAGCCAGGGATGACCCGAAATCCCCGGTCTCCGGCCGATGAACCACGCACGCCAGGTGGCTCATCCAGCGGTTCAGCAGCGGCCGTCGCAGCAAACATGGTGCCACTGGCCTTCGGTACACAGACTGCAGGGTCAATAGTTCGCCCTGCCGCCTATTGTGGCGTGGTGGGATACAAGCCCACTCACGGCACCCTTCCACTTGCGGGTATCAAGCCACTTTCCCCCAGTCTGGATACAGTAGGCGTGTTGGCGCGCACAGTTGATGATGCTGCTTTTTTTGTCGGCACATTGGCCCGTCGACCCCTTGACCCACGAACGAAGTCCTTCATGCGCGTCGGTATTTGCCGCACGCCTCACTGGAGTCTCGCGTCTGCAGAGTCACGACGCATGCTTGAAGAATCAGTGCGTTTGTTTGAACGAATCGGAGCTAGTGTTCGCGACGTTGTTCTCTCACCTGCGTGTGACCGCTTGACCGAAGCGCAAATGCAGATCATGGGCTACGAAGCGGCTGCGGCCTTCGCGCCGGAGCGCCGCCACCATGCCGATAAATTCAGTCGGGCCTTCTCCACATTCATTGAGACGGGGCTGAAGATCAACGGTGAAGACTTCGCTGTTGCACAGCTACTGGCCAGCAATGTGCGATGCGAAGTGGACGCTTTGTTTCAGACGTTCGACGTGTTCCTGGCGCCAAGTACGACAGATGAAGCACCTGCCGGACTGGACGCGACGGGAGATCCAGTTTTCAACCGTATGTGGACTCTATTGGGCAATCCGTGCGTGCATGTTCCGATCGGAACAGGGATCAATGGCATGCCAATTGGCGTGACAGTCGTCGGTCCAAGATGGGCTGACTTACAGGCATTAGCCGCAGCGCACACGATCGAAATCAATCTGCAGTGAGCATTTTCTGAAGGGTGAAGAATTGATTGAGCAAGAAGACAATTGCCAACAGACAACGGCGGATCGTGCGCAGGATCATGTCAAGTCCGATCGCCTCCAGCTGGCCATAACTGACCTTGCGAAATATGGCGGACGAGAAGATGGCGGTGTTTCACGCGAGACACTGACCGACATCGATCTCCAGGCGCGACGCTATCTGATCGACAGAGCACGTTCGCTCGGGTGCGAGGTCTCGATCGATGAGTGTGCGAACCTGTTTTTCCGTCGTCCAGGAAAGACTGATTTGCCACCAGTTCTCACTGGCAGTCACGCCGATACCCAGCCTGTGGGAGGTAAGCTGGATGGTGCCTATGGCGTGGTGGCCGGATTGGAAGTGATTGAGGCCTTGAACGATGCCGACATCGAAACCCGGCGCCCTGTAGATGTTGTTGTTTGGACGAACGAAGAAGGCAGCCGCTTCGGCCCGGGTGCCATGGGCTCCAGCGCCTTTGTCGAACCGTCTCGCTTGATTGCTTATCGCGAGTCTGTCGACGGCAACGATGTGTGTTTTGGGTTGGCGCTCGATTCTGCACTCCTGGCGGTGCCAGATGTTCCCCGTCGACCCCTTGGTTGTCCGATTTCCTCATGCGTGGAGCTACATATTGAGCAAGGTCCGGTTCTGGATCGAGCCCACGTCCCGCTGGGCGTTGTCACCGGCATTCAGAGCGTGCGCTGGTATCGCGTCAAAGTGACTGGCATGGCGGCTCATGCTGGTACAACGCCGATGGACGAGCGTTCAGACGCCATGGCCGCGGCGGTCGGCCTGTCGCATCGACTGTATGCCTATGCCGCACAGGCCGCGGCCAGCCATCTACGGTTGACGTTGGGACGCTGGCTGGTTAGCCCGAACTCTATCAACACAATTCCTGGCTCGGTAGAATTCACGATCGATGTCCGTTGTATCAATGACAGCGAATTGACGCAGTTTGACGTGACCTTGAAAGATATGGTGAATTGTCCTCCGTGGCGGAAAACTATTAGCTTTGAATGCATTTTTTCACGTCCCTCGACCCATTTTCCCGCCACCATGTTGACGCTGATCGAAAAGGCCTGCGCGCGAGCCTGCAAAAAAGCCTCGTTGGCCGTGCCATTGCCACTGACCTCAGGGGCTTTTCACGACGCCATGTATGTTGCAGAACAATGCCCGACCGGCATGATTTTTGTGCCTAGCAAAGGAGGTGTCAGTCACAATGCGGCGGAAGAAACTAATCCGCGAGATTTGTTTCTTGGCGCTCAGGCGCTTGCATATGCGATTGCAGTCCTAGCGAATACCTGAGCCAATCTAGGGGAATATGACGTCGAAATCAGAATTAGTTAGCTCCTTGGCCCGCAACGACGCCAGCACAAAACCGCTGACGATGCTAGGTGTGCGGGTGAAGCATGCTCGCTTGGTTGCCGGCCTTACCATGACGCAGGTGGCTCAGAGGGCGCATTGTTCGGAAAGTTTAATTTCAAAGATTGAGAGTGGACAAGCAACTCCTTCGCTGGCTATGCTGCATCGAATTGCAGTGAGCTTGGAAACAAACATTTCGGCACTTACAACGGAAGAAGCTCCTGATGAGGGACCAATCTCACGCAGCGGAGAGCGCCCTCTCATCAATGCGGGTGAGATTTCTCTTGAGCAAATTGTCCTTCCAAGGCGTGGTGGCTTGTTGCAGGCAAATATCCACATCATTCCACCCGGTGAGGCAAGTGATGGCCTGATTGAACACTCCGGAGTAGAAGTCGGCTATGTTCTTGAAGGCTCACTTGAACTTATCGTTGGAGGTGATCGTCACCTCATTTACGCCGGAGATGCATTCACTTTCACTAGTCAGACGCCTCATGGGTATCAAAATGTTGGCACTGCGCTCGCGAGAGTGCTTTGGGTCAACACACCTGCCACTTTCTAATTGGCTATGCCCTGCCAGACCTTCCTCTAATGTGAATGGCACTTACACAAGCCCCATATCGTTGAGGTCATGCGCGTAAGCATTTGATTTCGATAGGAAGGGAGCTGGCTGACCAAGAATTGATGGGATGGTTGTTATTCAATTTCTAATTCATTGATGTAATAATATCTCCATAAACCCTGATGGAGAAAGTCATGTCGCGTCCTGCCAGCGGAGATGATCGAATATTGATGGATGCCCGCGAGGCCATCGCTTCGGCCCAGACGGTGGAACAGTTGCGTCAGGCGCAGGCGGTTGTGTTGCCACTGGACTATGCGATGAGCTTGGCCGACACGGCCCAGGTTATTGGCGTGTCACCGGGTTGGGCCTGTCAACTGCGTCGGCGCTTTATTCATGGACACAAAGCAGGAGCGCCAGATGCACCCACTGCGGGCGGGCGCAAACGCCAGAACATGAGCCTGGAAGAAGAGCGTGAGTTTCTGGCGCCCTTCCTGGAGTGCGCCGCTGCTGGTGGCGTACTCGTCGTCGGCCAAATAAAGGCTGCGCTGGACAAGCGCTTGGGGCGTGAGGTGGCGCTAGCCTCGGCTTACAACCTGCTGCATCGCCACAACTGGAGAAAGCTCGCGCCCGACAAGCGCCATCCTCAAAGTGACCCGCTAGCTCAGGAGGAGTGGAAAAAAAACTCCCCGAAGCGCTCGCCGAAATCCGCCAAGACTGGGCACAAGGCAAAACCGTCCAGCTGATGTTTCAAGACGAGGCGCGCTTTGGACGCATCTCGAACGTACGCAGGTGCTGGGCTCCCAAGCCACTACGCCCAGTCTGCCAAGGCATGCTGACACACGAATACACCTACGCCTATGGTGCAGTGGATGTCTGCACTGGCGAGCTCGACAGCCTGATCCTGCCGCACGTCAACACCGGGTGCATGCAGTTGTTCTTGGACGAAGTCTCGGCACGCCATCCACAGGATCGCATCATCATGGTGATTGACGGTGCGGGCTGGCATCGCAGCGATGCGCTCGAAGCACCAGAAAACATCCACCTGCTGAAACTTCCACCCTACGCGCCCGAGCTCAATCCGATAGAGCACGTCTGGGATGAACTGCGTGAGAAATTCTTTCACAACCGAGTCTTCAAGAGCCTCGATGCGTTGGAAGATCACTTGTCGATGGCGCTGAAAACAATGGAATTCGACCCCAGCACTGTAGGCTCCATCGTATCCTGGCCCTGGATCATTGGTGCATTTTTAACTTCATTTGTGAATTAGAAATGGAATTACGAAGCACCCAAACCATCTTTCCGAAGGCCAGCCACCGTGGATCGTAATACTCAAAATGCTTTGCAACAACGTCGCAGAAATATGCGTCACCGGGTGAGGTCGACCGTGGCGGTGGAGTTCCTCAACGTGCTCACGAGTCCGGAGTTTCTCGAGGTGACTGAATCGATGCTGCCCGAGCACCGCGAGCGGTTGTATCCGCCGACGGTGACGCTGTCGATGTTCATGCGTCAGGTGCTGGAATCCGATGGCTCGTGCCAGAAGGCGGTCAACGGGTGGGCGGCGCAGCGCGCAGCCGATGGGCTTGGCTCGTGCAGCGTTCGTACTGGCGGGTTTTGCCGGTCTCGCCAGCGTCTGCCGCTGGAGATGGTCAGTGCGCTGGCGCGCGAAACGGGCCGCCTGCTCAGCAAGAAGGCGATGGCCCAATGGCTCTGGCGCGGGGGTGCG
>Ga0208789_1001448_pt1 | contig 13228 bp, 9 predicted proteins | sample Methanotroph_Enr_FD_187368 | JGI IMG/M metagenome (GOLD analysis project Ga0208789, IMG submission 187368) | Enriched soil microbial communities from Old Woman Creek wetland in Ohio, USA - Methanotroph_Enrichment_5 (SPAdes) (version 2) | ecosystem: Environmental > Terrestrial > Soil > Wetlands...
ATGTGCGGGTTATTATCAAAGACAGTACCCAGACGACATTGATCGGAGAGGTTATTGAACAGATTGAGGGTCCGAGGGAGTGAAATTTAGGGATTTAGGATTTAGGATTTAGGGATTTAGGATTTAGGATTTAGGGATTTAGGATTTAGGATTTAGGCTGTGGTGCAGGGATATAAGGAAACCGATTGGATTAAAGACTACTGTCTATCAGGCTTTAGGCTATTCAACTGAATAATGATTTGTGTATAATTAAATTTCAATCTGATATGAGCAACTTAATCAATGATTTCCGTGTCTATCGCGAGAAAATGAATGCGAAAATTCTGTCATCCGATAATAAGGTCATGAAACGGATTTATAATATTGATACGAATACTTACATGGATGGCGCACTGACATCCAAAACAAAGGAGATGCTGGGGCTTGTCAGTTCAATGGTGCTGCGGTGCGACGACTGCATTAAATACCACCTCGAAAAGTGCCATGAACTTGGAACGACTACAGAGGAGCTTTTCGAGATATTTTCCGTTGCCAATCTTGTGGGAGGTACTATTGTGATCCCGCATACCCGCCGTGCACTTGAGTATTGGGAAGCACTTGAGGAACAAAAGTCCAAAGTGGACATTGCCTGAGGCTACAATTATTTTAAAGCTACAATCCCTGGAATTTCAATAGTATGGCATCGAAAAAAATTATAGAGTTGCTGGCTCCTGCAAAAAACCTGGTTTGCGGTCGTGCTGCAATTTCACACGGAGCTGATGCCATTTACATTGGTGGTCCAAAATTTAGTGCCCGCGAAGATGCAGGTAATTCATTACAGGATATTGAGAAGCTGGTTGCCGGGGCGCAGGTTTTCGGGGTTAAAGTATATGTGGCATTGAACACCATATTATACGACAGTGAATTGGAAGATGCCAGATTACAGATAAAGAATTTATACGAAATTGGTATCGATGCCTTAATTATCCAGGATATGGGAATCCTCGAAATGGATCTCCCACCCATCCCATTGCATGCAAGTACCCAGCTTCACAATTATCTGCCTGAACAAATAAAATTCCTGGAAGCTGTTCATTTTAAACGTGCCGTGCTGGCCCGGGAACTGAGTCTTGACCAGATCAGGGATATCCGGAACCAGACCTCCATTGAATTGGAAGCCTTTGTACATGGCTCTTTATGTGTAAGTTTTAGCGGCCGGTGTTACCTGAGTCATGCGATCGGGGGACGTAGTGCCAACCGGGGAGCATGCGCCCAGCCATGCCGTAAACGATATACATTATACGATGCTGAAAGAAAGATAATTACAGCTGACCAACATCTTTTGAGTTTAAAGGATCTTAATCATTCAAAATCGATCAGGGAGCTTGCCGAGGCTGGTATTCAGTCGTTTAAAATTGAGGGGCGATTAAAAGAGGTTGATTATGTGAAAAATATCACCGCATTTTACCGTCAGAAAATAGATGCGTTGCTCGAAGAGCATCCTGAATTTAAGTCAGCTTCATCAGGGAAAAGCTATCTCAGTTTTGATGCAAATCCGGCGAAGTCATTTAATCGCGGTGCGACTGACTATTTCCTGCATGGAAGGTCAAAGGAGATCACCTCCTTCGAATCACCAAAGTTTTTAGGCGAATCGGTCGGTGAAGTGACTAAAGTGACCCCAAAATATTTCGAGATTGAAACAGGTCTCGTAATAGCGAACAACGACGGGCTCGTATTTATCTCACCTTCTGGTGAAAGTGTTGGTATTAAGGTAAATACCGTAGAAAGAAACCGGATCTTTCCTGACAAAATGAACGGAATCTTTACCGGGGCCAAAGTCTGGCGAAACTACGATCACCTTTTTCACCAGCAACTGAAATCCGACCTGACAGTAAGAAAAATTAACGTGAATATTGCAATCAGTGAGTCGTCTGATGGTTTTGAACTTACCGCCGTGGATGAATCAGGGATCGTGGTAACTTCACAATACGATCTGCCTAAAAATCCATCCCATGATCCCGGGAAATCAAAAGAGACCATCATTCATCAGCTGTCGAAATCGGGAGACACTCCATTTTTTGTATCAGGTGTAGAAACTAACGGCACCGAAAAATTCTTTTTCCAGGCTTCGGTGCTGAATGCCATGCGGCGTGATCTGCTCGACCGGATCACTGAAGCCAGGAAGAAAAAAACAAAAAATGAAATTGCTGTTCAGCCCAATAGTTACCCTTACCCGGCGAAAGAGATTGGTTATGAGGGAAATATAAGCAACCAGCTGGCCAGGCAATTTTATCAGCGCCACGGAATTGCAAACCCTGAGCCAGCTTTTGAAAAACAAACTGATATTAAAGGCAAAACAGTGATGACAACAAAACATTGCCTGAAGTTCCAGTTGGGATTCTGTCCGAAATACGGGGGTAAAAAACCTTTAAATTTCAGTGAACCCTTTTCCCTCAATGACGGAGTAAACGAACTGCGACTCGATTTTGACTGTCTTCAGTGCGTGATGAAGGTGATTTATTGAATATCTGCGACTGGCAACTGCAAGTAGCTTAAACAAATTGGCTGCACAAAAAATTATGTATTCGGGCTATGAACCGTAAATTAATCAAAATGATTGCTGAAGGTGAGCACCAGCGGCAGGATTTTAAATATTGCATTAACGACTCGCGGAAAATCGCGCGGTCGATGGTCGCATTTGCCAATACTGACGGAGGTCGTTTATTACTGGGAATCAGGGATAACGGTTCTGTGGCCGGCGTACAGTCCGACGAAGAATATTATATGGTAGAGGCAGCAGCTAAACTCTATAGCAGACCTCCTATCATCTTCAACACAAAACAATGGTTGGCCGAAGGAAAGACAGTCCTCGAAATAAACATTCAAAAAAGCAAGGAAATCCCCCATTTTGCTCAGATAGAAGAAGGTAAATGGTTAGTTTATATCCGTAAAGATGACAAGGATATAGTTGCTCCCGGAATTTTGCTAAAAGTCTGGGAGCAGCAAAAGAGCCCTTTGGGCGTTCACATCCGGTTTTCGGACGAAGAGAAAAGGTTACTTGAAGTATTGCAGGCAAATCAATCTCTTTCCCTCAACCAGTTATCACGGCAAGCTAAGTTTCAGCGATGGAAAGGGGAAAAAATTCTGGTCAAACTGATAGTTACCGGAGTCGTTGGAATGGAAATCGGCGAAACAGGAACCCACTTTTTTCTTCGTAACGATATTGAAGTTTAACCGTTATGTAACTTCGGATACAGAATAAACACTACCTTTATGTTTTATTAAAAAGCCGGATTCCATGAATTTCAAAAACATTTTTGTACTCCTCTTTTGCCTGATTATGATCCATTCTTATGGACAACCTGCATCCCCGAAACTGAAAATTGTTTCTTCGCCCTCCGGAAGTTTATACACCCAAATCAACAAAACAGGAAAAACGGTTATTCCCAATGGACGTTTTATTACCCCCTATGGAAAATCGATTGAAGTAGCGCCCCATCCTTTCGGATTGACCTTGAGCGCCGACGGGACCGTTGCAGTAACGGCCAATTCGGGCACTTCACCCATTTCAATTTCGATTATCAAAAACCTGAAATCAGCCCAACCCTCTGTTTTGCAGGTTCCTCCCGGACATTCAACCGATAAAGGTGTGCTGGCTTCTGTTTTTATGGGATTGGCCATCTCTCCGGATAATAAAATTGTATATGTTGCAGGAGGACAGGAGAATAAAATATTCCTGTTTTCGATCGATTCGGGAGCAAAACTCGATTCAGTGGATTGCTCCATTGCTGAAAACGGGCGGAAAACTCCGGATGGTTATATCGGCGACATGAAACTGAGCAATGATGGGCGTTACCTGTATGCCGTTGATCAGATGTTATTCCGTTTGATTGTGATTGATACAAAACTGAAAAAGATCATTGCAAGTGCGAAAACCGGGAGATACCCGTTTGGCGTCATCCTTTCGCCGGACGGACAAAAAGTCTATGTTGCCAATGTTGGCATGTTCGAATATAGTAAAATAGGTAATATCGAAGCCGAAAAGGACTATAAAAAGGCACTCGATTTTCCTCCCTTTGGATTCGGCACAGAGGAAATGAAAAAGGGAATACGGATCAATTCAATGGATATTCCGGGGCTTGGTGATCCGAATGTTCCGGAATCCTTTTCAGTATGGTCATTTTCGGTAAAAAATCCAGCTAATCCCCAGATTCTTGTCAAAATAAAAACGGGTGTTCCCGTGGGCGAAATAATTGAGGGGATTCCGGCCGTAGGCGGTGCCAGCCCTAATTCGCTGGCCGTAACCGATAACTATGTTTTTGTAAGCAACGGAACCAACGACAATATTTCGGTGATTGATATAGCTCACGATACCATAGCCCTGGAGATCCCGCTTAAATTAGATCCGGCAGTCAGGCAGTTCCGCGGCGTTATTCCATTCGGATTAGCTGTTTCTCCTGATCAGAAAAGACTTTATGTTGCCGAATCGGGTGTAAATGCTATTGGTGTGATTGATATTCCGACGATGAAAGTCATCGGTCATATTCCTGCAGGCTGGTTTCCTTCAAAACTGGAAGTAACGCCTGACAGTAAAACACTCGTAGTTAGCAATGCCAAAGGTTTTGGCAGCGGACCTAACGGTGGTAAAACGTTTAAGGAAGAGAAAGCGGGCAGCTATATTGGTAACTTAATGAAAGGAACTGTTTCGGTGATGGATATTCCGGGCGATCAAAAGCTGGCAGCTCTTACTCAGAAAGTTATCAGCAACAATTATCGTATTGAAGATTATGGCAAAATACAAAAGCAAAGAGTTGGTAATCCCATCCCCGTTTTTGGCGGTGAAAAGGAATCTCCGATCAAATACCTGGTTTTTATTTCAAAGGAAAACCGCACTTATGACGAGGTTCTCGGCCAGATGAAAAAAGGGAAAGGCGATCCCTCTATTGCCCGTTACGGCCATAGTGCCACTTTTACAAACCGGAAAAAAACATCGAAGGTTGAAAATGCAACGGTGATGCCCAATCACCTGAAACTGGTCACAGAATTTGCGATGTCAGACAATTTCTATGTGGACTCGGATGTTTCGGCAGACGGGCATCGCTGGCTGGTTAATACCTATCCGAACGAGTGGGTTGAATCAACCGTTCCGGCGAGTTATGGAGATAACCGCTCGTACGATCCAAAATCAAAGGCGCCGGGCAGCCTTGCCATGAATGGTTCGGCCGGAGCCATCTACCCTGAAGATTACAATGAAGCAGGTTCGATGTGGGATCATTTGGAACGCAATAAGGTCGATTTCTACAATTTTGGGTTTGGTGTAATGTTCGAACCTTCATTTTATGACGAATCGTATAAATATACGGGAGTTAAGCATTATGTCAATTTTCCCCTGCCACTTCCCATGTTCTCACGTACTTCAAAAACATATCCGACTTACAATATGGCTATTCCCGATCAGTTTCGTATCCATCAGTTTATCAAGGAATTTGACGACAAATGGATAAAACCGGAAGTTAAAATGCCATCGATCATCACCGTGATCATACCAAACGATCATGGTGCAGATGAACGACCGGAGGCAGGTTATCCCTTCAGGGAGAGCTATATGGCCGACAATGACCTGGCTGTCGGTCGAATCGTGGAATACTTGTCGCACACCCCTTTCTGGAAAAATATGGCCATTGTCATTACAGAAGATGACGCTCAAAACGGAATTGACCATATTGATGCACACCGCAGTGTACTGATGGTTATTTCACCGTACGTTAAACGGAATTACGTGTCGAAAGTACATTACAGCTTTGGAAGTATTTTTAAAACCTTCTGGAATATACTGGGAATGCCCTATCTGAATCAATATGATGCTGCAGCCAACGATTTCGCCGATCTTTTTACCACCACTCCCGATTTTACGCCTTACGATGCAGTTCCTGTTGATCCCCGGATTTTTGATCCTAAAAAAGCGTTAACGCCATTAGATGAAAATTTTGACTGGGAAGCCGTAAAAAATTCACCGCTGATTGATGATGTGAAAGAAATGCAGAATGAACAGAAAGAGAAGAAGGAATACCGGCTCGAAGATCAGAAGAGGAAGTAAGCGGAAATAAGACGGAGAGATAGAGAGAAAATGAGGACGAGTCAGCGAAAGGGCGAAGGGGCGAATGGGAGAAGGGGCGAATGGGAGAATGGGAGAAGATTACTGAGATGTGTATTATGTCTTGTCATTGGGTCATTGGGTCATCGGGTCATTGGGTCATCGGGTCAGACAATTTGATGATGAAAAACTTTTTTCTTATGCCCTGAAGGGGTTCTACGTCAGACGGGGAATGCAACCCGGGGCAAAAAAAAGGAAAACAGATTAGAGGCGCAACTGCGAAGGTAAATTGAAATAAAATTGCTGCATGCGCCGCAAAGCAAAACTTCTTCAATGAATAAGTAATATAATTGGCAAATCGAAGGAAAACAAAGTTTGAAAACTAAATCTGGTATAAACAAATTTCAGGACGAGTCGGCGTTCTTCTCGCGAATTAAAAAATGAAGGAATGTACCTATATTTGCACGAATTCCCCGGGTGATATCTAACAAGAATGAACGGGGTTGATACTTTTTTAACTGACGCTTTTTACAAATCTATTATTAACAGATCATGGAGATTTTTTTTACGGCCGAAACCTGGATCGCATTGCTCACACTGACCTTTCTCGAAATTGTTTTGGGAGTTGACAATGTCATCTTTATTTCTATCGTCACCAATAAGCTGCCAAAGGATAAGCAACAATATGCCAGGCGGCTAGGCTTAAGCATCGCACTCATATTCAGGGTACTGCTTTTAACCATCATTTCCTGGATGACCAGGAGCATGACAGAACCACTTTTTACGGTTTTTGATCTTGGATTCAGCATCCGCGAATTGATTCTGATGACAGGTGGTCTGTTTTTACTCGCAAAAAGCACTTCCGAAATTCATGCAAAAATGGAGAATCTGCACGAAGGAGGTAAGTTAGGCGGTGGCGCGGTACTGTCGAAAGTGATTGTTCAGATTATCCTGCTCGATATTGTCTTTTCTTTCGATTCGATTTTAACAGCGGTCGGATTGACAAACCAGCTTTCAATTATGATCCTTGCCGTAGTCATCTCATTATTTATCATGATCTTCTTCGCTAATAAAATCAGTAAGTTCATCGCCGATCACCCTACACTCGAAATCCTGGCGCTCTCATTTTTAATCCTGATTGGATTTATGCTTGTGCTTGAAGGTTTTCATATCGAGGTACCCAAAGGGTACATTTACTTCGCCGTATTTTTCTCACTTCTTGTTGAGATGGTCAACATGCGTGTTCAAAAGAAGCATCATCCACTTGTCCTCAACCAAAGCATGGAGGCCGGCATTATTGAGCAGGATGATAAAATTTAAAGCATTTAAAACTAACCAATTTAAAATAATTATATGAAAAATTTGCGCTTATTTAGTAATAAGTTGATATTGTGTATTATACTGATCGGATTTGTCTCATTCCACGGTTATGGACAGGAGGAGTATAAAGATCCTAAAAATAAGGATCTGAAAGAAACTTATCCAGGAGGCCCGGTTTATGAAGTACAGAATTACATCCAGCCAAGAGGTAAAAAGCTGCCAAGAAACATTATCCTGATGATTGGTGACGGGATGGGCCTTTCACAGGTCTATTCCGCTATGACCGCAAACGGGGGACACCTGTTTTTAGAAAACTTTAAAAACATTGGATTTTCAAAAACATATTCTTCAGATAATTACATCACGGATTCAGCGGCAGGCGGCACTGCGCTTTCATCAGGAATCAAAACCTATAATGGGGCTATTGGTGTCGATCCCGGGAAAAAATCGGTTCCAAACATTCGCGAACTTGCAGAGAGGAAGGGACTTAAGACAGGTCTCGTGTCCACTTCGGCCATTACGCATGCCACGCCCGCCTCTTTTATTGCCCATGTTGATTCAAGAGGCAGTTATGAAGATATTGCGGCCGATTTTTTGAATTCCAATATTGATGTTTTTATTGGGGGAGGGATCAAAAACTTCGAAGATCGCAAAGATGGCAGGAACCTGGGAAAGGAATTGAAAGATAAGGGTTACCAGGTTTTATACAATATGGAAGATATTCAAAAGGTTAAAACAGGAAAGTTGGCCGGCCTTACCGCTCCGGAACATAATAAGCCAATGCCTGAGCGAGGTGAAATGCTCGTTCCTGCAACACAGACCGCAATCAACCTCCTGTCGCAAAGCAAAAAAGGCTTTTTCCTGATGGTTGAAGGTTCCGAGATTGATTTTCTTGCCCACGAGAATAAAACCCCGGGAGTGGTACTTGAAACGCTTGACTTTGACAGGGCGATTGGCGCTGCCTTAAAATTCGCCGCCTCAAACGGTGAGACATTAATCATAGTAACTGCTGACCACGAAACAGGTGGAATGACCATCAACGGTGGCGATTATAAAACAGGTAAGGTGATTGCCAAATATACAACCGGAGGGCACACGGGAATTGCTGTTCCGGTTTTTGCATTTGGTCCGGGTGCAGAGCAATTTAAAGGATTTATGGAAAATACGGATATTGCGAAAAAAATGATGAAACTATTGAAACTGAACTAATCCATTTAAATTGATAATCCAAAATCTGAATTTTCGGACATCTCAATCGGAACAGTAAAGTAAAATGTGCTCCCTATGCCAGGTTCCGATTCAACGGTTAACGATCCATTCAATAATTTCGTGATTCTTAACGATAATGCCAATCCTATGCCAAGTCCGCCATAGGCTCGGGTCAGCGTATCATCGCCTTGCCGGAAGAAATCGAAAATCACAGATAACTTCTCCTCTGGAATCCCTATCCCCGTGTCTTTAATGTAATAGATCAATTGATTGGTATTTTGGATTTTAAGACCAACCTCGATCGTCCCCCTGTCGGTAAATTTTATCGCATTCTTGAACAACTGGTCAAGAACCTGGTTGATTTTGCTTTTATCTGCCGTGTAATATCCTGACAGGGATTTATTATCAGGCTTAAAAATAAGATTGATCTGATCCTCTTTACCCGATAGCTGCAGAATGTTTTCGAATGAAGATTTATTCTCCAGAAACTGATTCATCAGCAGGAAGGACTGTTTGCGAATTTTAATTTTGGCTTCTTCAGCTAAGGCAAGATCGAATACATCTTCGATGATGCTTAGCAGGTTTTTTCCGCTAGTCAGGATATCATCAGCATAGCTTTTAACATCTTCCGGTTCAGCCCCCGATCTTATTAATTCGCTGAAACCCAGGATATGATTTAATGGAGTTCTGAGCTCGTGATTAACGGTGGCCAAAAATGCGGACTTTAACCGGTCCGATTCCTGCGCCTTATCTTTCGCCTTTATAAGTTCAAGTTGCGTTTTCCTGAGGTCCGATATATCAACGAAGGCCTTTAGACGTACTTTTTGACCATTGTATTCAATTCCCATTGCAGATATTAAAACCGGAACCGTTGTACCATCCAGGCTGATCAGTTCCGACTGACGTGACTGATAGGATTCAGGAGGTAATTCAGGTGATTTTAAATCACCTGCTGAATGATTGTTTTCACGGAATATATCGGTAATAAATTTTGGTTTTTGTGATTCGTAACCCAGGAGCTCAAGGGCAAACCGATTGATTTCGATGATCTCACCGTTATTATCAATCAGAACAATACCATACGGTAAACTTCCGAGGATAGCCCGCTCGTTCCGAAGATGATTTTCCACTTTTTCGTTTACGGAATGCAGATCTTTTGTTCGCTCAACAACTTTTAATTCAAGTATTTCGTTTGAGTTCCTGAGTTCTGCCTGAGTCTCAAGTTGTTTGTTTTTCCATTTGGCCAACTGGCTCAGCATGTAATTGTATCCGTGAATCAATCCTCCGATTTCGTCCTTCCTGAAAATATCAATATACTCATCAAATTTGTTGTCTTTTGATATCGTTCTCATTTTATTTGACAGCAGCAGTAGCGGCTTTGCCATTGCACCACCGACAAAATAAGCGAGTATCATTGATATAAGTACCATGATAACAAACAGCACAATAAAAAGAATGGTCTCTTCAAGTTTTTGCTGCTCCCTGAAATTCAAATCAATTTCTGCGATAAGTGCGCCCAGTCTTTTCCCGCTAAAACTTATCGGGACACTCAAAAACATCGAATTATTCCTATAAAGTATGTCCTTCAGAAAAAACTTATCCCCCTGCGAAATCTTTTGAACAGAGTCAGCGCCAAAAGATGCAAAGGGGACATATTTTGAATCATAAATCACAGCTGAGACGAGATGTGGAACTTTTTTGAGCTTTTTCAACACCTCATTTGCATCTTCTTTATTTTCAAAAACCATGGGTAAACTACTAATCTCGGCGACGATTTGAAGATTAATACGGGTTTGTTCGATCAGGTTCTCCTTAAGAATAGAATATTGCCGGATGTTGGTATATGTCAGTGTGATGGCGACCATCAGCGAAGTGATGATCCCAATTGACAATATCATTCTAAAACGCATTCCCATAAATAAATAATTAAATTACCGAATGACCTGGTTCGCTGCAAAGATGTCAATAAGATTTTAATGATCCTATTTCCTCAATCAAAAACCGTTTGATAACTTTTGCTGTTCAGGGAATTTTCGAAATGATCTGGATGATTATCAGGAGGTTTTGAATTACAATTGCGCATTTTTTTAATACACACACTACTAAGACGTTTAAAAACAGGCAGGTTTCAAAACGAATTTTAAATATGACTAAACCGGCAACGGTCTTTTATACACCAGACGAAACACTGCCAAAAGCGAAATTCCCTGGTAATCAGGGAATTTTTTGTAGCCTCACCGCGACTCGAACGCGAATCTAAAGTTTAGGAAACTTCCATTCTATCCCTTGAACTATGAGGCCATAAATATTTTGCAGTGCAAAAGTAATCTTTTTTTAGACTTCCTTTGCAGTTACACTTTTCAGTTTTTTGGCGGCCTCTTTAAGCACCTCGTCTGGCTTGGCAAAACAAATCCTGATTAGCTGACTCTTCGTTTTTTCGTGCTGAAAAGCGGAGAATGGTACTGTAGCGACTCCGTAGTCAACGATGAGTCTGATCGCAAAATCGATATCCGATTCGTCAGATATCTTACTGTAATCCAAAATCTGGTAATAGGTAGAACTGGTTGGGACAATTTCAAATTTACTCCCCTTTAACAGGGAAATAAATAAATCGCGTTTGCGATGATAGGATTCACAAATACCTTTAAAATCCTGTCCCTCCTCTAAAAATTCAGCCAATGCAAACTGTGCAGGAGTGTTTACGCTAAATCCCTGGAACTGCTGAATCTTTCTAAATTCGCTCATCAATTTTTCAGGACCAATGATGTATCCGATTCCCCAACCCGTAATATTAAACACGTGTCCAAAACTTGACACAATTAAACTCTTGGCTGCCAGCTCCGGAACCGATGCAAGGCTATGAAATTTCTGTGCGTCAAAAACAATATTGTCGAAAACTTCGTTGCTCAGAATAACCAGCTTGGTCCCGTTTGTCATTCTTTTCAACTGGTCGATATCCTCTTCACTGAATATCCTTCCTGTTGGATTCTGTGGATTGTTGATGATGATCATCTTGGTCTTCGAAGTAACCAGTTTCTTAACCTCTTCCCAATCGATCCGGAAATCGGGCAATTTGAGGTTGACAAAAATCGGACGTCCGCCATTCAGTTCAATAAATGGCGTATAAGATTCCTGAACCGGTTCAAAAATAACCACTTCGTCACCCTCTTTCACAAAGGTGCTGATGGCCGTTGTCATCGCCTGGGCAGGACCGGCTGTTATCGTAATGTCGGTTTCCGGGTGGAAAGAAGTGTTGTTCTGTTGATTAACAAGATCGATTATTTGCTTTCTTAACGGTTCAATCCCTTCGGCCGGAGAATAATCATTATTTCCCAGTCTCATGTATTTGCTTACCAGATTAATTAGTTTTTCCGGACAAACAAGATTGGACATAGGATTTGCCAAATCGATGGCATGAACATCTTCAGCAATTTCGAGAATCGCTGCAAGGGAATTTTTCTTCGTACCTGGAATTTTTGATGAAACCATTTTTAAGTAATCAGTTGCTAACTGCAAAAGTAACAATATTTTTTATCGTACCATTCGGATTTTCATATTCAAAATGATTGAAGGTATTTATTCGAGCCGTTGGTTTGCTATCTGGTTGTTAATGAAGTATTTCTTTTAATATTTCTAATGATTTTAAATTGAGTTTATTGCCAAGGTGCAGACCGTAATATTCCAGAATAAAATCGAGCAAAATATATCGTAACCGCTGATCTGGCTTGAATTCCGGGGAATTCTGATAGTTCATTCCTATTAGCCGGGAGAGTACAGAGCTTTCGGGATTTTTTAAAAACCAGGGGTGAACAGGCGGAGACAAAACGAACTTTCCGGCCATCATATCGAAAAATTGGTTTGATTCCGAGTAGTTGTTGATCGGAGAAAATCCAAGATACCGGGTGAGCTGTATTAAAAACAGGAGATGATAGTTACTGACACCATCTTCCATTAAATCAAGTATCTGAATCGATCGGAAAAGAAATTCAAATAAGTCAGGTCGCGATTCCTCTTCACGAAGTACTCTATTCAAAAGTTCAGCAAGAAAAATTGCCTGCGATGATTTGGCAATAGCAAAAGGGATCGATCCGAATGGGGATAGATTTTTTATCTCCTTCACTCTTTGTAATTCCCTTCCCTGTTTATGATCAACCTCCATCTCCAGAAGGAAAAGTTGCTTTAGCAGATTACTCTTAACGGACGATTTTTTCCCATGGATTCCCTGCATGATGAATGACATCCTGCCAAACGCCTCGGTGTAAATGGTTGTAATCGTTCCCGTTTCACCATATTTGAGGCTGTGAAGGACTATTCCACGGGTCTTTTGTATCATTTTTCAGTTTTCCGGATTAACTCACTAATTAATTGATCTTATTTTTGCTTCGCAGATCTCCACTTCGTTACGATTGGCTTCGCCGAACTTCGTTTCATTCCAATTTGTGCCGTCACCACTAAATTATTTTCGGCGGCATGGTCGTTTCATCGTATAAACAGCAGTTTAATAACGCGTGACTGGTGACCATCACTGTCGGAACAAAAAATCAGGTAAACACCCGTATTGACCCTTACTCCGTTCCTGTTTTTTCCATTCCAGATGGCACGTCCCCCGCTTGAAGTGGTCTTATA
>Ga0208789_1001449_pt1 | contig 13207 bp, 12 predicted proteins | sample Methanotroph_Enr_FD_187368 | JGI IMG/M metagenome (GOLD analysis project Ga0208789, IMG submission 187368) | Enriched soil microbial communities from Old Woman Creek wetland in Ohio, USA - Methanotroph_Enrichment_5 (SPAdes) (version 2) | ecosystem: Environmental > Terrestrial > Soil > Wetlands...
TGCCCGCCGACCTCATCGTCGAACCCGCCCTTGTCTGGCTTGCCCGCTCAGAAGTTTCCGGCGGCCAGCTTTGCCAGATCACCTATACCACAAACGAGATAAACTGGAATGCAGATTACACTGCTACTCTTGATCCAAATGAAACAGCTGTTTCATTTGCCGGCTGGGTCACCATTGATAATAAGAGCGGCACTGCGTATAAAGATGCGAAGCTCAAACTTGTCGCAGGCGATGTTCGTCGTGTCCAGCCGCCCCAGCCAAGAATGGACATGGTCTACATGGAAAAACGCCGAACCATGGCCGCCGCCGCCCCGGAAGGTTTCGAAGAAAAACCCTTCATGGAATATCATCTCTATACCCTTGCCAGGCCAAGCACAATTAAAAATAACGAAACAAAGCAGCTCGAACTCATACCCACTGCCGAGAAAGTCGCTGTCAAAAAATTACTGGTCTTTGATCGCCAGGAAAAGGCGGACAAGGTTCAGGTGAAATTTGAATTTGCAAACAGCAAAGAAAACCAGCTCGGCATAGCTCTGCCCCAAGGCAAGGTGCGTGTATTCAAGAAAGACCCAGCCGACGGAATGCTTGAATTTGTCGGCGAAGATCAGATCAAGCACACCGCCCGTAACGAAAAAGTATCGCTCTATATCGGCGACGCGTTCGACATTGTTCCCGAATACACAATGCTCGATAGTAAAGTCGATCGTCGCAGCCGCACAGAAACTCACAAGATCGAATTGCGAAACCGCAAGGATTCACCGGTAACGGTGCGAGTCGATGAGAAATTCCCGCAATGGGTAAATTGGAAGATCGACGATTCAACCCACAAGTATACCAAGCACGATGCGACAACAGCCCGTTTCGAGATCAATATCCCGGCAGACGCCAACGAGACCCTGCAATACACCGCAACCCAGTCCTGGTAACATTTGTGCTCTGACATAATTCGCGTAGGGTGGGCAAGTACTCTTGCCCACCGTTTTCTGCATTACATTACACGGCTTTTAGGTTTTAACCTTCGTGCCTTTCGTGCTCTTCGTGTTTAAAAACGTGGGTCTTATGCGCCTAAACACCTGGACTTAATATACCAAATTGATTTGCTATCTAACGAGGCGCAATAAAAAAGGCCGGCTCATCTGAACCGGCCTTTTGATTTTTATCCAGTGGCTCTTACCACTTGTACTGAACGTTTACATAGCTGTAAAGCTGATCTGTCAAAACGTTCTTGGCGATCTTTTCGAAGGCATTCACAAATGCCACGCCGCCGTTTAATGTCAGCTTGCCGGTCTTCATGCTTGCCATCTTGCTGATGTCGGCGCCGAGGTTAAGGCCGTATTCCATGTACGCGACCTTTGTCGTGCCCTCTTCATCAAGAACGTTCTCGCCGGCAAGACCATTGACATACCTCTTATAGAACCTGTTGTCCATCGCGACCTGCCATGAAGGTGTCAGGCTCAGACCTGTAAGATCAGGGCCAAATACTTCGGCCAGATCGAATGCGTGTGACAGACCGAATAGCAGCAGCCCACCATTATCAGCCAGATCATAATCATAAACATACTGGAATGTTGGATTCAAAACCCTCTTGCCCATGTCCGCGCCGGTTGCGCTCTTCCACCAGCAGCCGTCGTTAAGAGCCAACTGCAACGTGATTTCCTGGGTATTCAGGTGCATGTCGGGATAAGCAACGGCATTGATCGTCTTGACAGCGTTCCAGCTGTAATAGCGATAAGCCACAGTCCAGTCCGCATCAATGAACGGAACCGCGTTGGTGTAGCTCACCGAAATATCGTTCTTAGCTTCGTGAGCATCGGTGAAATCAAAGTGATCGAAATATGCCTGCTGATAAGTTACCCACACCTGCCCTGAATAATCCGGGCTCAGGTCCGCGAGGTTGATGCCTGCGCCGTAGGTCATTTCCTGTGCGCCGCCGCCGAGGTTATTGCCAAGTATTCTGCTCATATTAAGGCCGCGCCACATGTAGTCGCTCATGAAGCTGTAACCGACCTTGCCCTGGATCGGGCTTGTCAACGATTCTGCCATCGCACTGCTCAAAGCAAATGCGATGATCCCCGCCACTAACAGACATTTAACTGCCTTCATTTTTCTTTTCTCCTTAAAACTTATTGAAGGATGACTCTCATATTCCTTTGAAAGCACAAAGGACTTTTTGCATATTAGTTAAAAAGTGTAAGGCTGGTGATGCTGTAAAGCAATGAAAAAAGCACTAAAACCCTGAAAAAATTAACCTGCCCCGCCGATGAGGTTTCGTCCTATAAATAGCTGTTTATAAATAGCTTACGGTCAGCTTGCTGTTGCGGCCAGCTTGGCCTGATTTAGCTGAAGCTGCGTTTTCGCCTGTCCGACCAGATAAAAGCTGCCGGTTATGCAGATAAGATCTTCCTTGCCGACAGCACTTTTTGCTATCGCCATGGCATCTCGCAGTGTCAGTGCTGTCTGACACATTTTCCCGCAGATCTCGCTATACATATCCGCCAGGTCCTGTGGGAACATCGCCCGGGGATTATTGCTACGCGTGAAAATGACCTTGTCGGCCCCGTACTGAAGCTGCTCAAGCATGCCGGCAACGTCCTTATCAGCATTGCAGCCGAATATGACTACCATCGAATCATAGGGGACATGCTGACCTATTGCCTGTATCAGTGCCCTTATGCTTGCTGCGTTATGAGCGGCATCCACGATAACGCGTGGATCCTGTAATATTACTTCCATCCGACCTAGCATGGATATGTCATTAAGGCCATTTACAGCCTTTTCATCGTCGATCTTGAACCCGCTTAGCTTGAGTTTGTCAAGCATCGCAAGCGCCAGCCCGCAGTTAAGCGCCTGGTGTTCGCCGGGAAGCGGAACTCGCAGATGCTCAAAACGGCTCGTAGGAGTCGTCAGACATATCCGAGTATGCGGCCCATGTTCGCGAGAAGATTCAAACCGGTAAGAAAAATCAATATCCGCACCAGTTACCTGCAGCGGCGATTTGATCTCGTTGGCCTGCTTCTTCAAAACCTTCATTGCCGAAGGGTCCTGGGGCACTGTCAATACTGGTATGCCCTTTTTGAAGATGCCCGCCTTTTCTTTGGCGATCTGTTCTATGGTATTGCCAAGCTGCCTCATGTGGTCGAAGCTTATGCTTGTAATGCCGACAACTTTTGGCTCGATTACGTTTGTGCTGTCAAGTCTGCCGCCCAGACCCGTCTCGACTACCGCGATATCAACATTCTTTTCAACAAAATACATGAACGCCATCGCCGTCATGATCTCAAAGAAAGTCGGCGCGTCGGTCTTAGCCATTTTCTCAATGGGTTCATATACCCTGTTAAGCAGTACCAGCATATCATGTTCTGTGATCATCTCAGAATTGACGGTGATTCGCTCATGAATGCTCACGACATGCGGCGATGTGTAAAGACCAACCTTGTACCCGTTGGCCTCCAGCATCTTGGCCAGCATCGTGCAGGTCGAACCTTTACCTTTTGTGCCCGCTATATGGGCAGATGTGATCTTTTTATGAGGATTGTCTACAAGCGACAGCAACTTCTTCATCCTGTCAAGGTTGAAGGTCGTTACATTATAGCGCAATACGGTCTGCTTCTCATAATCCGTACGGTCGAACAGATAAGACATTGCTTGTTTATATGTTCTAAAAGCCTTTTTAGGCTTGACCGCTACGATGGAAGATTTAGAATTATTATTGCTCTTTTTAGTTTTTACTACAGCTGCCATCGAAGGTAGTCTACCATAATATGTATCGATAGTCAATAGTAAACATCAGTCATCCAGTATATTTCGCCCGAAATATTGCGTTTTTTATACTGTAAATGGCTGTTACAAATGGCTTTAGACCTGCAGTTACTAATGTTCGTTTCTGTTCGATTTCCGAGTTTTCACCGAAAAACAAACTTTGCAGCCTACGCCCAGCTCCAATGTTCACCGTTAATGAGCCGATTTCATTAATATACTAAAAAGAACGTTTTTTGTTCGTAGTTCTTGCTAAATATATATAATAAGTTATAATATCCCCAATTAAGTAGAGCTCAAGACGAAATTGAACCACAGTTCCGATATAGAAAAATGGCTTTTGCTAAATAATGCCCAGGGAATCGGGCCGGTAACATTTGGCCGGTTGCTCAAATTCTTTGGCTCGGTGGATGATATACTTGGTGCCTCCGCGGCATCGCTTGAAAAAGTCGAAGGCATCGGGCCCAAAACTGCCCATTCCATCGCCGCAAGCCGCGAAAAGTTCAATGTTGCCGCCGAACTTATCCTTGCCCAGGCCCTCTCAGTTACATTACTCACCCTTCAGGACCCCCGCTACCCACCCGCGCTTGCACCGATCTACGATCCTCCGCCGGTACTTTACGTCAAAGGCGAAATCACCCGCGCCGATAGCCTCGCCGTCGCCATCGTAGGCTCAAGAAGATCAAGCATCTATGGCCAGGAACAGGCATCGCGTTTTGCGCATCTCCTTGCATCAGGAGGTTTTACGATTGTCAGCGGCCTCGCCCGCGGCGTGGATTCCTCCGCACACCGAGGCGCTATAGCCGCAAAAGGCCGAACCATCGCCGTCCAGGGCTGCGGCCTCAATCACGTCTTTCCGCCTGAAAACAAAGAGCTTTTCACCCATATAACTCAAAACGGAGCCGTAATCAGCGAACTGCCCCTTGCCACCGAACCTCGCGCCGAAAACTTCCCCGCCCGTAATCGCATAATCGCCGCACTGTCATTAGGCACGCTCGTCATTGAGGCTACCGCAAACAGCGGCGCCCTTATCACCGCCAAGGCCGCCCTGGAATACGACCGCGAAGTAATGGCCATACCCGGCAAGATCGATTCGCCTCTTAACGCCGGCTCCCACAAGCTTTTAAAGCAAGGAGCAAAACTCGTCGACTCAATTGAAGACATTCTCGAAACCCTTGGCTGCGTCGGCAAAAGCATCGAATCTCACACCCTGCCGCTGGCAAAGGATGCATTGCAAAAAGCCCAGGCACCTCTTTTTGACCGGGCAATGCTCAACCTCAACGAAAACGAGCAGAAGTTGTTCGGTGCCCTCAGCAAAGACCCGATCCACATCGACGAACTCATTGCCTCAACGGGTTTCGCCGCAGGCCCCGTCCAATCCTCGATTATTTCGCTTCAGATCAAGGGTCTTATTAAGCAATTACCCGGAAATCTCTATATCCTCCGTTAAAATTAGGACAGAATCGTTAAAAAATTTTAAAGCTCCAGTCCAATAATCTCGCACGCGCAAGTTTCTCACCGGCATTTTTATAACAATTCTTAATATCTGCTTAATACTTTTTAGGATTTTTCAGCGCTCTATGATATATTAAAAACTAACTTAACCACATTTGTGGTGCGATTTCGGGGGATTTGTCAAATGAACAGTTATCTTAAAACCAGACCTATGACGATGGGCGAAAGAAGTCCGCCGTTGCCTTAAGGAAAACCTTTTTGACCTTGGATTTAAGGTATTTGCAACGGAACAAATAATTTAAATCCACGGCCAAAATTTTTTGACCGACAGCATTTGGCAACGCGGTTTTTGTATCTTAGATTTAAAGTAGAAGGCTTGACGATTTAAAAATTAAAACGGACCGACAGTTTACGACTACTCCTCCTGTAAACGCCAGGTCTAAATAAAGGTTCAAGCCCGAAACGATCCGGCAATGCCGGGCGAGGTGGCTCTCGTAAAAAGCTTCAGGAAACTTAGTGGGGGGCCATGTAAGTTTCTTTCCGATTAGCCTCTGCGGCAGGGGACGTAGAGGCTTTTTCTTTGCGCCTGACAAAATTATCCCGCATAAAAACAACCTCGCCTTCAAAGAAATGCACCATTTTTCCAATTTTACTTTGACATACAACATATAGTATTTACAATTTGTGTATTCCAAATCTAGTATCAATACTGAAAATGCGGTTTTCGCAGGTGCAAAGCAGTGAGATGTCCATATTGTAAAGAAGATAGCGATAAGGTCATAGACTCACGCTCGAGCGAGGCAGGACGGATAATCCGGCGACGTCGGCAATGCCTGCTATGCTCCAAGCGGTTTACCACCTATGAAAAGGTCGGCGAGTCTTTCAAGCTCAATGTGGTTAAGAAAGATAAAAGCCGCGTACCGTACGACCGTGAAAAGATAGTGCTTGGACTCCAGAAGGCCTGCTACAAACGGCCTGTCTCGGCTGAGCAGATACAGGAAATAGCTGACAGGGTCGAGGAAGATATCTTCAAGATGTCAGACAAGGAAGTCACCTCGGCTTTCATTGGCGAAAGTGTCATGCGGCACCTCAAGACCGCGGACAAAGTTGCTTATATACGTTTTGCAAGTGTCTACCGCGATTTCAATGACGCTGGTGAACTGATACAGGAAGTAACACAGGCAATAGCGGAACTGGACTCGAAAAATCAGCCTAAGCTCTTTGGTGATTAGGGCTTGGCAAAAAAGGCAGGGAAGCATGAAGGATCGATCTTTGCAGCTCAAAGTGGTCAAGGCGGACGGCACAATTGAGGAATACCTCCATACAAAGGTGCTTGGTACGATCGCAAACGCCTTTGCCGGCACGGGGCAGGACACAACTTTCGTAGCCGAGCAGCTAGCTGACGCCATAACGTTCTATCTATATGGAACCCACCAGGCAGACGGGCAAGTAAGCACTTCCGAGATCTATTTCATGATCCAGGCCATGCTGACAGCTACAGGTCATGATGAAGCGTCGCTGGTGCTTAATAATTATCACTTTACCCGCGCCCTTACACGCAAACGCACTGAAGTCGTCGATAGTTTCCTTGGCGAAAACCAACAAAGCTGGAACAAATCCCAGATCACTTTTGCCCTTGTAAGACAAGGGATTGAAATGTCCAGTGCGCGTACGATTGCCGGGATGGTTGAAGAAAAGGTTCTTAGGATGGCCCTTAACAGGGTTCCAAAACGGCTTATCGCGGAACTTGTGGAAGTGGAAAAACACAATATTCTCCAGGCCTGCTCGCAGCTTGACGCTGCCCAGGAGATGAATACAACCCCGGACAAGGATGTCCAGGGCGGACAAGAAGAGGCAAAAGGATTTCTAGCTAAAGCTAGCTAAACTCGACTGTCCAGAAAGCACCCGATCATAACTGGACGGGTGCTTTTTTATGCGCCGGAAATTGCATTTTTTTGGTGAAACTTGCGCAAGTTGAAAAGGGGTAGTTAAAAAGTTAAAAGTTTAAAATTTAAAGTTCAAAATTGAGGAAAATGGCAGTTTTGGGGGTTGCAGGGCGGTTTTTGGGGAGCATTGTGGATATTTCCCAGTAAACAAAAAAACGTTGCGCGACGGTGGAGCGCGGTATGGGCGCGGTATGGTTTGGGGGAGACAGGAGTTAAGGAGACGGGAGACAGAAAGTAGGTGGCGGGTGGGGTGAGAGGGGGGATTGGGATAGGAATAGGAATAGGGATAGGAAATAAGAGCGGGTTTTTTAGCGTTCAGGGTTCAGGGTTGAGCGTTCAGGCGGAAGAGGAAGAAGATCAAATTCAAAGTGCAAATAGTGCAAAAGTGCAAATTAGTGCCTAAGTGCCAAAGGGCCAAGAGTGCATAATGCAAGAAGTGCAAAGTAAGTGCGGAAAGGCGGGGACAGGAGGGGAAAGTATCAAGTATCGAGTATCGAGAATAAAAGGCACGGGGGAGGGGGGAAGTGCAGGCATTAGAGGGAATTTGTTGCGGGTTTTTAAGAAATGGGAGAGGGAGTACTAGTTCAAATTAAAAGAGTGCGAAAAGTGCGAATCATGGGAAAGGTGTGAAAAGTGTGAAGTGGGGGTGAGTTGATTTGCGAGGAGAAATTGGAGCGGTCGGTTTTTGAGTATAAAACGGACCTTCAGGCAGGATTTGGGCAAAATATTAATTTTGCCCCCTATGGCTATGAGCTTTTAGTCGCAATTCATATCCAAAATACTTGATTCCAATCTACTTAAGTAGTAACTTGTACAATGACTATTGTGGGAGAAGTAAGTGACTGAAAAATATTATGAAAGATTTGCGCAGTTATCTGTTAATGATCTCCGAAGAGCAATTACCAAAGTGAATCGCCGTATCCAAGATCTTAATGAATTCAATGTCGATGATTTAAGGAGCGGTTTCGATATGGCTCCTAATTTACTGAAAAAAAAGATCAATTACACGCTTCAGGAGATTTTGGGGCATGATACTAAGGAGTATAGCGAATTTTCCATTGACTCACTTCATACACTAAATCTTATTTTTTCATATACATGCGAAGACGTGCAGGATAACTTTAGAAGAGGCATTAATTGTGCAGTAATCAAATTAACTTCTTTAAGAGATTTTCTCAACGAGAAGTTGGAGGACATGGAGTTTACGTCTGCGCCTCAGCCTGAATTTTTAACACCGGCTAAAATAGAAACAACAGAAATATTCATTGTGCACGGTCGCGATGAAGCAGCTAAGAATGAACTTGAACAATTTATAACAGAGCTAGGTCTTAAGCCTGTGGTTTTGCACCGCAAACCCGACGAGGGGCTCACAATAATAGAAAAATTTGAAAAGCATAGTAAGGTCGGATTTGCACTTATATTGCTTACGCCTGATGATACAGTCACAAACCCAGATGGTACTGTTTTGAAGCGAGCTAGACAGAATGTTATCTTTGAAATGGGATTTTTTGTTGCGAAACTTGGCCGTGGAAGAGTATGTTGCGTGAAAAAAGAGGATGTTGAGGTGCCCAGCGACATTTCAGGTGTAATCTATAAGTCGTTCAGAAACCATATCACGGAAGCAAAATATCCCATAATGCAAGAGCTTAGAGCGGCAGGTTACAAAGTAAGCTTTTAAAGAATATTTCTGAATTAGAGAATATTCCGGCCAGTTCATTAATAATTGCAATTTACAGTCTTTCTCCTCTTCCCTATTTAATTGCTGGTGATCTAATTGGCTTGTCCTTTGCCTGGTTAGTATTTATGGGTTTACTGGCGTTAATGGGCATATTTTGGGCGCCGATACTGCTTGGCAAGCGCTTTATAAAATGTGACCATGATGCGATTGCCAAGCTCAAATCGGAACTGGAACAAGCAGTCATAGATGCGAAAAAGAAGTGATGATCTACGCAGGCCGTGAGAATGGGCTTTGGAATTCGGACACTTCTGCCGAGTCGAGCTAGTGGAAAAGGTCGCGGGCGGAGGGGGATACGGAGAAGTTTTGTGAGTTTTTGGAAATTTATGGAATCGCTGCGCGATATATTAGAAAGGTCCTTCGCAAAGCTCAGGATGACGGAAATGGACAATTCGGAAGAAGCGGGCCTCTATGCTGATGGGCGGGTTAGGAGGGCAGCGAGCTCGAGGAGGTATTGGCGGAGGCGGGGGTAGTTGGGGGGAGCGGTCATGTAGAGGCGGGTTTGGGAAGCACTTGGTAGTTCGATGGAATAATTATAGCCCATGGCGCGGAGGTAGTCGTCTATGGCGGAATTTGTATTATAGCATTCGACCTCTATAATGAGGTTTGGGCGGAAAGCGGACAGTGTATTTTGTGCGCCAAGGAGTACCTGGGCTTCAAAGCCTTCGACGTCAATCTTTATGAGCGAGACATCTTTGAGTTTGTGCTGGGCGACGATGGAGTCGATGGTGAGCATGGGGACGTTGAGGCATTTCATTGAAGGCGGCTCTAATGAGACGCATGACATGCCGAGGTTTTGCGGTTTTGCGGGAACGAATGTGATGGAGCCATCCTGGTGGCCGGCGGCAACAGGGCAAAGCGTGACAAGGTGTTCGACCTCATTGAATGAGAGATTTTGGGCGAGAATGGAATTAGTGCGGCAGTCTGGTTCTACGCTGATTACGCGTGAGTTGAGGATACGGGAGAAAAAGATGGTATGGTTGCCAATGTTGGCGCCGATATCAATCACCACGGCAGGCGGGGCTGGCAGGGCGCAAAGTACGCTTTCGAGGCAGGCGTATTCGTAAAATTTTCTGGTTGCACGGACGGTTTCGAAGATATGGTCGCCTGAGAAGCCGGTGATGGTAATGGGGCGAGTTGGCAAAATGCGCGCAGAGGTAGGAGCGGCAGGGGTATAATCGAAGTTAAACTGTTCTTTTACCATGCGCAAAACAGCTCTCAAAATGACAAAAACGATATAATAGAGCAAAGCGGGATTGAATAGCAAGAAGAACTTAAAAAAATTTCAAATTGGTCAGTGGGAAGATGAGAAGACAGAAGTCGGGAGTAAGGAGAACAGGAGAGAAGAAGTGCGTAAGTGCTAAAGAGTGCTCAGTGCGAAGAGAGGAGACAGGAGTCAGGAGTTCTAAATCAAAGTTGTATAAATTTGATTTAGAGATTAAGGGTTATTCAGGGCTGGAATTGGGGATTTTATTGGGCTTTGGTGAATTTGGAGCTGGAAGAATAAAAAAACCTTGTGTGGGGTTGGGTGGTATAGTATACTTTCGCGGATTACTCTGTCGCACGGGGTAGAAAACGCGTTTGCGTTTGCGGGGCCAACAGATCACGGCAAGGTTGGCTCAAGCCTCCGACAGGGTCCGGCCGATCGCTTTTGCGATCCCGTGACCGCAAGAATTGCTTATTGATTAGTGATTACTGATTATTTTACGGCAGAATGCGCTTTGGCGCGTTTAAACGTTACGGAATTTGTTACCCGGTGGTGTAATTGGTAACACAGAGGTTTTTGGTACCTCCATTCCTGGTTCGAGTCCAGGCCGGGTAAGTCCTTTGGCGGAGCCAAAGGAAATCCGAAGCACGAATTTCGAAATCCGAAACAAATTCGAAATTCAATAAGGAAGAAAACGAAGAAAAAGTTAACCACTGATTAACACGGATTAGCACTGATTTAGAAAAATATGAGCGAGAGAGTTGCGATAATATTGGCTGCGGGGATGAGCAGCCGGATGAATACGAAGCTGCCGAAGGTTCTGCACGAGGTGTGCGGTCGGCCGATGCTGGCGTATGTGCTTGATGCTTGCCGCGGGGCGGGGATCAAGAAGGCATATGTCGTAGTCGGCTATAATAAGGAAGCTGTGATCGAGGCGTTCGCCCATGATAAGGATATCGTTTGGGTGGAGCAGAAGGAGCAGAAGGGGACGGGGCATGCTGTTCTTTGCTGCAAGGAACACCTGGCGAATTTTGATGGTGAGACGCTTGTGCTGTGCGGCGATGGTCCTTTGATACGGGCTGAGACGCTGGTAACGCTTACTGACAAGCATGAGTCTGAAAAGGCAAGCGCGACGATAGCGACTGCGATACTTGAAGATCCGACAGGGTACGGCAGGATAGTTCGAGACGATTACGGGAATATGCAGGGTATTGTCGAGCATGGCGACTGCACTGAGGCGCAACGGGATATTAAGGAAGTAAATCCCAGTTACTACTGTTTCAATAATAAGGTGCTGTTCGACGCACTGGCGAATATCAAGCCTAATAATGTTAAGAACGAGTATTACCTGACCGATGCGCTGCACCTGATTATAAGCAACGGCTTGAAAGTGGTGGCGGTGACGGCGGTTGCGGCTGAGGACGCGATAAGCGTAAACAGCAGAGCGCAGCTTAGCGAAACAAGCAAGGTGATGCAGAAGCGGATACTGAATAAGCTGATGGTGGGCGGGGTAACGATAGTCGACCCGGATAATACCTGGATCGATGCGAGGGCGAAGATCGGGCAGGATACGGTTATTGAGCCGTTCGTTTATATACACGGGGAAGTGGAGATCGGGTCGAATTGCAGGGTTGGGCCATTCGCGTTTGTTCGCAACGGCGCGGTGATCGGGTCGGATGTGGTGCTGAGTGCTTTTAGGGAAATTAAAAAATAAAAAATGAGGGATCGCTTGGCGATAACCTTTTTAATAAGAGAGATGCAAGATGTTTCTTAATGACAATTTGAAGATATTTGGCGGTACTGGTAACCCGGAGCTTACGGCGAAGATATGCCGGTATTTGCAGATCCCACAGGGCGGTGCGAAGATAGATGTGTTTCCAGACGGTGAGAAGATCATCAAGCTGGAAGACGATGTTCGCGGGCGAGACTGCTTTGTAGTTCAGCCGACATGTGCGCCGGTGGATAAAAATATTGTAGAGCTTTTGATCTTCCTGGATTGCCTCAAGCGGGCATCTGCTAAGCGTATTACGGCGGTTATTCCGTATTTCGGGTACGCAAGGCAGGACAGGAAAGATGAAGGTCGTGTGCCGATAACGGCGAGGCTGATGGCGAACCTGATAACGGCGGCAGGGGCAAACAGGGTGCTTGCAATGGATCTCCACGCACAGCAGCTGCAAGGATTTTTCGATATACCTGTCGATCATCTGATGGCTGAGCCGATACTGACAACGTATCTCAAGAACAAGAAGTTGGACAAGCTTGCGGTGGTATCGCCGGATGTGGGTAATATCAAAACGGCGGCAAGATATGTGGCGCACCTGGGCGGGGATCTTGCGATAGTACACAAGAGACGGGTGAGCGGCCATGAGGTAAAGAGCGTGGAAGTCATCGGCGATGTGAAGGGCAAGAACGTCGTGATGTGCGACGACATTATCGCGACTGCTGGTACGGTTGTGAATGCGGCCAAGCTGGTGAAGGAGCGCGGGGCGGAGAGGGTATTTGTGGGCGCGACGCATGGCGTATTTGCCGGGCCGGCAGTTGAGAGGCTCAAGGAAGCGCCGATCGAAGAGATAATTGTTACCGATACGATACCGCTGTGTGATGAAGCTAAGAAGTTGCCAAATGTGAAGGTGCTCACGGTTGCGGAGCTGTTTGGCGAGGCGATCAAGCGTATTCACAGAGATGAATCAATAAGCTCGCTGTTTGGGCAGAGCGGAAGCAAATAATAAGAAGACAGAATACGGAAGTCAGAAGTCAGTAGAATAGAAGAATAACACAGAAACCAGTGAATGTGAGGAAATTATGGCAGTTGAATCAGCAAGTGTGAAAGCAGAAATACGCGAAAAGAGCGGTTCGAAGCAGTCGGCCAAATATCGCAAGAAGGGCTTGATCCCGGCGGTAGTATATGGTCATAAGCAGGAGGCGTTGTCGATCGCGGTGAACAGTCGTGAGTTTATGGCTGGTCTTCATCATGGTTCGCGTCTTTTTGGGATGGATTTAAACGGCAAGAGCGAGACTCTGCTGCTCAAGGATGTGCAGTATGATCATCTTGGTCTTGACGTTTTGCACCTGGACTTTATGCGTGTCGACCTGAGCGAGCGCGTTACG
>Ga0208789_1001450_pt1 | contig 13177 bp, 12 predicted proteins | sample Methanotroph_Enr_FD_187368 | JGI IMG/M metagenome (GOLD analysis project Ga0208789, IMG submission 187368) | Enriched soil microbial communities from Old Woman Creek wetland in Ohio, USA - Methanotroph_Enrichment_5 (SPAdes) (version 2) | ecosystem: Environmental > Terrestrial > Soil > Wetlands...
AAGTCCATAAAACCAACCTGTGTTAGTAGAGGCTATAATTTGTATGCCATTTTTAGATACGTGAAGTTCATATCTCTCTTTATCAAATTTCAAGTTTTTCTTAAATATAATACTTCCAGAATGCTGGTTTTTTGATAAAACAGTTGATATGGCACTGCCCAATCCTTTATGAATAAAGTCTTGCAACAAAATTGCTGCATCCTTGCTGTCTTCCATAAACAAAATCTCTGTTTCGCTATTAATTGTAAAAATTCCTTTACCAATAGTTAGCTCTTGTGGCTGTGGAATAATATTAATATTTGATTGCGCTAATAAGTTTGAAACTGCCATCAGTTGAAAAAGACATATCAGAGCTACATATTTGATTTTCATGTTTTAGTTATTTATTTGATTAATCGTGATTTTGAAAACTAATTTATACACATTACATGTATTCTCTTTCAAAATTACATTCAATCTTATCGCTATAGGTAAATATTTTCTGCAATTTCATCTGATATAATAGTAAATATGAATATTTTTTAAGAGTCTAATAAAATTATTATGTTAAATAACATTAATATTGTATTTTATATGAAATCAAATAAACAAGTGATACCATTGCAAAAACAAATTACTTATTTCCAAAAATGACAAAATCATATTTAATTATACTATTTGTTGCGTTTAACATTATTAATTTAAGAAGTCAAAATAATGTAAATTTTTTCCATTTGTCTCCCAAAACAGATAGCGGATACAGAATGATAAAAAATACAATTCAAGACCGTTTGGGGTATGTCTGGATGTCACAAGATAAAGGAATTTTAAAATTTGATGGTTATGAATATTGGTTTGATTCGATTGATTCAATTTTTAATAAAAAAGAAATTAAAGATGCTGTAGAAAGAATAGAAATTGATTCAAACGGAAATATCTTAATTCTTTCAAGAAATGGATTACTTGCCCGAAGAGAAATCAATGGAAATTATACACAACTAAATTATTTGTTTTCTGAATCAGATAAGATTGTTTTAGTTAATAAAATCTTCACAATTAAAAATCAAGTTTGGTTGACAGATTATTCAGGAACCATTTACCTAGAAAATAAAATCACTTTTAAATTTGATAGCATTACCACAATTCCAAATATTAAATTCACTAAAACTGAAATAGTAGATTTTGAAATTGCAAAAAATAACGACCTTATAATTAGCACAAATATTGGAGTAATCTATAAATATTCAAAAGCTAAAGATATAATACATGAAATAAAGGGCCCTTTCAATAAATACCCTGGCATCCTTTATCTAACCTTAGGAAAAAACGATGATTTATGGATTGGTACTGAATATATGGGTTTATTCCAATATGATCTTACTAAAGGTAAATTTACTCAATATTCATTTTATCAAGATAATGTGAATATCCTAGCTAAGGATATGATATTAGCACTTTATTGTGATAGTGAAGGAATTATTTGGGCAGGATCGGATGGAGAAGGGTTATATCGTATTAATCCGAGTAACGGTAAAATAAAACTTTTTAGACACAATTCTTTTGATCAATACGCTTTAAGCAGTAATTCTATTATTAACATAAATGAAGATTCCAATAATAACTTATGGGTAATCACAAATTATGGAGATGTTAACATACTTCCAAATGATGAAAATAATATTTATCATCATAAAGGTTCCATAAAAAATATATCAGCAAGAGTATTGTCAGTTTTTAAAGATTCCAATAATAACCTTTGGGTTGGAACAGATGGTAAAGGATTGACAAAAACAAACCTCATAACAGGTAGCGAAAATCAATTTTTAAATATTAAAAACTCTCTCGAAGGTGATTATATTCAATCAATTATAGAAGATGAAAATGGCAATATTTGGATTGGTTCCTATAAAAATGGATTATGGTTTTATAACTCGAAAACAAAGGGAATTTCTAAAATACCGATTTCAAATTCTAAAGGAATTCAAGCTACTGATGTTTTAACAATATTTAATGATTCAAAAGGCAGAATTTGGGTGGGGTCTGATATTGCTTTATATCTATTTAATTCTAAAAAAGAAAAGATTGCTTCTTTTTCCTTTGAAGAGAAGGGACTTTTTGGTGATTTGGTTAGGTGTATTATTGAGGATTCCGGTAACAATATTTGGATTGGCATGGATAGAGGCGGTCTTTTTAAATTTAATGAAAAGCAAATATTTGTAAATTCTAATTTTCAAAGATTTCAATATGCCAAAGAAATCAATCAAGTAGCTGAAGATTATTCAATTACTTCTATGGCAGCTGATACTAAAAAAGGAATTTGGATAGTGAATTCTAAAGGTGAACTTTCTTATTATAATACTATCAATCAAATATTTAAAGAATATAAAAACTATGCCTCTTTTAGAGATGCTACTTTTCACGCAGTATTAATGGAAGATGATCATAACCTTTGGCTGAGCTCTACTCATGGGCTATGGAATTTTAATGTAAAAAATTCAATCATAAAAAATTATTATAAAACAGATGGCTTTCAGAATGATTATTACATTCAGAGAAGTGCCTATAAAGACAAGTCCGGTTTTCTTTATTTTGGTGGGATGAATGGTGTGAATGGCTTTAATCCTGATAATCTTTCAAAAGTTCCAATCATTTCTCAGTTACACATAAATTCAATTGAAATACTTAATAAATCGGCATCCTCATTAATTCCAGAACAAGTTAAAAATGGAATAGAACAAGTTAAACTATTAGACTTAGACCATGATCAATCATCATTTTCCTTTCGATTTTCCGCAATAGGAACTATTTTAAATTCGAATTATTTTTATGCCTATAGATTGAAGGGTTTTAATGATGAATGGAAAATTACTCAAAATGAGCGAATAGCTACCTATACTAATATTCCTCCGGGTGATTACACTTTTGAAGTAAAAGCGGCAACTGCAAATGGAAATTGGGATATTCCGGTAAAATCTATCCAAATTAAAGTCAACCCTCCAATTTGGAACCATCCTTTAGCATATTTGTTATATTTCATCCTATTTTTGGTTGTCAATTACAGTGTTTATAGATGGGATAAACTTAGAAAAAATTTGCTTTTACAAAAACTAAAAAATAATCAAGAAAAAGAAATCTATACAGAGAAAATGAACTTTTTTTCAAAAATGTCTCATGAAATTCAGACTCCATTAACCTTAATTTTAAGCCCTATTGAAAAAATGCTTATAAATTCAGAGGAAAATGGCGATTTATTATTAACCCAACGATTAAATATTATATCCAATAACGCAAAACGACTTTCAAGGATTGCTAATGAACTCACAACAATTAGAAATAAGGAAATAGGTCAATTGAAGTTAAAAGTTTCTAAAAAGGATATTATAAAAGAAATAAAAGAGATTGCGGAATCATTTACAGAGCAGGCACGATTTAAAAAAATTGATTTTGAGCAAAAGAATTTTGATGAATCATATAAACTGTGGTTTGATATTGAACTCATTGAACATATCATCTATAATTTACTTTCAAATGCATTTAAATTCACTCCGCGGGAAGGAAAAATCAAGATTGAAACAAAATTAAATATTGAAAAAGATATGTTTATGATTTCAATTACGGATTCTGGTCTTGGAATTTCAAAAGAGGAACATGCCAATGTTTTTAAATTATTTTATAGAACTAATAACGGAAAAAAATTTAAAGGAACTGGAATTGGATTGGCACTTGTAAAAGAATTGATTGATCTTCATAAAGGGGAAATAATTGTTAATTCAGAACCCCAAAAAGGAACCGAATTCATAGTGTATTTACCTTTGAATAAATCTAAATATTCAAAAAAAGAAATAGTTGATTCTGAAAAAGAACCAATTAATGAATTAAAAACAAGGTTAAAACAACCACTTGAGTTAGTCCAAATTGAAAATTCAAAATATAATAAACAGACACTTTTAATTGTCGAAGATAATTTTGAGATGCAAAATTTTTTACATGATATATTCCGAAATAATTATAAAATACTTTTGGCCGACAACGGAGCTGAAGGACTGGCTATTGCCAAAAAAGAGCAGCCAAATATAATAATTTCTGACATTTCTATGCCAATTATGAATGGTTTGGAAATGTGTAAAAATCTACAAAATAATAAAGAAACTTCTCATATTCCAATTATATTGTTAACCGCAAAAAATACAACCGAAACTAAATTAAAAGGATTGGAATATGGTGCAATTGAATTCATTCAAAAACCATTTGACATTAAAGAACTACAGTTAAAAACGCATAATATCTTAACATCACATGAAAAGGTTTATTCAAACTTTGCTTCTCAGTATATCAGTACTCCGGAACAAAGTAAATCAAAATCAAAAGATGTTATCTTTTTGGAAAAATTAATTGGCATGCTGAATTCGGAATTAGACAATCCTGAATTTAAATTAGAAAGCCTTTCCAATACTTTGAATATGAGTTATTCGGCTATTTACAGAAAATGTCAAAATTTAACCGGAAAAACAATAGTTGATTTATTTCGGTTAATGCGTTTGAAAAAATCTGCTGTTCTTATTTGCAAAAATGGGTATTCAATTTCTGAAGCCTGTTTTGCAGTTGGTTTTAATGACACTAAGTACTTTTCGAAATGTTTTAAAGTGCATTTCAAAAAAACACCTAACACTTTTAAAAAAGAAGCTGAAAACTTAGATTTAGATTCCTTTTTAACAAATTATAAGCTCAACGAATTTGATATAATATAGATACATTGTTATTATATAATCATTAGAAAGTGCTATTGCGAACTCACTATTTAAATTTAATGAAGTAAAAACACTCACAGGAAGTCCATTTCAATTTGTGGATTTTGGTATTTTTTTTCTTTTAAGAAACCTATTGTGATTTACCTTTTTCAAAATAAAAGCGGCCACAACATAGAGAACAATGCTTATTTCATTATTAAGAATGCAATATAAAAAGGGCTGAAATTGCATGTTTTGGTTAAGATTAAATTAGATAAGAATCTATGACGTTACAAATTCACTAATATATCCTACCATATTGCAGAAAACATCCACTTATATTAATAAGATTAAGTATAAGTTTGATGAGAAAATTACAGGTTAGCGCACTTTGTTTGGTTTTCAAAATTCATTATTACAAAATTTCAACAAAATGAAAATACTGTGAACTATAAAGCAATAAAAATAACTTCTATTCTGAAAAATTTAATTAGATTTTTTGGACTTGCAATTTTTGTCCTTACAGTGTTTGGATGCTCATCTACAAAAATAAGAACCAGATTAGGAAAATCAATAGATACTCGTTGGGATTTCAACACGCTCAAAAGATGGGTTGACGGTTCTCAAAATATGAATAATGTAACTAATTATGGTACTTATAATGGCCTTTTACATATTTTTACTAGACCTAACACTTGGGATAGACCAAAAGTAAGGACAACAAAAGCCTACAAGAAAGGGAAATACTCCTGGAGGGTTTTTGTACCAGAAATGGGTGTAGGAAATATGGCAAGTATCGGAGCTTTTCTCTATTTTGATGATACTCACGAATTGGATTTCGAAATCGGTTATGGAACAGCTGTAATCCGTAAAAATCTGAATGCTTCAGCTGATGATTTGATTGTATATATGACTTCTCAAGCAAATCCATTCCAGTCTATTCCGCTTAAAATAAAGAGAAACCAATGGTATACTTTGGCGATTGAACTGCTAATTGTAAATGGAAAATATCAAGCAGTATGGTACATTGATAATGCTGAACTAGTTAGATTAAATCTTGAGTTTGATGATTCAATTCCTTTTTATATTTTTTGCAGTGTAGAAAACTTAACTTTTTTAGGAGATCATATTCCAAATCATTATAATTATGCATTGTTTGATTATGTAGATTTTACTAAATGATGAAAAAACAATGCTGAAGAATAAGAAAACTCGTTTCAATAAGTTGAACAGGACTTTGATTAAAGCTTCAAAAATATTTAAAACCATCATAGGAGTATCTTGTAATCCATTCTTTAGAAAATATTTTAATATTTGTATAACTAAACTATGATGTTACAAATTCACTAATATATCCTACCATATTGCAGAAAAGTTCCACTTATATTAATAAGGCTACTTATAACTTTGTTTCAGAAAATCACAGGTTAACTTACTTAGGTTGGTTTTCAAAATTTATTATTAATGAATTATAACAAAATGAAAAATATTGTGATCTATAAAGAAATAAATAAAACTTATAATATGAAAAAATTAATTGGATTTTTTGGGTTTGCAATTTTTGCACTTAATATATTTGGATGCCAATCCAATACAGACGAAATAATTAAACCAATCGAAAATTATACTTACTATACTCGTTGGAATTTTGACACGCTTAACGGATGGGTCGATGGTTCTCAAAACATGAATGGAGTAATTAATTATAATATAGATGCTGGAGTTTTAAATATTTTCACTAGAGCCAATACTTGGGATCGACCAAAAATTAGGACTACAGATAGAATTTACAAGACAGGAAAATATTCTTGGAGGGTTTTTGTTCCGGAAATAGGAGATGGAGATATGACAAGTATCGGGGCTTTTCTCTATTCTGATGAAACTCACGAATTGGATTTTGAAATTGGTTATGGAACGGCTGCTGTTCGCCAAAATCTAAATGCGGCAATTGATGATTTGATTGTATATACTACTTCACAAGGCAATCCATACCAGACCGTTAAGCATAAAATAAAAAGAAATCAATGGTATACTTTAGAGATTGAATTACTAGTTGTAAATGGAAAATATCAAGCGGTATGGTCCATTGATAATTCTGAATTAGTTCGATTAAATCTTAAATATGATAGCTCAATTCCTTTTTATGTTTTTTGTAGCGTAGAAAACTTATCTTTTTTAGGAGATCATATTCCAACTCAAGATAACTATGCATTGTTTGATTATGTAGAAGTTGCTAAATGATGGAATTCGTTTCAATAAATTTGCACTTAATCTATTTAATCCTGAAAAATGTTTGAGAATTATAATCACACAATGTACTGGTAATCAATTTTTTAGTTGAAGCTTTGAATATTGGTTTAGCAAAACTATCTGCGATGTAGCAGATGAGAAAGATTAAAACTTATTTATCTAATTCCTATTGAAAAATGAAATCGTCTTAATTACATTATTTAACATCAATATAAATATTTTATATTTACAGCAATATTTGAATTTCATAATAATTACTTAAGTATTTTACTTTAAAAAGATATGGATATATTACTTTCTACAGCTATAAAAGCGGCAATAGAAGCTGGTGCTGAAATTATGAAAATTTACAGCGAAAATTTTGATGTTGAATTAAAATCAGATTTTTCTCCGCTCACTATTGCAGACAAAAACGCGAATGCTATAATTGAAAACTTTCTAAAAAAAACAAATATACCCATCATTAGTGAGGAGAATAAGCAAGCAGATTATACTGAAAGAAAGAATTGGGAAACATGTTGGATAGTTGATCCATTAGATGGCACCAAAGAATTCATAAAACGCAATGGAGAATTTACAGTTAATATTGCCCTAATCAAGAATAATAAACCCATACTTGGAGTTATTTATGTCCCTGCAAAAAAAATTCTATATTATGGCGATGTGACGCAAGGTATTGGAAAAAAAATTGCATTAAAGAACCATATGTTTTCAATAAATGAATATACAAGTCATTTTGAAAATCTTAAACCTTTAAAAGGAGATAGTAGCCAAATAAATGTTGTTGGAAGTCGTTCTCATAAAAGTGTGGCAACAGAGGAGTTTATTGATAAATTGCAATTGGAAGGAAAACAGGTTGAATTAGTTTTTATGGGTAGTTCATTAAAATTTTGTATGGTAGCTGAAGGAAAAGCAACTATATACCCAAGGTTTGCACCAACAATGGAATGGGATACCGCAGCGGGTCACGCAATTTGTAATGCTGTCGGATTGAAAGTATTACAAGTAAACAAATCCGAAGAACTACAGTACAATAAAGAAAATTTATTGAATCCACATTTTATAGTAAAATAAAAATTGATGGATAACATAAAAAAACAAAATTATTACATAGTTAGACAAGATCGTGAGAAGATGAACCAACATCGGTCATTTTTAATTTGGTTTACAGGTCTGTCGGGATCAGGCAAGACAACGATTGCTAATTTGTTGGAAAAACGTTTGTGTAATCTTCAAATTCACACCTATTCCTTAGATGGAGATAATTTAAGAATTGGATTAAATAAAGACCTTGAGTTTTCCAAAAATGACCGTAATGAAAATTTGAGACGTGTATCTGAAGTAGCTAAATTATTTGTTGATGCAGGGATAGTTGTAATAGCAGCTTTTATATCTCCATACCTAAAAACCAGAGAAGAAATTAAGCATATCATAGGAAGCGAAGATTATATTGAAGTGTTTGTAAATACACCCCTAGAAATTTGTGAACAACGTGATGTTAAAGGCTTATATAAAAGAGCACGTGCAGGTGAAATTAAAAATTTCACAGGGATAAGTTCTCCATATGAAAAACCCATAAGTCCTTCAATTGAAATTAATACAACTAAAGAAACACCTGAAGAGGCTGTGGATAAGATTATTTCATTTATTCAAAGCAGATTATAAATGGCAAAATATCACCAAAAATGTTGCTCAACTAATAGTGCGGGTTTTATTTGCATATCCATATATCCAGTCCTTCACCTGATAAATATTCGGCAATGTGGCTTCCTATAAATCCTGCACCACTATTATATATTTTTTCATTTGTTTTTTCTTTATTTTTAAGATGAATCCTTTCTAAACTATTATTCATTCCAGTTTAATTGGGGAAACTGTTTTTTTAAATATTCTTTTACCTCAGCTATATCTTCTTTTGCTGTTAAATCAGGAACATGTTCAGAAAAAGGAATTCCCAAGGTTGTGTTTGGATGCTCTTTTATGGCGTTTAAAAGAACGGTAGGCAGTTCTTTTTCGTCTCTTTCCGGATGAACCGGACAGTTTTTTAGATAGGGATATATAAGATTCCCTTTGAATTTAAAGGCATTCATACTCACTCTTAATTTTCCTTCGGCATCTTTGTAACTTTCTAAGTCATCAACATTTGGTTTTTCAAGAAGATCTAATAATTGATTATTCTCGTTGAGTTTTGCAATGGCAAATCGTGAAATTTGTTCCGATGAGAATTCCATTGTATCCCTATTGTAACTTATAAAAGCATTGGGACTATTTGTTTCTCTAAGAGCATATAGCGCATTGACTGAATACAAATTATCACTATTGCAAACCGAAAAAATACTGGGAATTCAATTCCGGATATTGCTCTACAGCTTGAAATAATGCATCTGCAGTGCCAAACGGTTTTACTCTTCCTTCTGGAATGTATTGGATGGCAAAAGAGATATTTAAGCCATGAAAATCATTGTTCTTGCTTTTACTTCCGTAAAATTCTTTAAACAGATCACCCTGCGGACCGATAATGATGTATATATTTTTGTACCCCGCTTTTTTCGCATTCAATAAAAGATAATCCAATAATGGTCTTCCGTTTGGGCCAACACCAATTAATCCTTTGCTTCTTTCATTCGCTTGCGCAATTTCTTCTTCGGTCAAATTATCTAATGTAACTTGTTTTTTCATTCTCGAAGAAGCGCCACCAGCTAAAATAATTAGATTGTCATGCATAATTAATTTTTTTAATGTTTAATGTTTTCTAGTATTCTCACTCCAGGATCAACGATTACAGTATACGCTTCTATTGCACCGGCAGCCAGTATTGCTTCCACTACCGGAGCTTCATTTCCTGGTTCAGCCATAACTACAATACTACCGCCGCCACCTGAACCAACTATTTTTGCACCATAGGCACCTGCTTTTAGCGCAGCGTCAATCATGGCATCAATTCTGGGTACCGTAATTTTCAACAAATCCCTCAATACCGCATGATGCGCATTCATCAATTCGCCAATCTTTTTTAAATCAAGAGTTGGTTTTTGAAATTCTTTTAAAGCAAGTTTAGTATAATAATGGTTTTTAATTGCTCCTTCGAAAAAAGGAATCAATCGGTCTGGCAAATAATTACAATATTTTTTTAAGTCTGTGATTTCAGTTTTGTTCAAATCAAAGTTTTTGAAATTTTGTTTTAAAATATCTATAGCCAGTAATGCATTTCCTTTCAAATCACCAATTATGCCGATTGTCTCTTTTGGCACACCCGATACCCCAGTTATGAGACCTTTTAATTCCGTACCGATTACTGTATAAGAAAAAGGAATTTTGGTGTCTATATGTATAATGTTGCCTATTCCAATGCTGTAATGATCCATCATTCCGCCAGGTTCTCCATGTTCCAATACTTCAGAAGCGTATCCCATTTTTGCAATGAATTCGGGTGTAACTTTATCTTCAACACCATAAGCTTCTATTAAAAAATTAATCCATGCCAATAACAGGGCTGATGAACTTGATGTTCCGGAGTTAATAGGAATATTTCCGGTTATTGTAATGTCATATCCTGTATTTGGAATACATCCATGTCTTCTCAGTACCCTTAATGAAGAGGCAAAATAATCGCGAGGCTCTAATTCTGAAAAGGTAGCATGGATATCAATGATTCTAACTTGGTTGATATCATCCATTATTAATTTAAAAACGTGCGTGTCATTTTGCACGGCAGTTAATTTTATATTTCTATTAATCGCACATGCAATCACCGGTAAGCCTAAATAATCTTGATGATCTCCAAAGAGGCATGTTCGTCCAGGTGCTAATGATATAATTTTCCTCACTTTTTATTGTTTTATATGCTGAAAAAGAGCTATCTGTATTTTTATTTTTTATCAAAATCGATGTTAATTTTAATTTCAACAGTACGAAACTATAGCTTTATTTTTTATAAAACAAGGTAACTATAAAATTATGTGTTCGAACACATAAATAAAGTGTTGTCGAGCACATAATTATTTTAGTCACTAAAATAATCATTTATTCTTAAACATAAAATCGCTTTTAAATTCTTCAAAAAATTATCTTTAGATTCAAATAAAAAATAAGAAAAATAAAATTTTAAAATCCATCTTCTAAAAACTGACATATCGATAATTTACCTTAAATTTTTAATTAAACATCACTGAAAAATTTGAATTAGAGTTTTTATATATTTGCCCATTATGAATAAGAAATGCACTATTAAAGACATTGCTCAGTTAGCCGGAGTTTCTAAAGGAACTGTCGATAGAGTTTTACATAAAAGAGGTAAAGTTTCTCCTAAAGCCCTTGAAAAAGTAAATGAAGTTCTCAGCGAAATAGACTACAAACCTAATCTTATTGCAAGAAATTTAAAAAGCAATAAAACGCAACATATTTGCGTAGTAGTTCCCGATCCTAATATTGACCCGTATTGGCTTCCTTGTATCAAAGGAATTAACAATGCTATAAATGAATTTAAAGCATATAATCTTTTAATAGAAACGTTTTATTTTAATCCCGAAAGCACAAAATCATTTTTAAGTATCAATAAAACTATTTTAGATCTTTCCCCTGATGCTGTTTTATTAGCTCCTTTATTTCATAAGGAAACATTGAATGTTTTAAAAGAATACAACGCATCAGATATTATTGTAAATATATTCAACAACCAGGTGCAATCTCCTTTTATAAAGAGTTTTGTAGGTCAGAATTTATTTCGAAGTGGCAGAGTTGCCGCTAAATTATTAGACTTTTTCTTAAATAATGGACAAATTGCTATTATCCACATAGATGAAACCTACAAGAATGCGATTCACATGCAGGAAAAGGAAAGAGGTTTTAGGAATTATTTTAATGAAAAAGAAAATCTGGATTATAAAATAACAACCTTAAGTTTAAAAAATCCAAATATTGAAATTAATCTAAGTATCTTTTTAAATGAAAATCCAAACCTATCAGGCATTTTCATTACCACTTCTAAAGCATATCAAATTGCCAAAATCATTAAAGATTTTAAACAGAGTAAAATAAGAATCATAGGTTATGATTTAATTGATGAAAATGTAGCGTTTTTAAATGATGGTACAATAGATTTTTTAATTCATCAAAATCCTAAAAGACAAACTTATCTTGGAATAACCTCTATCATTGAATATTTTCTTTTTGATAAAGAGATTCCTAATACAATCCTTTTACCCATTGACATCATAAATTCTGAAAATGCAGATTTTTACACCATATAATTTATTGCATTAAATCCAAAACACAAAAGATGACGGTGTATGAAAATTAGGTGTTTCCGTATTTGGGTTTACCCAAGATATCCAAGTAGGTTCGAAATTTAAATTATCTTTTTTATGATATTTTGCTCGAAAAATTCCAGTTTCAATTTTGTTATCTTTAATCAAATGAAATCTTTTTAAAGATTCAATATCGACAGTAAAACAGTTGTTGTTTATAGATGATTTAATGGCTAAATCATTTTTTGGCCAACTCCAATCAAAATCGAAATTTTTAATTGGATAGGCAATAAAATCCATAATTCTTGCGGTAGCATCGATTTCTAAACAATAATATGGGTTCAGTGAATTGTCAGGTCTGGATATGAAGAAAAGAGAAATACTAATGACTTTATTCTTTTTCCAGAAAGAAAGGTTAAATCAATAACTATCATAAATGACTTATCGAAAGGATTTACTCATTATAAAAACCAAGTTGAAGTAGATTCAAACATAAGTTTAAATAATTTAAGGAAAACCTATATTACATGGGTGAATCATGCTATGGGAAAAGATACAGGTAAATTGACATCCCATTCAATAGAGCAAATTCTCCAAAACCATTATTTGGACCCAACTATACTCTCTGCAATTGAAGAAGTAGTGTTAAAAGTTAAGGTTTTTGGATAGCTTTCCTAGTTCAAAGACCTAAATTAGTAAAGCAATTATAATTTAATAATCCCTGAAGCTCGTTTTAGGGATTATTTTTGGTTTTAATTAAACCGTAAAATCACTAAAAATCTTGAAAAAAGCAGTAGTTTTTAGAACAATACCTCACTCCAAAACCTCACTCTAAATAAAAAAGGACCTAAGTAAAATACTTAAGTCCTTGATTCTGTTGTAGCGAGACCGAGATTTGAACTCGGGACCTCAGGGTTATGAATCCTGCGCTCTAACCGACTGAGCTATCTCGCCAAATTTGCAATTGGATAACCA
>Ga0208789_1001452_pt1 | contig 13160 bp, 10 predicted proteins | sample Methanotroph_Enr_FD_187368 | JGI IMG/M metagenome (GOLD analysis project Ga0208789, IMG submission 187368) | Enriched soil microbial communities from Old Woman Creek wetland in Ohio, USA - Methanotroph_Enrichment_5 (SPAdes) (version 2) | ecosystem: Environmental > Terrestrial > Soil > Wetlands...
CAAGAATGATTTGAGCTTTAATCTCTTCTTTCACATCCTTGAAATGAATACCTTTTACCGAACCGATTGTGCCTACCGGCATGAATATCGGTGTATCTATCAGACCGTGAGCCGTTTCTATTTTGCCTGCCCGCGCTTTTGATAACGGAGCCGTGTATTGCAGTTCAAATTTCATTTTCCAAATTTCGCGCCGTAAAGATAGTTATTATGGAAGAATATCACGAAAGGTTAAAAAATCATGAAATTAGCAGTAAAAGTTACCATAATTCTGTTGTCAATGTGTAATTTTGAGCACTTTCGATAATATTATTATGATTGAGATAAGCGGGTTTTCATTTAGCATTGCTGAACTGGCATTGCTGACCGGATTTGTATTGATGTTTTTTATACAGTTGATTTATCAGCTGTTGATGGCCATTTTCATTTTAAGCGCTAAAAAAAAAGATAGGCAAAGTGATTATCCCCCGGTTTCAGTCATTGTTCCATCAAGAAATTATGAAGAGAATCTCAAAGAGCTAATTCCGGCACTGCTTGAGCAGGATTATCCTGATTTCGAGGTTGTTGTTGTTGACGATTGTTCCTTAGACGGAACAGAATGGTACCTCTCCGAACTTAAATTACAATACAACAAACTTAAAACGAGCCGGATAATACAGGAGACCGATTTTCCCAACGCACTGGCGATTACTATTGGCATCAGGGCTGCCTCCAAAGAGTGGCTGATATTTTTGAATCCTTTGTGCAGGGTATCCGGGAAAGATTGGTTGAAGTCCTTTGCCAGTGAGCTGCATCCAAAAACCGAAGCTGCGTTTGGTTTTGTGAAATATTCCAATGTAAAAGGTTCTATGCAGAAATTCGTGAGGTATGAAAATTTTGATTCATTTATCCTTTACGGATCAGCTCGTTACCTTGGATTACCAATGCCGGTCTCCGATATGAATATTGCTTACAAGCGCGAGCAATTCCTGAACCGCAGAGGTTTCGCAGCTGTTCTTGATTCTCCGTTTAGCGAAAACGAATTGTACATGAACAAAATAGCCGGCCGTAAAAATTCGGTCTATCTCCTTAACCCTTCAACTGTTGTTACCTATGACGGAGATACGGATTGGTACGATGGAATGAACTTTAAGAAGAAACAGTTGTTATTAAAAAGGAAATTTACATTTGGTCAGAGTGTTTATTTATGGATCAATATTATTAGCCGGATTGTTTTTGATCTTTCAATGGTTGCGCTGGTTATTATTTCGCCATGGAGGATTTGGGTAGCAGCGGTTTGGCTATTTAAAATTATACATGAATTAGTATGGGGAATTATTGCGATGAAACGCCTTGGTGAAAGGAAACTTTTCCCCGGATTGGTGTTCTTCAGGTCCTTAATCCCACTGGTCAACGGTATAATATCTTTAAATCAGTTTTTTACTGGTCATAAAAGAAAATGGAAATAACACCTAATCTATCGGATAATGCCAGGCATGATATCGATTTTGTAAATGCTGCCCGTTCGGGTGATGAAAGAGCATTTACCCAGCTCATGAAGCGTTATAAAGATGCCATTTATTTTATGCTTCTCAAAATGGTCAATAATAAAACAGATGCCGAAGATCTTACTATTGAGGCATTTGGTAAAGCTTTTGCCAGTATTCACCAATACGAACCTCAGTTTGCATTCAGTACATGGCTATTCCGTATTGCTTCCAACAATGCCATTGATCATCTGCGAAAGAACAGGGTCGTAACAGTGCCATTCGAACCCCTTGATAATTATGATAAAAACGCTGGAATCGAATATAATCACAATGCAAGGACAGACTCTGATACCCCTGAAGAGGCTTTTATTAAGGAGCAAAATTCAAAATTACTTCGCAAGGCGGTATCCACACTAAAACCCAGATACCGGACGCTGCTTGAAATGCGCTATTTCAAGGAATATTCCTATTCTGAAATTGCAGAAGAGCTGGATATCCCTTTAGGAACTGTAAAAGTACAGCTTTTCCGTTCGCGTGAAATGCTTTTTGAGCTCCTTAAAAATACCGATATGAACGACTAATTAAAATGCAACACCAGTTATTTCAGCTTTGACAGTTCTAAAGCAAGATTATTTATATGCAGAATATTTTAAAATACTTCCCCAATTTATCACCTGAGCAAATTACACGGTTCGAAAAGATGGCCCCCCTTTATCACGAATGGAACGAGAAAATAAATCTCATCTCGCGAAAAGATATTGATTCACTTTACGAGAAGCATATTTTATACTCGCTGGCCATCGCTAAAATTATCAGTTTCAGATCGGGAACCAGGATTCTGGATGTCGGAACGGGAGGTGGTTTCCCCGGTATTCCACTGGCCATATTATTTCCGGACAGCCAGTTTGTTTTGATCGATTCAACGGGAAAAAAAATAAAAGTAGTCCAGGCTGTGGCTGAAGCGCTTGAACTTAAAAATGTCACTGCACTCCACACAAGGGTCGAGGAGATGAAGGAGGTATTTGATTTCGTTATTTCGAGAGCGGTAACGGCATTCCCTGCATTTGTGGATTTAGTAAAAAAGAATGTTTCGCGTAAACCACAAAACTCACTGCCCAACGGAATTATCTATTTAAAAGGGGGTGATTTTGAGGAGGAACTAAAAGATTTTAAAAGGCTTGTCGAAGTAACTGAAATTTCCGGTTTTTTCACGGAACCATTTTTTGATACAAAAAAAGTGGTCTATCTTCCGGTAAATAAATAACCGAATGAAATAAATTTGTTCTAAATCATTATTTGTTTTGTCATAAGCGAAAAAAAACTTATTTTTGCACTCCAAAATATAGAAGAAACAGTTTAATTAATAAAATATTTTTTCCGAGATGAAAAGAACATTTCAACCATCGAATAGAAAAAGGAGAAACAAACACGGATTCCGTGAAAGAATGTCTACCGCTAACGGACGTAAGGTTTTAAAAGCGCGTCGCGCCAAAGGACGTAAAAAACTCAGTGTCTCGGACGAACCGCAACATAAGAGATAAAAGATTGTTGTTCAACAATTTTAATCAAAAGGTAAGGAACGGTGTTCTTTACCTTTTGTATTTACCCCGGTTATCTTCAATCCACTTTTGCTGATATTGCTTTTTCAGCACTCATAAAACTATTCGGGTATGGATAATTCCGTTTTGTCATTATTGCAATAGGCAGGAATCGCACCTCCACTCTTTAGCGTGGCAGAAAAAGTGCTTTCAACCAAAATCTAATCCATGGCAGGCTCGGATGAGCAAAACCCTTCTGCATCTGCCCACGAGTTGATTGCCATGATAAAAGGTACGGGGAAAATCCCTGCCGAACGTGATACCATCTACAACATCATCAGAATATTCCCCTAAAATTAGCGCAATACAATTTTTTGTTTGGAAGTTTACGATTAATTTTGTTCCCATTGATATAATATTGAAACAATCCGTATGCGCATAAAAGAATTTTTTACCAGTAAAATCTTCCTGAAAAACTTAGGACTTGCTGTTTTACTGACAATATTATTGATCTGGTTTACGATGATTATGCTCTCGTTTTACACCAACAAGGGACAAAATTTTCCGACTCCTGATTTCAAAGGCATGACTGTTGCACAGATTGAGGCACTCGCCAATGAGCATGGTCTGCGCTTCATCATAGAAGATACCATCTATCGGAAAGAGATTCAGCCCGGAACAGTTGTAATTCAAAAGCCTTCTGCCGGCCATAAAATTAAGCCTAACAGACTTATATATATTACATTGGCATCTTTGCAGCCAGAGCAGGTTACTGTTCCTAAGCTAACGGATGTATCAATGCGCCAGGCAAGGGTACTGCTCGAGTCCAGAGGGTTTGCGCTCGGGAACATTGAGTACCTTCCTTCTGAATTCAATGATCTCGTTTTAGATCAAAAACATGATGGCCAAACGATTCTCCCGGGTTCAAGGTTAAATAACGGATCGACAATTGATCTGGTTGTCGGGAAAAATATGACCGATGGTGAAACAACCATTCCTGATCTTAATGCGCTGACCTTGTCAAATGCCCAAAATATTTTGAAAAGCAGGTCATTAAACATTGGTTCTGTAATTTACGATCCCTCTGTCCTTTCAACAGAGGATACCTTAAATGCACTTATCTGGAAGCAGATTCCGCTACCCGATTCCACAACACGCGTGATGCCGGGATTATCGATAGATGTATGGCTAAAACTGAAATCCCAACCGGCCGATTCAATATCACAATAATATTAACAGGTACTTAATGAATTCCATAACGAATAATGATGATCCGGATGAATTGGATGATGCCGGTGAAGAAATCGAACAATTTGAACATTTCAGGTTTACCGTTGATCCGGGCCAGGGATTATTGCGAATCGATAAATTTCTGGCTAATAGAATCGAGGGGACTTCGAGAAACCGGATCCAGATAGCTGCAGAAGCTGGAAGTATTAATGTGAACGGTGTCCCTGTCAAATCTAATTATAGGGTAAAGCCTGGTGATGAGGTGACCATCTTACTCGATTATCCTCGGCGCGAACTAAAAATAACTCCTGAAAATATTCCACTGAACATCGTCTACGAAGACGAAGAACTCATGATCATCAATAAACCGGCTGGTCTTGTGGTCCATCCCGGGCATGGTAATTACAGCGGAACGCTTGTTAACGGGTTGGTATACAAGTATCAGGATCTGGAGTTATATGGCGGGAATGACCCCCGACCCGGGTTGGTACACCGGATTGATAAAAACACCTCCGGATTACTTGTCGTCGCGAAAACCGAATTGGCCAAACTCAACCTGGCTCTTCAGTTCTTTAACAAAACAACCAAACGTAAGTATGTTGCATTAGTATGGGGTAATCTTGCTTCAGACGAAGGAACAATCGAGGGGAATATTGGCAGAAGTACAAAGAATCGTCAGATCTATACTGTTTTCCCCGATGGATTAAGCGGAAAACCCGCGGTCACCCATTACAGGGTAATCGAAAGGCTGGGATATGTCAATCTCGTTGAATGCGTTTTGGAAACGGGCCGAACCCACCAGATCCGGGTTCACATGAAACATATTGGACATCCCCTTTTTAATGATGACGTTTATGGTGGTGACAGAATTCTAAAAGGGACAACTTTTGCGAAATACAAGCAGTTCGTTGAAAATTGCTTCTCAATGATTCCGGGACAGGCGCTTCATGCTAAAATCCTTGGTTTTATACATCCTGTGACTAAAAAAGAAATGATTTTTGATTCCGAACTGCCCGAAAACCTGGGTCAGTTGGTCGACAAATGGCGCAACTATATTTCAAACAGAGATTCAGAATAACAGATTATAGCTATGGACAAAAAAAATATTGCTATCGTCGCCGGAGGTGACTCATCAGAATATGGCGTGTCGGTCAGGAGCGGAGTAAATGTATTAAAGGCGATTAATAAGGACTTATTTAACCCGTGGTTAGTCAGAATCAAAGGGGAAGAATGGATCGTCCTGGACGGAGAAAACAAATTGGCTGATATTGACAAGGGGGATTTTTCATTTACGCTAAACGGGCTTAAATGCAAATTCGATTACGCTTACATCATCATTCACGGAACACCCGGAGAAGATGGTTTATTACAGGGCTACTTCGAAATGCTGCATGTGCCTTATTCCTCTTGTGGTGTGCATTCATCGGCGATGACTTTCAATAAATTCTTCTGTAATAATTACCTGAGAAGCTTCGGTATTGCAATGGCTTTATCTGTACGTCTCTTTACCGGTGAAAAATACAGCGCTTCGCAGATCGTGGAATCGTTAGGCCTTCCTTTGTTTGTAAAACCAAGCGCCGGGGGCTCAAGTTTTGGAATTACAAAAGTGAAAAAAGCGGAAGATCTCGTCGAAGCTGTGAATAAGGCACTCGACGAAAGTCCGGAAGCAATTATTGAACAATTCATTGAAGGGAAAGAATTTACGTGCGGAGTCATTAAAACAGGGGAGCGAAAGCTAGTCCTGCCGGTTACTGAAGTGATTCCTAAAAATGAGTTTTTCAATTACGAATCAAAATATACGCCGGGGATGGCCGATGAAATCACCCCTGCGCGGATTTCTGAAGAATTAACCCTGAAAGTTCAGTCACTCTCATCCCGGATATATGATCTCTGCAACTGCAACGGGATTGTGCGTATCGATTATATTCTAAACGGAGAAACCTTCTATTTCCTCGAGGTAAATACGGTTCCCGGTATGACCGAAACCAGTTTTATCCCTCAGCAGATCAAGGCTATGGGACTGAACCTGGGCGATTTATTAACCGATATCATCAATTCCGGACTGCGAATCCGTTAATACTAAATACTTAAAAATAAACTAGTTATACACAAAAGGTGAAATCCACATTTTGTGTATAACTGTGTTCATAAAGTGTTCACAATTTTTAGAATAGGGGCAACGGTCTGAGCCGGGAAACAATACCCTTTTCAAGGTCTGTTTTGAGGTTTCAAATTCCGAAATTGAATACTACTTTTGAAGGACGAAATGTAATCTCCATCATCAAAATTCCCTGAATGGGTAATGATTGATATGTCAATTAATCTTATTGTATTTCAGTTAATTATCTTCGAATAATTAATAATATTTTGTTATGCCTGCCGAAACAAATAATTTCCGTAACCGGAGTAAAACCAAAATGACCGTTGAACAGCTGAATGCTCAATACGGAAAGATTCCACCACAGGCGCCTGAAGTTGAAGAAGCTGTACTGGGTGCATTAATGCTTGAGCGGGATGCCTATATTATTGTGGCCGCGATACTTAAGTCGGAGAGTTTTTACAAGGAGGAGCACCAGAAAATATTTAAGGTTATTCAGCACCTTGTCGCCAACGAAAAGCCTGTTGACCTTTTGATGGTAACCCAGGAATTAAAAAACAGGCAGGAACTGGATGAAGTTGGTGGCCCGATCTATATCACTCAGTTAACAAGCCGGGTAGCATCGGCAGCTCACATTGAGTTTCATGCCAGAATTATCGCACAGAAGTATATTCAGCGCGAACTGATCAGGATCTCCTCCGAGATCCAGGTGAAATCGTACGATGACTCTATGGAGCTTGACGATCTGATCGACTATGCCGAAGCATCACTCTTCAAAGTCACGGAAGGAAATATCTCGAAAGAGTCGCAACCCATAAAACCACTGCTCCGCGAAGCCATCGAAAGGATCGAGGAAAATGCGAAAAAACCAGATGGACTGAGCGGGATTGCATCGGGCTTTTCGAAACTTGACAAGATTACTTCCGGTTGGCAAAATACCGATTTAATGATAGTTGCCGCACGTCCGGCGATGGGTAAAACGGCATTTGTTCTTTCAATGGCCCGAAATATGGCGGTCCTTAAAAATGTTCCCGTTGCCGTATTTTCGCTCGAAATGTCATCTTTACAGTTAGTCAACAGGCTTATTTCGGCTGAAACCGAGCTTGGATCCGAGAAAATTAAAAGCGGGAAACTCGAAGATTGGGAATGGGAGCTTTTTAACCGAAGGATTAAAAACCTTGAAAATGCCCCGCTTTATATTGACGATACACCGGCGCTATCCGTTTTTGAATTCAGGGCCAAATGTCGTAGGTTGAAAATGCAATACGACATTGGTATCGTGATTGTCGACTACCTACAGCTGATGACGGCAGGTAGTGACGTAAAAGGGAACCGTGAACAGGAGGTCAGTACAATTTCCCGAAATCTGAAAGCCATTGCCAAAGAGATTAATGTCCCAATAATTGCGCTTTCGCAGTTAAACCGATCCGTTGAATCGCGCGACGGTAAACGACCCCAGCTTTCCGACTTACGCGAATCGGGAGCTATTGAACAGGATGCCGATATGGTCATGTTTATTCACCGACCCGAGTATTATGGAATAACGCAGGATGCAGATGGTAATTCATTGATCGGGATAGCAGAAATTATCATTGCCAAACACCGTAACGGCTCAGTCGGCGATGTTCAGCTTGCGTTTAAAGCTTCCCTGGCTAAGTTTTGCGATGTTGAAGAGGTTTCAATGGGAACAATGCCCGATGATCTCGGAGAGGGTAAGAAAGAGTCAATCTACCGTTCGAAAATGAATGATGAATTTTCCTTAGCCGGAGCGGGAACTAAATTATCGTCTTCCGGATTTGGGAGGCCAGGTGATCAGATAGATGAAGGATCGCCGTTCTAATATTACACAAATATATTTATTAACGGAGTAGTCATTTTAGTCTGATCTACATTTTTTTTACATACTCGGAAATGCAAATTTCAGTTCTGCTGCTTTGATGATTTTGACCAGGATACCTATCTAATCCAATGGATAATTTAGTTATTAATTGGGTCTCCCCGTATCCTTTGGCAACGATCCTGCCGGCAGCAATCCCTTTTGATCGGACATAATTCATTGCTGCTTCTGCGCGAAATTGCGCCAATTCCATATTGTATTGTTTACTGTCCATGCTACTCGAATGTGATCTTAACTCAACTGCTAATTCAGGATTTTCGTTCATCAAAAAAACAAGCTGATCGAGCTCTTTGGCTGTTTCGGGTAAAATATCCCATCTGTCAACCTTGTAATTGATGTTTTTCAGGACAATTACATCACCTGCAAAGTAGGCAGGTATGGATGGGGTAAATGTTGAATCCTTCTTGATTCCTTTGGTTGATAGATTAATAGGTGCCAGCCAGCATTTTGTTTTGGCTGCAGGTTTGGCAACTTTGATCTGATAATCTGATTCTGGTTGTAATTCTAATTGGAATAAGCCATTTACATCACATTTTAACTCCTCGTTGATCAATCGCAGCCTATTCCTTAAAACTATTGTAGCACCTGGCACTGGCTTATTATTGGTTGCCGAAAAAATAAATCCTTTCAGCATGCATAAGGGACTCTCCCTAACCAAGGCCACTTTTATTGTATCCAATTCTTGTAGTTTTTCCCTGTGAAATTCGACCCGACTTTCTTTGTAATTTTTGTTGACAAACAAAAGACTATAGGATTTAAACGGGTTTACCTTAAGATCCTCCCTGCCTTTACTATTACTAAGAATGGTAACAGGTTCAGTACCTTCCTCAGAAACAACAATTCTTGTGAAGGGAATACTTTGTTTGGTCTTTGCATCAAAAACCCAAATATTATGATATCGGAATGATTGTTTTATGCTGAATATATCATCATTCCCAAATATGTTATACCTGTCTGAGCTTAAGTAACCACTCTCTCCCGCATTAAGGGTGATGAAGCCGAAATCGTCAAATCTTGTATTGAAAGGATACCCTGGATTAATTGGTTTTGAAAACCCTTCCCCGAATTTGCATGCAAAAAAAACATCCAGTCCACCAAGTCCGGGAATTCCATTTGAAGCATACCAAAGGTTACCCTGGTTATCTACAAAAGGAAACATGTCGTTACCCGGAGTGTTAATGCCGGGACCTAAATTGATTGGCAGACTCCATGATCCTGTCCCTTGAGAATTGGTAATATGATGAGAAACATACAGATCCATTCCACCCATTCCGCCCGGTTTATCAGAAGCAAAGTACAAAGCAGTTCCATCTGGACTCAAGGCCGGATGTTCATTAGAATATTGATCATCATTCAGAGACAGGGGTTGAATATTGATCCAGCTTTTTGATTTCACATCCCATATGGCTTCAAATAAGCTCAATTTATTGATCCCTTCATTGCTTTTGTGCAACCGGGAATGGAAATAATTACTTCTGGTAAAAATGATGGTGTCCTGATTTTTGCTGAATGTAACAGGTCCTTCGTGGTAGATGGAATTCAGTTTATTTGAAAACGGATTAGCCTCTTTATCTTCGGAATTTGCGATATAAAGATCGAGATACGAAGATTTCGTCCAGTTGTAAGTCGAGCGAACAATGGAGAATTTAGCACGATCACTTGAAAAGACAATCATATTTTGGAAATAGGCAGGGCTGAAATCATCTGCATCCGAAGAAAATAGTGCCTTTTGGATCGTGTAATAAGCTGAATCTTTGTAAAATAATTCCATGTTTTGATAAGCATCTGAAAATGCGGCTCCACGTGGGTCGTCTGGTGCAGCATCCTTGTATCTCTTATACCAGAATGCTGCCAGAGGGTACTTGCCATTTCTGGACAATACCCGTGCGTAATTCAAAAGTAAAAACGGCCGGATCTCCTTCTTCTCTTTTTCTGCTGTCAAAAAGGCGTAGCACCTTTCGGCATTATAACTGTCATTAATCCGATCGTAAATATCAGCCAGTTTCTCATAAATTTCGGCGTTCTGCGGATCTTTCTTTAAAATCTTCTCATAAATAGGTATGGCTCTATGAAAATCAAAATGGCTATAATATCTGTTGGCCTGTTTCTTTTTCATTACAAAATCACGTGAAGATCCCACGGTACAGAATAATAAACTGATAAACAATAATATAATCTTCATTTTATCTATTGATTAAAAGAATCTGGGGGTTAAAATCTTTCCCCTTGAAAAATCAAATTGGTATCGTAATACGATTTCATGCGATCCACTGGTAAAGTCACTCAATTGGGTTGTAGAGTATTCATAGGCATAACCCACGAATAATTGTTTGTTTATTTTTATTTGACCCAGGGCTCCAACAGAAGCTACACTTCTGTAAGAGAGACCAAAGGCAATGGAATCAGAAAACCACAGGATACCATTAAGGTCACCTTCAATTGGTGCACCATCGACAAATTTCAACAACGTGTATAATTGAAATTTCAGATCAGGGTTTGAATCAAAAAGGTATCCGGAAGATAGAAAATAGTGATTTACCAAAGCGATATCAAGGTCATTCCGTTGATTACCGTAGATTGCCTGGTGTATCTCTGGCCCCAGGATTTGGGGGACTGAAAATCCCGCAAAAAAACGATTTGCCTGGTAATACATCCCAAAACCAAAATTTGGTAAAGTCTCCCTGTAATCGGTTTGAAAAGCCACGTCAATTTGTGTATTTTCGGTATATTTTACTGAAGTATTATTGGAATAAAAGAATCCAACACCGGCCTGTATACCAAAAGTGAGGGAACTTTGCGAAAATCGAAGTTTATAAGCATATATACCCGTTATTGAGGAATGGTTTGTCACTCCAATTTTATCAAAACTCACATTTAAACCAAGACCAATTTTCTGATTTCTGACAGGCGAATCGATTGAAAAAATACCTGTTTTTGGCGCACCGGGGATATTGACCCACTGATTGCGATAGAGCATGGTTGCATTTAAAACTTCACGTGTTCCGGCATAGGCAGGATTAATCAGTAATCCATTGAAGATATATTGCGAATACATTGGGTCCTGCTGGGCAAAAACGCGTACGGAAATGCTGAGCATCAGTAATAATATGTAGTATTTTTTAATCATAAAATTACCTGTTTATAGTAAGATAGCCAATTTTTTCCTTCTCCCCGTTATTGAAATTGACAATGTAAAAGTAAGTCCCTACCGGTAATTGATTGCTGACTAACATTCCAGTATTGGATGTTCCACCCCAGTCATTGAGATATTGTTTACTTGAATAAACCAAATTACCCCATCTGTTAAAAACTTTTAAATCTATCGTATACTTTTCTGCTCCCTGGATGATAAAATAGTCATTCACCCCATCACCATTAGGTGAAAATCCTTCCGGAATAAAAAATGACAGGGGTGTGATTGTGATGTAAACGCTGCCAGATGAAACCGAGTAATTTCCTGAATCTGATCCTTTCCAGGAAAAGGATATTTCTCCTGAATAATCTTTTTCAGGAACAAACTCCAGCTTAGATATATCTGCAAAAAGGATCTCCTGATCCATTGTCACATCAATACCCAAAATATTCAGTTTTCCATTAATTGGCAGGGCGGTTATTTTTATTTTCACCAGGTTATCGTTGTCAGGATCAATATATTTTGAAGTGAAGTCACTATTCGAAAACAATAATGGCTGGTTCTCTTCAATGGTTTTAGTAATATCAGAGACTGCCGGAGGTCGGTTTATCTTGATAACATCAACGATAATAGTTGCAGTATCGCACAAAGCTGGTAAACCGTTTTCGCATAACTCTAAACAGAAATTATTGGTTCCGAAAAAATTGGAAGCCGGAATGTAGTCGATACAAACCTCATTTCCTTTAATTATAGGCACGCCAAGAGTTCCATTGCCTGGATTACCACAAATTGAAGCCGTATATACCGATACTGTTTTCGGATCAGTTATATGCAAACAGATAGTAACTGGAGTGTTCTCAAGTGTGGAAACTCTTTTGCCGGTAACAACAGGTGGATTATTTGTTGAAATTACAGTAACCGCAACATCGGCTTGATCGCATTTGTTTGCATTCCCATTTTCGCAGATCTGATAAGTCAGTTTGTAAACTCCGGCAATAGTGCCGGGAGCTGCAACTACCGACATTCCGTTTAATGAAATATTGGGACTGGTTGAACTTATAAAACTCGCCGTTACCTCTGATGGGTTGACAATTGCACAATTAAGGAAGTCATTGACTAATATATTTGATACTGCGGTACCTCCAGTTGACCCGTTTACAGATCCTTCATCATTGAAGGCATCAATAATTCCGGTAACATTCACTGTCTGGGTGCAAGTTGCTTTGTTTCCATTTCCGTCTGTGACAGTCCAGACAACCAGTGTATTACCAATCGGAAAAACAACGGGCGCATTATTGGTTACACTTTCTACCGAGCAGTTGTCTGCAGTTATCGGTGTTCCAATATTTAAACCCGAAGCTGTACATTTTCCTTCATCTGAAAATGCATAAACATTGGCAGGACAAGTGATTGTTGGATTCTGAATATCGGTGGTGACCGTTACACTGGTTTCAACAGGCGATCCACAATCGCCCGTTACCCGTGCAAAATAAGTGCCTGGACCTCTATTGGTTAATGTAAGACCCGTGCCCAGGTTTGTTCCCGTGCCACCCGAAGCCGTCCACCAGGTTACCATGGCATTTGTTCCTGCCACGCCACTGGCGGTCAGGGTTGTTGTTGCATTCGAACAGATCGGATTGACCGCTGCCGTTGCGGAAGTGATCGATACATTAACTTTTGAGGTGACGGTTACACTTGCTTCGACAGCTGATCCGCAATCGCCCGTTACCCTTGCATAATAAGTACCAGGACCTCTATTGGCCAAGGTAAGACCTGTGCCCAGGTTTGTTCCCGTTCC
>Ga0208789_1001453_pt1 | contig 13148 bp, 9 predicted proteins | sample Methanotroph_Enr_FD_187368 | JGI IMG/M metagenome (GOLD analysis project Ga0208789, IMG submission 187368) | Enriched soil microbial communities from Old Woman Creek wetland in Ohio, USA - Methanotroph_Enrichment_5 (SPAdes) (version 2) | ecosystem: Environmental > Terrestrial > Soil > Wetlands...
GGTTGCCTTATTATGGGTAAGCAGAATATCAGTTGTTACCTGGCCGACATCCGTAACAAATGTAGCCTTTGAAACAAAATCATTGTAAAATCCCGTAAACCGTCCATTTATGCTGACGTTTCCAAGCTTTATTATTTCAGCCGGTAATACAATGTGGTCTATACTATCGGGAGATGGAAGTGTAAACGACTGTATATCTGCAACGTTGGTGTATAATTCATCAATTTTAAGATTCACAAAGGTCTCTGCTATATCCGGAAGACCAACCATATTGATATTCCCTTTGAATGAAGTATGCCTGCCAAATGCAAAGTGAAAATCTTTTGCTGAAAATGATGTAACAGTGCCTTTTATTTTCCCGGAAAAATCGAAGATTTCAGTCATTCCGTACACATCAGGGGCAAAAGATACGATATCACGCATATCGAGCTGAGAGGGCTGAACCTGGGCTGTTATATGCACGCTGTCGAGGAAATCGTTGTATGCATCCCAATTTTTATATTCGAACTTCAGATCCATGGATAACCGGCTTTTCTCTGTGGTTACCTGGAGTTTTTCGGCGGTCAACCCCCTTGGGCAAAGGGTAGCCCTGGTTGTAAAATCGACCAGGTTCAACCCGCTTTTCTCTTTGAAGGTAAATTGCTTGATATCTGCCATAAGACTATCACCTTTCAACAGTATGTTTTTTACCTCGAGGTTGAGTTTTGAGAAATCCATATCAGAAAAGTCGATTCCTTTTCCGGGATTCATATACCTTTCGTCGCGGTAAGAAAAATGGGATGCTAACAGTTTGGCATTATCGATCTGGATTGCCCAGGGTGCCGAATAAGTTGTATCCACAACCGGTGATGCAAAGTAATCAAGAATAAATTGCAGGTTCAGACAACTGTCGGCTTTGTAATAAATTAAGTTAACATCACTATTGGTCAGGGAAATTTCATTAAGGATCAGCTTATGGTTGCGAAGATCAACAGATTTCACGTTAGCACGTATTTTCTGCGCCTGAAGCAGAACCTTCTTGTGTTTGTCAACTATTTTAATATCGGTAATAACAGCCTCAAGAAACCAGTTTAACCTGAATCCTCCTATTTCGACTTCCGTATTGAGTTGTTTGGAAAGATAAATTGCAGCCTGGTGTGCCAGGTAAGTCTGAACCGGTGCAGTCCGCAGCATGACAAAAGCAGCCAGTGGGGTAAGCAGCAGCGACAGAAGTATGATTAATAATATGCTAACTGGTTTTTTGATACTTTTGCAACTTAATTCTCATAATTACATCCCGTGTGGCCCGGGCAATCTGAAATGCGTTCAACCACCGGATAATTTCATTTACACTTATGCCTGTTTACATTCTTGGTATTGAATCATCCTGTGACGACACTTCGGCTGCTGTGCTCATGGATAACGTTGTACTTTCCAATGTTATTGCTAACCAACAGGTCCACAAGGACTTCGGAGGTGTAGTTCCTGAACTTGCCTCAAGGGCACATCAACAGAACATCATTCCTGTAATTGACAAGGCACTAAAGAATGCAAATATAAGTAAATCCGATCTAAATGCAGTAGCTTTTACGCGTGGACCAGGATTGCTTGGTTCATTGCTTGTCGGTACTTCTTTTGCCAAATCGTTTTCGTTGGGATTGAACATTCCCCTGATTGAAGTAAATCACCTGAAAGCTCATATTCTCGCGCATTTTGTTGTGCAAACCGGTAAAGAGAAGGCCCTGCCTGAATTTCCTTTTTTATGCCTCACGGTTTCGGGAGGTCATACCCAGATTGTGATGGTAAAAGGATATAACGAAATGCAGATTATTGGTCAAACCATTGACGATGCTGCCGGTGAGGCATTTGATAAATCGGCAAAAATACTTGGGCTTGAATATCCCGGTGGTCCGCTGGTTGATAAATATGCAAAAGAAGGAAACCCTGATGCCTTCGCTTTCGCGAAAACCAATATTCCTGGCCTCGATTTCAGCTTCAGCGGACTGAAAACATCTATACTTTATTTCCTGAGAGACAGGCTGAAAGAAGATGCCATGTTTATGCAAAACAATCTGCCTGATTTGTGTGCATCCATTCAATCGGCCATCGTCAACACCCTGATGATCAAACTGAAACTGGCAAGCAAACAAACCGGGATAAACGAAATTGCCATAGCAGGCGGTGTATCGGCTAATTCGGGATTACGAAAAGCGATTTCAGATATGCAGGAATCAGCAGGATGGAAAGTCCATATCCCGGAATTTCAGTTTACCACCGATAATGCGGCTATGATCGCTGTTGCAGGCTATTATAAATTTCTTGAAGGCAGTTTCGCTGAACAAAACGTGACGCCCTATTCAAGAGGCGGGATCTGAAGTCTTAAAACGAAGTTTTTTGATTTAAAACCAGGAAGGTTGATGTACGATTTATGAAGTCAGTGCAATTCAACTGGTATTGGTAAACGTGCAGAATAAGAAATCGTTAACTCAGCGAAGCGACTTCACAAACACCTCTAAAATGAATAATACGTGAGCACTCCTTGTTCTAAAATCCTTCCTTAATAAAATCCTGAAAGTTTTGTGGTCAGTGCCGTTTAGCAGTACAGGCATAGATAGGTGGCATCGGTTTCTGCCTTTACTTTAAAAGTTACCCCTTTGTCAACGACAAAAGTTTCGAATGGTTTATATGATTTCCATTCGGTCTCGCCCGGCTGCAACACGCTCAGTTCACCAGAGGTAACTGTCATATATTCTACTGAAGATGTCCCGAAGTTGTATTCACCGGCAGCCATAACGCCAATGGTAGCAGGTCCTTCAGGCATTTCAAATGCAAATGATTTTACGTTTCCGTCGAAGTATTCGTTGGTTTTAAACATGGGAAGTGGAATTAAAGCTTTTTTAGATGATTATAAGTTTGTGGATCATTTGGTGGCCAGGTGTAGATTGTCGTTCGTAAATCGCAAATCCCACTAACCCCCTTGGCTTTTTTTTTCAAATCATTCAGTTAATCCGGATTTTAAGGAATTTGATTTGGGATTGTAATAAAAATATTTCCTGTTGATAATTCCGGCAGGCAGATTTGTGCAAATGTAGTCGTTCATAAAATGATTGAAAAGCAAACCGGCATATTTTCGTCCTGATTTATCTGCCAATTTATAAACATCATCCATTTCAATTGAATCGCGGTTATGCTGTAAGCCATAATCTCCCTCATTCAGCCTGAATTCATCACCACACTTTACATCATCCATTATGGATGCTTCGAGAAATAATTCCTCCATATTCCCTGTATCTGCCGGCCGCGCCTCAACCCAACTGCTTAAACTGACCATATTCATTCTTAGACTTGCAACATCAGTTTCGATTCCCTCCATATTTTCAGAATACACTTCATAAGTGTTAACGATATGTTTTTCATTAAGTTGCAGCTGCGCTATCTGAACCAACCATCTAGGATGAGCGAAGGAAACAAAAGCATCAGAACTGTCACCCACATATACATCGAAACCCTGCCTGTCGAGTTCGTTAATCAGGCTATTGGTAAAACGGGTAAGAAATATCGAATCTGAAACATGCTGAATATAAACTGACTGAAACCATGCAATTGAATCGAAATCTGCAGGACTGAATTTAACCGTATCATTGTAGCTGATTGTCAGATTATCTTTATACAGTTCGTATAAAGGCACAATCAGAATCCCCATACCTTTATGATGTGTAACATATTGGCGAGCCAGTTTGCGTTGTGGACTGCAACTTGCCATCAGCAACATCATCAGTAAGTTTATTATCCCGATTTGACTGATTTTTATGTGTCCGACTGCTTTATACATAAAAGAATTATATCAAATTTTTCTATGCGAAAATAAGCGTAATGGTCAATCAATTATCACCCGGTAATCATTCAATGGTCGTTCAATTCTCATACGATGGTCATTCCCAGGTCATTCGGTGGTTATTCGTACATCGTCAATCGAAAATCGCAAATTCACCTCATATAACCACTCTAATTCATCTCCTCAAATCCTTCTTTGAATCCCTGTTTCAGGGAATTCGATTTGGGATCGAAATGAAAATATTTTCTGTTGATGATGCCGGAGGGAAGATTTTTCCGGATATAATCGTTCATGAAATAATCGTATAGTAATTGTGCATGTTTTTTACCCAATTCAGAAGCCATTTTGTAAATATCATCCATCCGGATTGAATCCCGGTTTTGCCGTAAATCTACATTTCCTTCCATCAGGCTGATACCAATGCCACGCTTTACAGCATCCGCAATATAACCTTCGAGATACAAGACCTGCTTGTTACCTGTATTTGCCTGGCTCACTTCAAACCAACTGCTTAAACTCACTTTGTTTATTCTTAAACTATCCGTGTAGGGTTCGCCGGTTTCAATAGAATACATTTGATAATAATTAAACAGATGGTCTTCATTAAGTTGAAGCTGTGCCACCTGTACTACCCATTTCGGATCAGGTAACGATAAAAAAACATCAGATCTCCCGTCCACATATACATCAAATCCTTCAACACTCAGTTCGTGAATCAGACTATTTGTAAACAGTGTAAGAAAAACCGAATCCGAAACATACTGAATATAGCTCGATTGCACCCACGCTATAGAATCAAACTGTTCAGAGCTATATTTAATCGCTGTATCGTAGCTGATTGTCAGGTTATCTTTATAAAGTTCATTTAACGGTATGATCATGATTCCGTTGCCTTTATGTTGCTTTACATATTGGCGTGCAAGATTGCGTTCGGGGCTGCAGGCTGCCAGCAGGAGCGTTACCAATAAACTTACAATCCCAATATATCGTACCATCAACAAAAATTTTTCAGCATAAAAGTTGCTATTATTCTGAAACAAGATTCTGCAACATTTGTTCTGCAAAAGCCTTTCCAAAAGCTATCCCTTTATTGATACCTTCCTCGTGCGGAGTAAATTTGACATACAATCCTTCACCGAAATATTTAAGTTTGAGATTAGCCAGGTTGGATTCAAGCATTTTAGCGGCTTCACCACTCCATCCATAGGAACCAAATGATGTGGCAAGTTTACCTTTATCGCGTAAGGGATTAATGGCTGCGAAAAGCTGGTATACTGGCATCAGGATATTCTGATTGATGGTAGGACTGCCGATCATAACGCCAGTGCAGTTCGACATGTAATACTCCATATGTTCAAGCGACATATTTTCAATGTCATGCACTTCCACATGTACGCCAGGCACCTGGCTTATCCCTTTGGCAATGGCTTCGGCCAACGTGGTTGTATTATGATATGCCGATACATACGCAATAAAAACCATAGGCTTTTCGCCGAGCGATAAAGCTTCTTTAGCATACTTTTCACTCAGATCTATATATTTTTTCCAGGTTGTCCGTAATATAGGACCGTGTCCGGGACAGACAATATGTATCGGCAGCGGGCGGATTTTTTCGATGGCCTTCAGCATAAACCGGCTGAAAGGTTTCAGGATCACATCAAAATAATACCTGAAAGCGTCGTCCCAGTTTCCGACCCTGTCGTCGAACATGCGGGAATCGCAATAGTGCGCACCGAAGGAATCGCAGGTAAACAAGATATTTTCGTCCTGCAGAAATGTGTAAATACTATCGGGCCAATGCAGGTTGGCAGCACCTATTACTTTTATTTTTTTATTTCCCAGGTCGAGAATATCGCCATCGCGGACCTGCAGATGTTTAAAATCGCGGCCCAGCATATCTTTCAGGTAACGGATTGCATTCCCGCTGCCAACAACAGTAGCATTCGGAGCTAATTCGAGCAGCTTGCCCAAGCTTCCTGAATGATCGGGTTCGGTATGATTTACAACAATGTACTCCAGCTCCGCCGGATCGCAAAGTTGTTTCAGCTTTTCGAGGAAAACCGGGAAATATTTATCTTTAACTGTTTCAACAAGCGTTTTTTTATCCGCATTTATAAAATACGAATTGTAGGTAGTACCGTAAGGCGTATGCATTACCACATCAAACGTAACCAGTTCACGGTCGAGTATACCAACCCAGTGCACATCTTTGGTAATTTCAAGAATTTTATCGTCGGTCATAATTTAAATTTTCATTTTGAACCGCAGGGACGTGATGCTCGCGCCTCAATTAAATATTTTTGATTTGGTGATACGCGATACCTCGCGTTTCAATTAAATAATTTCGTCCGCAAACACGCGACATTTTACCTTTCTACAATGTATTGTTTATGCCTGGAGACGCAAGGCATCGTGTCTCAATAACATTAAAACAATGACATCTGGATACCTGTTCCTAAATCATCATCATCTTCCGGGAAATCGGGGGGATTTATAGGTGGTATTGGAGCTTTTGGTTCCTTGATTTCTTTTACGGCTTTAGATTCCTTTGGTTCTTTTGATTCTTTTAGGATTTTGGAATCCCGGGGAGTCTTGGGTTCCTTTATTTCTTTAATTTCTTCTACTTCAGTAATATCGATTTCTTCTGACTCAGCTTCATTATCATCCTCAGATTCAATTTCATTTTCATCAATAATTTCGTCTTCAGTTTCTATTTCCACCTCCTCTTCTTCTTCAACCGGAATCGGTTCGAGCCAGGTGATCATGCTTATCGGGTGATTGCTGAGTTTTTTCCCTTTGGCTTTTAAGCCCATTACTTCAACAAACTCATCCAGAATAATTTCTTCTGGTTCAACCGGCTTTTTCGCTCCCTGGTTGTCATATTCAACCCTGATCTGAGGTCGTTTGTCAGCAACAACAGCAATAAACTTATTCCCTTCTTCTTCTGGAAATACACAAACTTTTTTATCCGAAGCTTCAGGCACAAAGCGTTTGATGAAATACGCTTTTTTAGGCTCATTGTAATATAATACGGTAAGTGCTTTGGTTGGGTTGAACTTTTCGATGAGCTCCATGTCTTCTTCGAAATGATTCGAAAGATCGAAACTCATCAGTTTATAAAATCCCGAACGTGTGAGTGTAAGAATCTTATCATCTTCCTTGAATGCGCCAAGATACTTCCCGCGCTGGTCAGTGTTGAGACGCATCACCGTATCGTCGTACCACATGAGACGGGCTCCCAGAGTAGAAAATCCTTTTTCAGCCTGCACGATCCTTTTCACCGGGTTTTTGCTCAGTACATTTCCCTGCGAACTGCGCCCTTTGATGGCCAGTTCAGAGAAGTCAAAATCGAAATTGAGCTTTTTAAGACGGGGTTTAGGTTTCAGGCTAACTTTGATTATTTCAGACTCGCCGTTAGGATTTACTGTAAAATAAAGCACTTTCGAGCCAGCGGTTCCTTTTGTCAACACATAATCCTTGTCGCGCACCACGCCTGTTACAGCAAAGCGTTTCACATATACGGCTCCCATCCGGCCATCCTGGTATACAACATGATAAACCGTACGATCGTCATTCTTTTTGAAAACATCAATATGGATCACATTTTTGCCGACAAATGCTTTCTCAGCCACACGGGTAACGGCAAAAGTTCCGTCTTCGCGGAAAACAATGATATCATCAATATCTGAGCAGTCACAGACAAACTCATCTTTTTTCAGTCCGAAACCGGCGAAACCTTCTTCACGGCTCACATATAACTTTTGCGTGGCGGCGGCAACAGCAGCAGCTTCAATACTTTCAAAATTGCGGAGTTCGGTTTTACGTTCGCGGCCGGCCGCATATTTTTTGCGAATTTTTTCGTAAAATGCGATCACAAAGTCGGTTAAATGTTCGAGGTTGTGCCTGACTTCGGCCAATTCATCGTTCAGTTTCTTGATTAGCTCATCCGCTTTGAAGGCATCAAACCTTGAAATGCGCTTTATGCGGATTTCAGTCAGTTTCACAATATCTTCCCCGGTGATTACCCGGTAAAAGTCCGGTTTATAGGGCTCAAGTCCTTTGTCGATGGCCTGGATTACTTCTTCCCAGGTTTTGCATTCTTCGATATCGCGATAAATGCGGTTTTCGATGAAGATCCGTTCCAGCGATGCAAACAGCAATGATTCCATCAGTTCATCCTGGCGGATCAATAATTCCATTTGTATTAGTTCCACTGACCGCTGCACTGAGATCCGGAGGATTTCTTTTACTCCTACAAAGTAGGGTTTTCCTTTATGGATCACACACGAATTGGGTGATTCGGATCGCTCACAGTCGGTAAAAGCATAAAGGGCATCAATGGATTGATCAGGTGAAACACCAGGCTGCAGATGTATCAGTATCTCAACATTCTGGGCTGTATTGTCATCAATTTTGCGGATTTTGATCTTTCCTTTTTCGCTGGCAGCGATAATGGTATCAATCAGGTCACCGGTCGTAGTTCCCCACGGAATCTCTGTAATGACAAGTGTTTTCTTATCCAACTGGCTGATCCGGGCCCGGATACGTATTTTCCCGCCACGAAGTCCGTCGTTATACCTGGTAACATCTGCCAGACCTCCGGTCGGGAAATCGGGAACTAAGATAAAATCCTGGTCTCTGAGAACTGCTATCGATGCATCTATAAGTTCCACAAAATTATGCGGAAGCGTTTTTGCCGCCAGTCCAACTGCAATTCCTTCAACACCCATCTGCAAAAGCACCGGGAATTTCATCGGTAAGTTGACAGGTTCTTTGTTACGGCCGTCGTAGGATAACTTCCACTTGGTAGTTTTCGGATTAAAAGCAACATCAAGTGCGAATTTCGAAAGTCGGGCTTCAATATACCGGGGAGCTGCAGCCCTGTCACCGGTAAGGATATTTCCCCAGTTTCCCTGGGTATCGATCAGCAACTCTTTTTGCCCTATCTGAACCATGGCGTCGCCGATAGAAGCATCACCATGCGGATGATACTTCATGGTATTACCAATAACATTGGCGACTTTATTATAGCGGCCATCTTCCAGTTCATACATACTATGCAGTATACGCCGCTGAACCGGTTTAAGCCCGTCGAGAACTTCAGGCACGGCACGATCGAGAATTACATACGAAGCATAATCTAGGAACCAGTTCTGATACATCCCCGGCAAATATGTAGTATGTTGCAGGTCGTCAGCACTGGTTAATTCTTCACTAACGGGCAACACACCCTCAGTACCTTCAGCGGGTAAATCCACACCGGAGATATCATCTTCAAAGGTTCCTTCTGCCAATTCGTCGTTATCGTCCATTGCCTGTATTGATTTTTACTGAGTGCTCAAAATTCCGTGCAAATTTACTCCTTGAAAGTAATTTATAAAATCTATCTTTCTATTTTTTAAAGAATCTTATCAACATTATCTCAGCCAGCAGCATCAGTAATGCAAACCAGATGAAATAACGCCAGAGTTGTACTCCACTGTTGATTTGTGCAATTACTTCATTTAATGGTTTTTGACCTGTTTTCAGTACACTGAAAGTATTGAGATGTGCCTTGCTGAGTATGGATTCCAATTCGCTTACGGAATTACACGACAGATCACTCTCGCCCCGGTTGTAATTAAAAGCCAGCGAAGTAATACTATTTTTATCATTCACCAGTTCAAAACTTCCAGCCATCGGAACCTGGTTTCCGACAAAGACATTTACCATATTTCCGGCAGTGCTGATTTGAGGGATCATTTCGAAATCTCCTTCTAATGATTTGATTTTATATACTTTATCACCCCCCGGAACTGCTGTTCCGACCCGGATCACTTTATTGTCACCAATAATACTGTACAAATTATGCGAAGGATGGCTGATCAGGGCAATATTGTAAAGTACCGGAACGAACAGTGCCTGTTGCGGGAAATTGCTGAAAGCCGGATCGAGCGGCACTGCTGATTGTATCACTTGTCCCATTCCACTGTTGGTAAGAGTCAGGAACTCCCTCCCGTTAAGCATGCTGATTAAGGGAACAGTAAGCATCGCTGATGTAAAGACAATCGGGAAATGCTTGCTTACTTTTGGCAGATCAGTATTTGGAGCAACCACTTGTTTGCCCTGCTGCCTTTCGAATACATCGCGGAACAGGTAACTCTCTTCACTTAGCCGCACTACTTTGGTATCTGTGGTATCAAGTTGCTGGTACGACGGTGCTTTTAAAGCCGAAAAGAAACTGTTATACGATGTTATATCTGTGTTAGCAGTCGGAAGGACCAGAATGGTTCCGCCATTGATTACATAGCGTTTCATCTCTTCAGCCAGTCCAGAAGAAAAAGATGGAATTTCATTGAGAATAATCAGGTCGAATTTCGGAAGCCGGCCATAATCGAGTGCCTTCTCGTTCAGATTGATCAGACTTACCGTCGAATCCTGGCTATACAATGCATCCAGGAAACGGTTCTCGCTGCCGCCATTTATGCATAAAACATTAATGGATGAAAGTACATCGAACGAAAAATAGAATTTATCATCGTAAGTCACCGGGTAATCAGTTACCTGCAACATACCATGCTGGGGACCGGGCTGGTATACCGTGAACGGCAGTTCAACCGTGGTTGACATCCCGGCTTTGATATCAATACTGGCCACGGATTTCTGCTGATTATTTATCAGCAATTTGAGAGGAATTTTCTCCAGATCATTTTCGGATTTATTCCATACCCTTGCCCTGAGTATTGACGTTTTCGCGGGTTGTTGCGTAGGCTGCTCGAACCAACAGGTATCAATATATACATTGGCCACAGCTGATGATTTAAGTGGAACCAGGTAGGTATTGATTGACGAATCCTCCATGAAACCGACTTTGCTGTATGAAGACTTCTGAAAATCGGAAATCAGGTATGAGGTATGGCTCGAGGAAGCGTCACTTTTAAGCAGGTCATATTGTCTGCGGACTATTTCGGAAAATGAATGAACCGAAGGTGATATTTTTACTTCTTCGAGCATCGTCAGAAACTCATCACGGGTTACCAGCCTCTGATGTCGTCCTTCAAAATCGTTTGTCAGCAACTGGAACAAATCCGTTGACTTATATGCAGATGCAATTTCACGGGCTTTCTGTTTCGATTCATCCAACAAGGTTCCATTAGCTCCGACAGCTTCCATACTGAACGAATTATCAACGAATACACTTACTGCATTGCGTGATGCTAACTTCGACTTTTTACCAGAGAAAGGAATGTATGGCTGTGCAAACGCCATAACCAGTGCAGCAATGGCAAGTATGCGCATTGCCAGTATCAGCAGGTGACGCAACTTCGATTGTTTCTGCGTTTGCTGCCTGAGTTCCTGTAAAAAACGCACATTGGTAAAGTATACCCTGCGGAAACGCCTGAAATTAAACAGGTGGATAACAACAGGAATTGCGATAGCCAGTAAACCAAAGAGATATAAAGGATTTACAAATTGCATAGGGAATAATACGCTCTTAAATACGGAAATATTGCACAAAAATAAGGATTTTGAGGGAGATAAAAAGAATCAGGCGATTTATTGGGAATTATAGAGAAACAACACTTTTATATAGTCTACCGGATTAAATCAAAAAACAATCCGGCCATGGACAAGCATGAATAGCAGTATGGCCGGTTTCATTATCTAACTTCCCTAAAATCAAATGATAAAGGCTATTTGAATTATTTTGAAATATTACCAACCAAGAAACCTATCCCAATCGAATTTTGATATCTCAGGGTTATTTGAGCCTTAAACAGGAACAAAATTTCAATCCATGAAATTGTTATAGGGCACCTTTCAACCGGGCAACTCTTTGTTTTAATGATAATTTGTGTTCCTCCTCCGTGCTGTTGGGATCCTTCATTTCGCGAAACAATTTACAAGGCAGTTCACTGCAACCGCCACAACTTTTAAAACCTTTTTCGTTCACCGAACAATTGAATAATGGACAGGTTTGATTTGGCATCATTTCTTTTGCCCAGAAAGTCTGGCCCTTAACGGCTATGCACCCGTTGCATTCCTTGCCGTAAAATTCGCATTCGTCGCAGATTAATCCACATGCTGAGAGTATCATCGTTTAAAGTGTTATTTATTAACAAATTTAGTCATTCTATCAAAAAACTGAATGGTTTGAATGAAAATAAAGACTCAATTTATATCAATGCCAATTTTTCCCGGCTTTCCCAAAATCTATACGTCCTATAACATATTTCTTTTGTTGTTCGGTGGTCGGGGAATTGCAATTCAGCACAGATACATTTATTCATGTAAAATAATATCTGTATATTTGCAGAAGGAATTTTACAGGAAAATGAATTACACAGAAACCGAATTTACATTTAATACAACCCAACCCACATAGGGTTGAGACGGAATGCATTTAAAAAACGCGCCTTTCTCAACATCAGGGAAAGGCGTTTTTTGTGCAGGTACATGAATAGATTTAATCCTGAATTACTATGCGGATATTAAAATTTGGCGGATCATCCATTTCAAATCCTGAACGGATCAAAAATGTAATTGGTATAGTTAAACAATATCATTCCAAATACAACAGCATTGCTCTTGTTGTATCTGCCCAGGGAGGAGTAACCGACCAGTTAGTAATGCTGTGCGAATTGATACCAACGGATAAAGAAAGTTGCGAATCCATTATCCGTGAAATCGAACAAAGGCATCTGAATGCCATCAAGGAGCTGCTGCCAATGCCTCAGCAACCTTCGGTAATGGCTCAGGTAATGTCAGTTTGCAACGAATTATCCGGAATCGCCAAAGGTGCTTCCCTCGTGGGTGAATTAACCTTGCGCACCCGCGACCTGATTTTGAGTTTTGGTGAACGGCTATCCGCTTTTGTAATTGCGAATGCATTAAAAACAGAAATTAGCAATGCTAATTATACGGATGCCCGCAACCTGATCAGGACCGATGCAAATTTTGGACATGCCAAAGTCGATTTTGAACAAACCGAAACCCTTATAAAACAATATTTTGCATCCAATACAGGACTGAATGTTGTAAGCGGTTTCATCGGAAGTACAGCACAAGGGCAAACTACTACCCTGGGCCGCAGTGGTTCTGATTACACAGCTTCTATCCTGGGAGCCGCATTAAAAGCGGATGCCATTGAAATCTGGACGGATGTTGACGGAGTGATGACAGCCGATCCCCGTTTTGTAAAGGAAGCGCAGAGCATCGGACAGTTATCGTACAGCGAAGCAATGGAAATAACGCATTTCGGGGCTAAAGTCATCTTCCCCGCTACCATGCAGCCTGCCATGGCCAAAGAAATTCCAATCCTGGTGAAAAACACCTTTAATCCATCCCATCAGGG
>Ga0208789_1001455_pt1 | contig 13131 bp, 14 predicted proteins | sample Methanotroph_Enr_FD_187368 | JGI IMG/M metagenome (GOLD analysis project Ga0208789, IMG submission 187368) | Enriched soil microbial communities from Old Woman Creek wetland in Ohio, USA - Methanotroph_Enrichment_5 (SPAdes) (version 2) | ecosystem: Environmental > Terrestrial > Soil > Wetlands...
GCGCTGGGGCCGGTGTTTTCGGCGGGCGAGAAAAGATGCCGGGCGGTGATGCCCAAGCCCAGCGCAATAAGCGCCGCAATAATAATCAGGCCGGTTTGTTTCATGATTGGGTGCGTTGCAGCGACTTGATAAATAGCTCGGCATCCTGGTAGCCGATGACCCGGTTGGCGGTTTTTTCCTGGCGGTCCAAGCCGAAAAACAAAATGGCCGGCGGCCCGATCAGGTTGAATTTTGCCAGCAGGGCTTTATCGTCATCCGAATTATTAGTCACATCGGCTTGCAGCAGCACATAGCCCTTGAGCGCCTGTTTAACGCGCGGGTCGGCAAAGGTATACGTTTCCATTTCCTTGCAGGAGATGCACCAGTCGGCGTAAAAATCCAGCATGACCGGCTGATGGTTGGCTGCGGCTTGGCTGATCCGGGCTTCCAGTGCTGCTATCGAGGCGACCCGTTCAAAGCTAAGGCCCGGTTCTGCGGCCTGCGCTGTGCTCAGTCCAAGACCTTGCAGCGGTTTTAGCGGGTTGCTGTTGCCCAGGCTAAAGCCGATCAGCAATAACAGGCCGTACGCCAGCATCATCAGGCCCAAGCCTTTCCACAACTTCCGCCAGCCGGAGCAGTTTTCGGGCAAGGGATCGACGGCGCTGAGATAAATGGCCGGAAATATCAACAGCATCGCCCACAGCATCATGATCACGTTACCCGGCAAAATGCGGCTGAGCATCCATACTGCGACCGCCAGCATGATCACGCCGAACACCGCCTTGGTCGAATTAAGCCAGTCTCCGGCTTTGGGCAGCAGTTTCCCGGCGGACGCGCCCAGCAGCAGCAACGGTACGCCCATGCCTAGGCCTAAAGCAAACAAGGCGCTGCCGCCTAACAGCGCATCGCCGGTCTGGCCGATAAAAATCAGTGCGCCCGCCAAGGGTGCAGCGACACAGGGGCCGACGATCAGCGATGACAGCGCGCCCATGATGGCAGCGCCCCAGAGCGAGCCGTCACGGTGTATTTCGCTGGAGTTATGCAGTTTGACCTGTAACGATTTGGGCACTTCCAGGTGATAAAAGCCGAACATCGACAAGGACAGCAACACAAAAATGCCGCTGAACAGTCCGATAATCCAAGGTTCCTGAAAAGCGGTTTGCAAGTTGCTGCCGAATAAGGCGGCGAGTATGCCGAATATCGTGTAAGTCAGTGCCGAGGCGACCACGTAGCTTAAGGACAGCAAAAAGGCCCTGCCGGTGGTAATCCGGTTGCCGTGGCCGACGATAATGCCCGATAGAATCGGGATCATCGGGAAAATGCATGGGGTCAGCGATAACAGCAAGCCGAAGCCGAAGAAGCTGAGCAAGGTTACCCCGAAGCTGTCGTTGTGCAGGGATTGCACGATTTGATCCTGTTCGGACAGTTCCGGTGCGGCGGCAAGTTGCTGGGCGACGGGCAGGGCCAAGTCGATTTTTTTACTCATCGGCGGATAGCAAACGCCGCGGTCGGCGCAGCCCTGGTATTTCGCCTGCAAGGTGATGGTTTGCGGCGCCAGGCTGGAGCGGATCACCGGCAGGTCGAAGCCGAGTTCGTTATGGAATATTTCAACCTGACCGAAGGCTTCATCCTGTTTCGGAGTGCCTCGGGGAATGTCGTAACTGCCCAGCGTTACGCCATCGGCGTTAACCAGCTCAAGCTGGATTTTTTCCCGGTACAAGTAATAGCCGTCGGCAATCGGCCAGTTAACGTGCAGGGTGTGATCATCTTTGACCGAGGCGAAAAAACCGAAAGCCTGATCCGGCGGTAACAGCTCATCTTCAAACAAATTCAGCTTTACGCCTGGGGCGTTTTTCAGCAGTTGCTTGATCGGATTGGCTGTAGCGGCAGGAGCAGGTAGTTTCAGCTCGAATGTGGTTTTTTGCGGCGGATAGCAAATGCCCCGGTCGGCACAGCCCTGATATTGCACCAGCAGTTGCAGTGACGATGCGCCGTTTTCGGCGGTTACGTTAACCGGAACGTTCAGCGAGTTGCGATAAATAACCACATCGCCGAAATTTTCGTCATGGTGGGTTTGCCCGGATGGGAAAGCGGGCTCGCCCAAGTGGATTGGTCCGGTTTTGGACTCGAAACGCATTTTATTGCGGTAAAGATAATAACCTTCGGCGATGTTCCAGGAGATTTCAATCCGGTCGGCGGCAAGTGCTTTGGCAGAAACCTTGAAGGCCTGGTCGGGCGGCAGGATTTCGTCAGCGCCCAGTGCAAATATCGGTTGGCTGACTAACAATAGGAAGCAAAGAAAAATTATTTTAAAGAATGGCATGAATCTATCCAATGCAGGTATTCGGGTAAGCCGCGCTCAATGGCGACGGCAATTATTTCAGGCAGCTCGTAAGGATGGTGCTCGCGCAGGGTTGTTTCAATAGCCTGATAATGGTCCTTATGCGCCTTAATCATCAGCAAATGCTCCTCGGCGGATTCAATCTGCCCTTTCCATGAGTAAACGGAAGTGATGCCGGGCAAAATATTCACGCAGGCGGCCTTGTTGCCTGCAACCAGCAGCCGGGCTATTTTTTCCGCCGTGTCTTTATCGGGACAGGTGCAGAAGATTATTTGATGGTTAGCAGCCATGTTTCAGACCATAAAAACGGGAGCATCAGATATTATCCTAGAAATTAAGCCAAATTGCCCTTATATTGTAACGACGATGATTTCAACAAGAGTACTTTCGATGAAAATTTTTCAAACACTATTTCTGGTCGTTCTAATTATCCCGTTTGCAGAAATTTATTTGCTGATAGAGGTGGGTGGAATTATTGGTGCATTCCCGACTATTTTACTGGTGGTGTTTACCGCAGTGCTGGGTGCATGGCTGTTGAAGCAGCAAGGTTTTGCAACGTTTCAGCGGTTTCAGGAAAGTTTGGCGCGGGGCGAGATTCCCGCTTACGAAATGATTGAAGGCCCGATTATTCTGGTCGGCGGGGCATTATTGCTAACGCCGGGTTTTATTACCGATATAATCGGCTTTGCCTGCTTGATCCCGCAGTTACGCAGGAAAATTGCTCAATTCGTTATTGAAAATTATCTGGTTCAGGCTGGAGCGCATTTTCAGCAGGGCAAAGCGGCTGAAAATAACGTGTTGGAAGGCGAGTTTAGTAAGGAAGAGTGATGCGGCAGGTAAAAGGCACAAGGCTAAATCCGGTTTTGTCTCGTGCCTTTGCAGCTTAGCCTTCTGAAGAAGAGCTGCCCTCAGTTTCGCAAGTGTTTTTGTTCAGACCTGAATAGACAGGGCACCAGCCTGAGTAACCGGTTGCAACAAGAACCAGGCCCACCAACAATAATAGAACCTCACCGCCAGGGATGAAAAGTGAAATAACCAGAAGTGCCGCGCCTGCGTACAAGCGGTATTTTTTTTCCTTCTCGCCAACATTGTGTTCAAATTTAAGCATACGTTTAAAATCAAAATTCATCTTAAAATCCTCTGTGTAGTTATTATTATCGTTAAATAAAGCAACGGTTCAGTTTGTCAGTGTTGAACCTCCTGCAATATACACAGCTCCAAAAAATGTGCAAGTGAAAAAAACCAATGGATGTTACTTCAATAATAGATCCCCTCAATGACGCTCAGCGTCAAGCGGTTACCGCCCCGTCTCAGGCCATGCTGGTTTTGGCCGGCGCCGGCAGCGGCAAAACCCGCGTTCTGGTGCACCGCATCGCATGGCAAATTCAGGTGCTGGGTGTGTCGGCACACAGCGTTTTGGCGGTCACTTTTACCAATAAAGCGGCCAAGGAAATGCGCGGCAGGATTGAGGATTTGCTGAATATGTCCGCGCAATCGATGTGGATAGGGACTTTCCACGGTATCGCGCACCGATTGCTAAGACGCCATGCCAAGCAGGCCAAATTGCCGGAAACCTTTCAGGTGATGGATTCCGCCGACCAGTTGCGGCTTATCAAGCGCCTATTGGTTACGCTGAATCTCGATGCCGATAAGTGGCCGCCGCGCCAGGCGCAGTGGTATATCAATGCGCAAAAAGACGAGGGCGTCAGGGCTCGGCATATGATCGAGACTGGCGATCTCTACCAGCGGCAAATGCTGATCATCTATAAAGCCTATGAAGAACTGTGCGACCGCTCAGGTTTAGTCGATTTTGCCGAGCTGCTGCTAAGGGCGCATGAATTGCTGCGCGACAACCCCGATGTGCTGGACTTTTACCAGCAGCGTTTTAAGCAGGTTCATGTCGACGAGTTTCAGGATACCAACACCATACAATATGCGTGGTTGCGGCTGCTGACCGACGGCAGGGACAATATCTTTGTTGTGGGCGATGACGATCAGTCCATTTACGGCTGGCGCGGCGCGAAAATCGAGAACATCTACAGCTTTCAAAAACATTACCCGAATCATCAAGTCATCAAGCTGGAGCAGAATTACCGCTCGACCGGCAACATCCTGAAAGCCGCGAACAAGGTGATCAGCGTTAATGACGGTCGCATGGGCAAAGAGCTGTGGACCGATGCCGGCGACGGCGATTTGATTTCGCTGTACGCGGCATTCAACGAACAGGATGAAGCCCATTTTGTGGTCGAGCGCATCAGGGCTTGGGTCAACGAGGGCGGACTGCGCAAGGATGTCGCGATACTGTATCGATCCAATGCCCAATCCCGCCAGTTTGAAGAGCGCTTGATGACCACCGGTACGCCGTACCGGGTGTACGGCGGCTTGCGCTTTTTCGAGCGGGCGGAAATCAAAAACGCGCTGGCCTATTTGCGGCTGATGTCCAACCGCAATGACGACGCATCGTTCGAGCGGGTGATTAACACCCCGACGCGCGGCATCGGTGCTAAAACTATCGACGATATTCGCGGAATTGCCAGGGACCAAAACCTTTCGTTATGGGCGGCGGCGATCATGCTGATTAACCAGCGTACCTTGTCGGCGAGGGCGACCAACGCCCTGATCGGCTTTTTGGAATTGATCAAGCGATTTGCAGAACAAGCGGAAGGCCTGGAGCTGTTTGAAAAGACCAAACTGGTCGTCGAAAAAAGCGGCCTGATCGAGCTGTATCAAAAAGACAAGGCCGACAAAGGCGAAGAAAAAGTGGAAAACCTGGAAGAGTTGGTCAACGCGGCGCGGCTTTTCGATGCGAGCACTATCGGCGATCTGGAAGACGCGGAAAACCTCAGTGAGCTGGATATGTTCCTCGCCCATGCAACCCTGGAATCCGGCGAACTGCAAGGCGACGACTTCGACGATTGCGTGCAACTGATGACGCTGCACTCGGCCAAAGGCCTGGAGTTTAAGCAGGTGTTCCTGGTCGGCATGGAAGAAGGCTTATTCCCGTCGCAACAGTCCGTCGACGATGTCGGGCGGCTGGAAGAAGAACGCAGGCTTTGCTATGTCGGCATTACTCGCGCCATGCAGCAATTGTATCTGACCTATGCCGAATCCAGGCGTTTATACGGCAAGGAAACGTATCCCAGGCCGTCGCGTTTCCTGCGCGAGATACCGCCGGAACACCTGCAGGAAGTCAGGATGCGCGCCACCGTGACCCGTCCGGTGACTTCCGTGCAGCCGAAAGCAGCATCTTTGCAAACAGAAGGAAAATACAAGCTGGGACAACGCGTCAGTCATGCCAAATTCGGTGAAGGGGTGGTGTTGCAAATGGAAGGCGACGGCGCGCAGGAGCGGGTGCAGATCAATTTCAAGCAAGTCGGCCTCAAGTGGCTGTTGCTGGCTTATGCGCAATTGGATGTGTTGTAGGGCGCGCCGTGCGCGCCTTTTATGGCTGGTGTTATTGATTGTCCACGAAAGGCACCAAAGGGACGAAGAAAACAGCATGTTGAATAGCTTGTTGGCTGAATGTTACAAAAATTAAAAAAGGTGGTTATCCGATGACTTCCCTAAAAATCAATCTCGACGACATGATCCAAGCCCTGACTACTCGGTTCGATATAGTGGAAGGCGGCTTTTACCTGGATACCGAAACCGGCGACATCCTGCTCAGCACCGAAGGTCTCGACGATGGCGACCTGCCGGAAGACCTGGAAGACAATCCGCGCTATCGCCTGATCGACCCTATCCCTTCCCATGAATCCTTTCAAATCATGGAAGACTTCGTTGACAGCCTCGGCGATACCAAGGAAGCGGGCAAACTCCAAGACGCGCTTAATCGCCGCAAACCGTTCCGCCAGTTCAAGGATACCCTGTTCGAACACACGGATTTAAGCGATGCCTGGTACGCATTCGAGCAGCAGGGGCTAAAGCGTCTGGCCGAGGAATGGTGTGAGGGGGAAAGAATTAAGGCGGAGTGGGTTTGAATTGATTATTTTTTATGACCCTGAGTTAATGCAGATCCATTTAATTACTTGTTAGGCTAGCACAATGAAATACTGGAACCTTCCCGGCGAAGACTCACTCTTTAAGGTTGCCTATGATAAATATCGGCTATTCTTCTCCAATGGGGAAATAGAACCAAAATTTGCACCTTATGGAGCTATTCGTGAAGGCGCAGTCGCTCCAATGGAATTAAGTATTTATTATTTATTCCTTGCAGAACATTCGCAGGGAGTGGCCAATGAAATTAACAATCTCTACTATAGAATTGCCCAGCTTTCCGCTTGGGATAAAGCTCTACGAGAATATGATGGCGAAGAGAAACTGCTTATATTACTTGAATTTGTTGACCCTATTGCTAATTTTGCCATTGGACTGCCTTATGTTATAAGGTCGAGATTCATATACACACTAAGCCATCTGTCACATCAAGCAAACTTGATATTAGATCCAACTTGGGCCGAGTCAGAGTTACCGGCAGAAACGAGTATAAATTTCCAAACAATGGAGAAAACAGCTGCAAGATGGCAGGGTTACATCGATTTTTTAATATGCTTCAAGCAGCTAAACGACAATAATTTCTCAGCCCACACAAGGAATTATCGTAATAAAAACCAGCACCAGTACCCTCCCAGAGTTGAAATGGGGCATACGGAATTTATAACTAGAAGTCGAAAAGATACAAATAGTATGTACACGGTAACATCAAAAGAACCTTTGAGGCTTTTAGATATTCATCCACACTTGCTAAAGCAATTTGATGTTGCGATGGAGTGTTACAAGCTATATGACAAAATTGTTTGCAACCAATTAGCACAATTACATAATAACCAAAGTAGCATAAATGGAGTTTGCTTAACTCAAGCCTAGTCTTGCGTTCAGCTGGAGCGCGGTTAAATGCGATTTATTTTTCAGCTTTCCGTACCGGATCCGGTCAGCTTTGCACCAGGAAGAGTTGTCGCACGATTGGGAGCTTTGTAAAAACATGCAGCCGCCTGTTGCCATTGAGCCATTGGAGTAACGCCATGTTTTATACCATTACAGCCATAGAACCGAATGCAATTAATTACAGCATCAAAATAACTTATAGCGATAATGTCACTATCATTGCCGAATTTAAAGATTTACTCGAAAAAGGTGTAATGACTGTATTAAAAAATCCTGCTGTTTTTGACCAAGTACAAATAGGGAGTAAAGGGCGCTCCATTATATGGCTGGAGCAAGACATTGATTTTTGCGCTGATAGCTTGCGATTAAAGTTTTACCCGTCACAAGCTGCGTAGGCACTTGATGATCAATGTGTTTGGTGTTGTTCCAGTCAAATCAATATCGCCTTGTATTTGAATGATCACACCCGCCTCATTTTACGTCCAAGCGGGATGGGACAACTGGCCACTCGGGCTAAATCAGCGTATTAAATAACTTTGGAAAATAGCATGAAAGCAGGAATGATCGGCCTAGGTGCGATGGGCATCGGTATGGCCAGAAATATCGCTAAGGCCGGATACTTGACCGGCGTTTATAACCGCACGACAGTAAAGGCGCAAAGTCTAGCCGAAGAGTTGAATGTCCCCACCTTCGGCCAGCCGGAAGAGCTTGCTGCAAATGTCGATATAGTGTTGATTTGCGTCTCCGCCGATCAGGATGTGCTGGCAATGGTCGAGGCGATAGCCAAAACCATAAAGCCCGGTTCCATTGTTGTCGATATGTCCACGGTCGGCAGTGATACTGCGAAACAAGCAGCGGCTATGCTGGCCGAGAAACAGGCGGCTTTTCTCGATGCGCCGGTATCCGGCGGCGTGGAGGGCGCTAAAAACGGCACATTGGCGATGATGGTCGGAGGCAATGATTCTGCGCTGGAAAAAGCCCGGCCTGTGCTCGAAGCTATGACCGGGCGCATCATGCACATGGGCGCTACCGGTTCAGGCCAAGCTACCAAGGCAGTTAACCAAATTATGGCGGCGGGCATCAATCAGGCGGTGACGGAAGCGCTGGCTTTTGCTCAGGCTCAAAATCTGCCGATGGATAAGCTGATCGAAGTGATCTCCGGCGGCGCGGCAGGAAACTGGTTTTTACAGCATCGCGGCCCTACGATGAGCCGCGGCACCTTTGCTCCAGGCTTTAAGCTTGCGCTGCACCATAAGGATCTGAAAATCTGTCTAGGCATGGCAAAACAAACCGGCGTATCGACTACATTGACCGACATGACCATTGCCGATTATGAGCGCTTAATGCAGGAGGGTTACGGCGATGAGGATATTTCGGCGTTGTATCGAATAAAAGCCGTTGATTCGGAGTAGCTACTCACGCCTTTTTTAATCTTAAAGCCACTTTTGAGCGACCAAAGCCAGCTTTGAACATGATTAGGAGTGAGTAGTTACGATTCGGATTGAAAATTAAAGCAGACCTGTTAAAGTCAGCTCTGTTTTCAATATTAAACGAGGAATAGCTATGCCTGATTACAAAAGATACCAGTGCGGCGTTTGCGGCCATATTTACGACGAAGCGGAAGGCGATGCAGATACCGGTATTGCGCCAGGCACCTTATGGAAAGATATTCCCGATGATTGGCGTTGCCCCGAGTGCGGCGAAGGAAAAAGCGAATACGACTTGATGGACTGATCAATCCTTACCGGAGCACAGCATGCAGATTGTTATTATCGGCTCAGGCGTGGCCGGTGTCAGCTTCGCCGAGAAATACCGCGCATTATCGGCCGATGACGACATTACGCTGGTAACCAGGGAAAACGACGGCTATTATTCGCGGCCGCTGTTGTCCCGCGGTTTTAGCAAGGCCGATATTGAGCAGTCCATCATCCTGAAGCTTTTTGATAAGCTGCGTGAGAATAACGTCGCAGTGCTCTGCGGTGCTGAGGTGACCGCCATTAATCGCGCCGATAAATCCATAACCTTTCAGGGCAGCCTTCAGGAAAAAACACTGCAATACGATAAGCTGATACTTGCGCAAGGTTCTTCCGCATTCATTCCTCCGCCCTTCAGGCCGTATGAAAAGCTGTTTTTTTGTTTGAACAGTCTGGTCGATTTGAAAACCTTGCGCAAATTCAGGCAAGGTTTTTTAAGTCAAGACCTACGCCCTAATTGGGCGATTGTTGGCGGCGGCTTGATCGGCTGCGAAGTGGCGTCTGATTTGGCGGCGGCGGGCGATAACGTCACCCTGTTTCATGCGATGGATCGATTAATGGAGCGTCAGCTGGCGGTCGAGGATTCGGCTTTGTTGCTTAAAGTGTTGCAGGATTCCGGCGTTGAAGTGTTGCTAAATCAGGCGGTACAGGATTTTATCAGGGAAAGTGACAAGGTTTGCGTAAGAACCGAGGTGACGGCCGGGTTTGACGGGCTGATCGTCGCTTGCGGGTTTAAACCGCGCACCGAATTGGCGGAACTTGCAGGCCTAGAAATAGGCCGCGGCATCAAGGTTAACCAGCAGATGCAGACCAGCGACGAGTCCATTTACGCGTTGGGTGATGTGGCCGAGCTGCCCAACGGAAAGCTCTACGCTTTTATTTTGCCGATACGCAATCAGGCCTTGTGGCTGGCGGAATTTTTGGCCGGGCAAAAACAGGATAACTGGACGCCGCCGGTCTTTTCCACCAAAGCCAAAGTACATGGTTTTGAAGCCGTTCATCCGTATAATGTGTAAGCCGAATTACGGAAAACTCGAAAAACTATGAGCCAAAACCGATACTCTGATGCGGAATGCGCCGCTGTCTATCGCGCCATTTATGAGCGTCGCGATATGCGTCATTTTTTGCCCGATCCTATCGATCCAGAGTTGTTGCTCCGGCTGCTTGATGCTGCGCATCATGCGCCCAGCGTCGGTTTTATGCAGCCGTGGCGGTTTATGCGCATCAGCTGCCCGGAGCTTCGCAAAGCCATACATGCACTAGTGGAACAGGAACGCATCCATACCGCCAAGGCTTTGGCGGAACGCGAAGACGAATTTATGAGGCTGAAAGTGGAAGGCATACTGGAATGCCCGGAAGTGCTGGTTGCCGGTTTGTGCGAGCAGCGAGGGCAATATATATTCGGTCGCCGCACCCTGCCGGAAATGGATTTGGCATCGTTGTCCTGCGCCATACAAAACATGTGGCTGGCGGCACGGGCGGAAGGTATAGGGCTGGGCTGGGTATCGATGTTTGAGCCGGAGGCCATGAAAACCTTGTTAAACATGCCTGAAGACAGTCAGCCGTTTGCGGTTTTATGCCTCGGGCATGTCGATAAATTCTACGACAAACCGATGCTGGAACAAGAGCAATGGGCTGACCGTAAAGACCTTAAAGATTTATTATTTGAAAATGTTTGGAATACACCGTGCCGCTAAATTTCGTCATCTCCCCGCTCGCATCAACACTTAATGCGGCTTTGCAAAACAAAATCGACCAGAAAACCAAGCCTCGGGGTTCTCTGGGGCAATTGGAATCCCTAGCGTTGCAGATTGGGCGCTGCCAAAATAGTCTGACGCCGAGTTTAAACAAACCGTGCATTCTTATTTTTGCCGGAGACCACGGCATTGTCGAGGCAGGGGTCAGCGCTTATCCGCAATCCGTGACTGCGCAAATGATCTCCAACTTTTTGGCCGGCGGCGCGGCTATCAGTGTTTTTGCCCGGCAGCACAATTTAGAGTTATTGATAGTCGATGCGGGAGTCAACGCCGATTTGAACAGTCACCCCAAGTTGATTGATGCAAAAATCGGCAAAGGCACCCAGAATTTCTTGAACACTCCTGCGATGACGCCCGAAGAATGCAGCAAAGCCCTGCAAGCGGGAGCGGATCAGGTTTGGCGTCAACATGAAAACGGTTGCAACTGCATTGGTTTTGGCGAAATGGGCATCGGCAATAGCTCATCAGCCGCGCTGCTGATGCACCGCTTAACCGGTCTGTCGCTAGTGCGGTGCGTAGGCCGCGGTACCGGTTTAAACGATGGGCAATTACTTCATAAGGTAACCGTCTTGCAGCGGGCGTTAAATCTGCATAAAGGCGCAACAGAGCCTTTAGATGTATTGGCCACTTTCGGCGGTTTTGAAATCGCGATGATGGTTGGCGCGTATCTCAAGGCCGCCGAGCTGGGCATGCTCATATTGGTCGATGGTTTTATTGCCGGTACTGCGCTGTTAGTCGCTTACAAACTGCATCCACAGGTGCTGGATTATTGCGTGTTCAGCCATGTTTCCAGCGAACAGGGCCATCAGGCTTTATTGCATCAGTTCAATGCCAAGCCGTTGCTGAACCTGGAACTACGCTTGGGCGAAGGTTCCGGCATTGCCTTGGCCTACCCGCTGGTGCAATCGGCGGCAGTGTTTTTGAACGAGATGGCTACGTTTGCTGAAGCCGGAGTTGATCGTTGATAAAGCAGGTGAAAGGCTCAAGGCGAAAGGTCCAAGGTTTTTCTAACTTGAACCTTTTGCCTGTTTTAAAAGCATTTGTCGATTTGGATACACCCAATCTGGAAATCGATGCCATCTGGCGTGAAGAAGCGCAAAAAAGACGGCAGGCCTATAAAACGGGTGAGCAAAAAATAGTAAGCTCGGCAAATTGCTCCTGCATTGCTCTACCTCCTGCATCCATGCAGTCGTACGAAGCGGTCATGCAAAAATTTCTATGAAAATACCATCGTTCCCATGCTCCAGCGTGGGAATGCAGTTAGCGACGCTCCGGCGTCGCGTTTGGCAACGCTGGAGCATTGCCGGATGCATTCCCGCGCTGGAGCGTGGGAACGATAAGAAGCTATTTTTCTTAGCCCTCAGCTTCTACACGCGCCTGCCGCATCCTCAAACGCTGGATTACAAGCAGTTGCCTCAAGCGGCCGTTTATTTGCCGTTGATCGGCTGGCTGGTTGGCGGTATCTGCGCTTTAGTGTTTTACCTGGCCGATTTGCTTTGGCCGCAGGCTACGGCGGTTGTCCTGGCGCTAATCGCCGGCATTTTGCTGACCGGCGCCTTGCATGAAGACGGCTTTGCCGATGTCTGCGACGGTTTCGGCGGCGGCATGAATAAACAGCGTATTCTGGAAATCATGAAAGACTCCCACATAGGGGTTTACGGATTTATCGGGTTGCTGCTACTGCTGTTGGTGAAGGTCAGCGTACTCATCGAAATGCCTGTCGCCGTACCCTTGGTTTTGCTGGCTGGGCACTGCATCAGCCGGTTGTCGCCGCTGTTGCTGATGCAGCGTTATGAATATGCGCGTGGAAATGACAGCAAATCGTCGGGCGCGGTTTATAAGCCCGATTTCCGGGAATTGGCTTTTGCCACCGTTATAGCGTTGTTGCCGTTGGCACTGCTGCCTGCCTTGTGTGCGCTGGCAATCATTCCGGTACTTCTTGCGACCGCGTTTTTGGGACATTATTTTTATCGCCGCATCGACGGTTATACCGGCGATTGCCTGGGCGCAAGCCAGCAAGTTGCCGAAACTGTTTTTTATTTAAGCGTGAGTGTCTTATGGAAATTTATTTAATCCGCCACACCCAAACCGCTACCGATCCGGGGCTGTGTTATGGACAAAGCGATATTGCCCTGGCGGACAGTTTTCCCGACGAAATGGCAAACCTGCATCAAAAACTGCCCGAGTTCGACGACGACTGCAAGGTTTTCAGCAGCCCGTTAACGCGCTGCCTGCAATTGGCCGAGACCTTTTCAGACACGGTGACCACCGATGCGCGTTTGCAGGAGCTTGATTTCGGCGAATGGGAAGGCAAGCGATTCGACGACATTGACGCCGGTGTTTTGCAGCATTGGACGAACAATTTTGTGACGGCCGCGCCGCCTAAAGGTGAAAACTTTGAAGACTTGTACCAGCG
>Ga0208789_1001457_pt1 | contig 13114 bp, 2 predicted proteins | sample Methanotroph_Enr_FD_187368 | JGI IMG/M metagenome (GOLD analysis project Ga0208789, IMG submission 187368) | Enriched soil microbial communities from Old Woman Creek wetland in Ohio, USA - Methanotroph_Enrichment_5 (SPAdes) (version 2) | ecosystem: Environmental > Terrestrial > Soil > Wetlands...
CAGGTGGCGGAATAACTAATTATATCTGGAGTGTTCCCGGCATTTTAGGCACGGATTACAGTATAACTTCCGGTGGCATTGGGACATCGAGCAATACTGTTACTCTTAAATGGTTGACAGCAGGTAGTAAAACCGTTACGGTCAATTATAGCAATTCGAGCAGTTGTGCTGGCTTAACTCCGGCAACAAGTACCACTGCTGCTGTGTCATTACCTGTCCCAACGTTTACAGTTTCAGCGGGGACAACTACTTGCGTGGGTACCGATGTTACTTATACCACCCAGACAGGTGGCGGAATAACCAATTATGTCTGGAGTGTCCCCGGCACGTTGGGTGTGGATTACAGCATAACTTCTGGTGGCATTGGAACATCGAGCAATACCGTTACCCTTAAATGGTTGACAGCAGGCAGTAAAACCGTTACTGTCAATTACAGTAATTCCAGTAGTTGTGCTGGTTTAACTCCGGCAACAAGCACCACTACTGCTATTGCATTGCCTGTTCCAACCTTCACTGCTTCTGCTGGAATAACTACCTGCGTTGGTACCGATGTTACTTATACTACCCAGAGTGGTGGCGGAATAACCAATTATATCTGGAGTGTCCCCGGCACGTTGGGTGTGGATTACAGCATAACTTCTGGTGGCATTGGAACATCGAGCAATACCGTTACCTTAAAATGGTTGACAGCAGGCAGTAAAATCGTTACTGTCAATTACAGTAATTCCAGTAGTTGTGCTGGTTTAACTCCTGTAACAAGTACTACAACAGTTTCATCCCTTCCTGTCCCAACCTTTACTGCTTCTGCGGGTTTAACTACCTGTGTTGGTACCGATGTTACTTATACTACCCAGAGTGGTGGCGGAATAACCAATTATATCTGGAGTGTCCCCGGCATTTTAGGTACGGATTACAGTATAACTTCCGGAAGTATTGGAACAACGAGCAATACCGTTACCCTTAAATGGTTGACGGCAGGTAGTAAAACCGTTACGGTCAATTACAGTAATTCCAGTGGTTGTACCGGGGCTTCACCAGCAACAAATACTACTACAGTTGTAGCATTGCCAATCATTTACAACGTTACCGGTGGCGGTTCTTATTGTTCCGGCGGCAGTGGGGTTGCCATAGGCTTATCTGATTCCCAAAGTGGAGTAACTTATCAACTCTATTCGGGCGCAAGTCCTGTCGGTTCACCGGTTTCCGGTACCGGTTCAGCTATTTCATTTGGCAATCAGGCAACGGCGGGTACCAACTATAACGTTATTGCCACCAATACATCAACCACCTGCACCCAAAGTATGAACGGTATTGTAACTGTAAGTATCAATGCACTTCCTGTTCCAACATTCACTGTTGCAGCAGCTTCCACTTCCTGTGTGGGTTCAAATGTTACTTATACCACTCAAAGCGGTGGCGGAATGACCAACTATATCTGGAGTGTTCCGGGTAGTTTTGGCACGGATTACAGTATAACTTCCGGAGGCATAGGTACTTCCAGTAATACTGTTACTCTTAAATGGCTGAGTGCTGGCAGTAAGACAGTTACTGTAAATTACAGCAATTCCAGTGGTTGTAATGGTGCAATTCCTGCAACAAGCACCACTACTGCTGTGGCATTGCCTGTTCCAACCTTCACTGCTTCTGCGGGAATAACTACCTGCGTTGGTACCGACGTTACTTATACCACCCAAAGTGGCGGCGGAATAACCAATTATCTCTGGAGTATTCCGGGAAGTTTTGGCACGGATTACAGCATAACTTCCGGAGGTATAGGAACCTCCAGTAATACCGTTACTCTTAAATGGTTGACTTCTGGCAATAAGACAGTTACTTTAAATTACAGCAATTCCAGTGGTTGTAATGGCGCAATTCCTGCAACAAGTACCATTACTGTTTCTGTACTTCCTGTTCCAACCTTTACAGTCTCAGCCGGTTCCACTACATGTGCCGGTACCAACGTCACCTATTCAACGCAGAGTGGTGGCGGAATAACTAATTATGTATGGAGTATTACGGGCACATTGGGTCTTGATTACAGCATAACTTCAGGAGGAATTGGTACTTCGAGCAATACGGTTACCCTTAAATGGTTGACTATAGGAAGTAAAACCGTTACCGTTAATTATAACAATTCAAGTGGTTGCCAGGGAGTTACAGTTGCAACAAATGCTACTACAGTTGCAGCATTACCTGTTCCAACCTTTACTGTTTTCGCGGGGACTACTACCTGCGTGAGTACAGATGTTACTTATACTACTCAGGTTGGCGGCGGAATAACCAATTATATCTGGAGTGTTCCCGGCACGTTGGGTGTGGATTACAGCATAACTTCCGGAGGTGTTGGAGCTTCCAGCAATACCGTCACCCTTAAATGGCTAACAGCCGGCAATAAAACTGTTACGGTAAATTACAATAATTTGAGTGGTTGTTCGGGAGCTATAACAGCAACAAATACAACCACAGTTTCGGCATTGCCAACAATTTACAATGTCACCGGAGGCGGTTCTTATTGTTCTGGCGGCAGTGGTATTGCCATAGGTTTATCCGGTTCCCAAACAGGGGTTACTTATCAACTCTATTCGGGTGCAAGTCCAGTTGGTTCATCGGTTGCCGGCACAGGTTCAGCCATTTCATTTGGCAATCAAGCTACAGCGGGTACAAACTATAATGTTATTGCAACAAACTCATCAACCAGCTGTACCCAAAATATGAGCGGCAGTGTTGCTGTAGCAGTTAATCCCCTACCAACATTGCCTGCAGTAAGCACTTCGACTCCAAGTAATGTCTGTCCCTTAAAGACAGTTGATCTTACTTCATTGTTGACCAGTCCAACACCAATCGGCGGTGCAATTTTATATAAAACAACCAATGATCCATTGGGTATATCAGTTACAGATCCGACGAAGGTTGGTGCCGGCATTTATTATATTTTTTATCAGAATTCAAGTGGTTGTTACAGCTCTTCGATTGCAGTGACAGTAACGGTAATTAATTGTCCTCCAATTGCAAATAGTGCAATGAACACTACTATACCATCCACTGCCATTGCTACGGCAATATCAGCGTTAACGGCTAGTGATACAGATGGAACCATAACGGGTTATACCGTTTTGACTTTACCATTGTACGGGACGTTGTATGTTGGCGGAGTAGCTATAACTGCCGGACAAGTATTGACACCAATACAAGTAGCCTCATTAACCTATGATCCAAGCGGTAGTTTTATTGGTAACGACAGTTTCACTTTCACCGCTACAGATAACAATAATGCTGTATCCAATACAGCCACATTTACTATTCCGGTTGGTAATAATCCTCCGGTAGCAAATAGTGCAACGAATGCCAGCATACCATCCACTGCCGGTGCCACCGCTATATCGGCTCTGACAGCTACGGATACTGATGGAACCATAGCCGGTTTTACCGTTTTGACTTTGCCTTCTCACGGTACATTGTATGTTGGAGGCATAGCTGTATCGGCAGCACAAGTACTGACACTTGCTCAGGCAACGACATTAACCTATGATCCTAGCGGAACTTTCACTGGTAATGATATTTTTACTTTTACAGCAACGGATAATAGCGGGGCTACGGATCCAAGCGCTGCCACAATAACGATTCCCGTTGGGAACAATCCCCCGGCAGCAAATAGCGCTACGAATGCCACAATCCCTTCATCTGCAGGTGCTACTGCTATATCTGCTTTCACGGCAACAGATACTGATGGTACAATAGCTGGCTATACCATTCTGACATTGCCAACACGTGGAACATTGTACGTTGGAGGTGTGGCTGCTACAACTGTACAGGTTTTATCGCTTTCGCAGGCAGCGACGTTGACCTATGATCCCAATGGAACTTTCACAGGGAATGATATTTTTACTTTTACAGCAACGGATAATAATGGCGGTGTGTCATCGCCAGCCACAATTACTATTCCGGTGGGAAACAACCCTCCGGTGGCAAATAGTGCAACGAATGCAGCTATACCATCAGTTGCCGGTGCTACCGCTATATCTGCGTTAACGGCTACAGATACCGATGGAAGTATCACCAGTTATAAAGTTTTGACTTTGCCTTTGTACGGAACATTGTATGCCGGGGGAGTAGCTATGACTGCCGGACAGGTTCTCACATCGATACAAACAGGTACTTTGACTTATGACCCTAATGGTAGTTTTATTGGCAATGACAGTTTCACTTTCACTGCTACAGACAACAACAATGCGGTATCCAATATAGCTACCATAACAATTCCAATTGGTAACAATTCTCCAATTGCGAATAGTGCAACAAATGTAATAATACCATCCACAGCCGGTGCCACAGCTATCCCCGCATTGACGGCAACAGATACAGATGGTACTATCAGCAGTTATACTGTTTTGACTTTGCCATCTCACGGCATATTGTATGTTGGAGGAATAGCGGTATCTGCCGGTCAGGTACTGACGCCGGTACAGGTAACTACATTAACCTATGATCCAAGCGGAACTTTCACCGGCAATGAAACTTTTACTTTTACAGCAACAGATAATAGTGGTTCTTCAGACCCAAGTCCGGCTACCATCACCATTCCTATTGGCAACAATCCTCCGGTGGCGAATAGTGCAACGAATGCCACTATACCATCTACTGCCGGTTTCACTGCTATATCAGCATTAACTGCTACAGATACGGATGGAACTATAGCAGGCTACACTATTTTGGCATTACCATCACATGGTACCTTGTATGTGGGAGGAGTTGCTGCTACAACTGTACAATCGTTAACTCTTTCACAGGCAGCATCATTAAGTTATGACCCGATAGGAACTTTTACCGGTAATGATACTTTCACTTTTACAGCAACTGATAACAATGGTGGAGTTTCTTCACCAGCCACCATCTCCATTCCGGTTGGAAACAACCCTCCGTTGGCAAATAGTGCAACGAATGCTGCTATACCATCAGTTGCAGGTGCTACAGCCATATCTGCGTTAACGGCTACAGATGCGGATGGAACCATAACAGGTTATAAAGTTTTGACTTTGCCATTGCAGGGAACGCTGTATGTTGGAGGAATTGCTATGACTGCCGGACAATTGCTGACAACAGCCCAAGCCACTAGCATAACTTATGATCCAAGCGGAACCTTTACAGGGAATGATACTTTTACCTTTACAGCAACAGACAACAATAACGCGGTATCCAATACAGCTGCCATCACTATTCCTGTTGCTAACAATTCACCAGTGGCGAATAGTGCAACGAATGCTATCATACCATCCACCGCCGGTGCCACTGCTATCCCGGCATTGATAGCAACAGATACAGATGGTACCATAGCCGGATATAAAGTTTTGACTTTGCCATCCCGAGGAATATTGTATGTTGGAGGCATAGCAGTAATAGCAGGGCAGGTGTTGAGCCCGGTTCAAGTAACTACATTAACCTATGATCCAAGCGGAACCTTTACGGGCAATGATATTTTTACTTTTACGGCAACAGATAACAGTGGTGCTTCGGACCCTAGCCCAGCCACGATAACGATTCCTATAGGAAATAATTCTCCGGTGGCAAATAGTGCAACCAATGCCACCATACCATCTACTGCCGGAGCCACTGCTATTTCCCCATTAAGCGGAACTGATACTGATGGGACGATTGCCGGTTATACAATTTTGACACTGCCGTCCTATGGCACTTTGTATGTGGGAGGTGTAGCTGTGGCAACACTACAAATTTTATCACCTTCGCAGGCTGCATCGTTAACCTATGATCCAACTGGAACATTTACCGGAAATGATACTTTCACATTTACAACAACAGATAATAATGGTGGCGTGTCTTCGCCTGCCACTATCACCATTCCTATTGTCAACAATCCGCCTGTGGCAAATAATGCAACGAATGCCGCCATACCATCCACTGCCGGCGCTACTGCTATATCTGCATTAACGGCTACGGATTCAGACGGAACTATAGCCGGTTATACCGTTTTGACTTTACCAACGCAGGGAACGTTATATGTTGGTGGAGTGGCCATTACTGCCGGACAAGTGTTGACATCGATACAAGTTGCTTTAATAACCTATGATCCAAGCGGAACCTTTACGGGAAATGATACCTTTACCTTTACAGCAACAGATAACAATAACGCGGTATCCAATACAGCCACCATTACTATTCCGGTTGGCAATAATCCACCGGTAGCGAATAGTGCTGCAAGCGCCACCATGCCATCTACAGCCGGTGCCACTGCTATTCCTGCACTGACAGCCACAGATACTGATGGAACTATAGCCGGTTATACCGTTTTGACTTTGCCTGCTCACGGAACATTGTTTGTTGGAGGTGTAGCTGTAACTGCAGGCCAGACACTGACCCTGGCACAGGCAACTACATTGACCTATGATCCAAATGGTAGTTTTATTGGCAATGATTCGTTTACTTTTACTGCAAAAGACAACAATAACGCGGTGTCCAATACGGCCACAATTACCACTCCTGTTGGAAATAATCCACCGGTAGCAAATAGTGCAACGAATGCCACCATACCATCCACTGCGGGTGCTACTGCTATAGCTGCATTGACAGCAACTGACAGTGATGGAACCATAACCAGTTATACCGTTTTGATGTTGCCTGCCCATGGAACTTTGTTTATCGGAGGCATAGCTGCAACAGCCGGACAAGTGCTGACGCCTGTACAAGCTGCTACGTTAACGTACGATCCAAATGGTATTTTTACAGGCAACGATACTTTTACCTTTACAGTAACAGATAACATCGGTGCTACTGATCCAAGCCCTGCTACTATTACCATTCCTGTTGGGAATAATCTGCCAGTTGCGAACAGTGCAACGACTGCCTCTATACCATCTATTGCTGCTGCTACTGCCATTTCTGCTTTAAGCGGCGCAGATACGGATGGTACGATAACGGGGTATACGATTTTGACTTTGCCATTGCAAGGTACCTTATCTGTTGAGAATGTTCCTGTTATTACAGGTCAGGTTCTGACAACTGCGCAAGCTGGCGTGATAACCTATGATCCGACCGGGACTTTCACCGGGACTGATTCTTTCACTTTTAAAGCAATAGATAATAATGGAGGAGAGTCTGTTATTGCCACAATAACTATTCCGGTAGGTAACAACCCTCCAGTGGCAAATAGTGCAACCACCGCCACCATACCTTCTACTGCTGCTGCCTCTCCTGTATCAGCCCTGACTGCCACCGATACGGATGGAACAATATCCGGATATACTGTTCTGACATTGCCCGCCCAAGGAAAATTGTTTGTTGGAGGTGTAGCTGTAACAGCAGGCCAGGTAATTACAACGGCACAAGCTGCAACATTAACTTACGATCCTAGCGGAACTTTCACCGGTAATGATACCTTTACTTTTACTGCCACCGATAACAATAACGCGGTATCCAATACTGCCACAATGACCATTCCGGTTGGCAACAACCCTCCGCTGGCGAATAATGCAACTACTGTAATAATCATTTCAATTGCCGGTGCCACTGCTATATCAGCATTGACAGCTACCGACACAGATGGCACCATAGCCAGTTATAAGGTTCTGACTTTAGCATTGTACGGAACGCTATCTGTCGGAGGTACGGCCATTACTTTAGGGCAGGTCTTGACACCCGCGCAGGCTGCTGCAATAAGCTACGATCCAAACGGAACGTATATTGGTAATGACGCATTTACATTCTCGGCCACCGATAACAGTAGCGCGGTATCCAATACTGCCACTATCACTATTCCGGTGGGGAATAATCCGCCGGCGGCGATTAGTGCAACGAATGCCACCATACCATCCACCGCTGCTGCCACTGCGTTAGACGCGTTAAAGGCCACCGATACAGATGGTACTATTGTTAGTTATACCATTTTAACGTTGACAACACAAGGGACTCTGTCAGTCAGTGGCGTTGCCTTGACACCCGGAGATGTTCTGACACCTGCCCAGGCTGCTGCAATAAGTTATTTGCCAAATGGAGTTTTTTCCGGCAACGATAGTTTTATTTTTACTGCCACCGATAACAGTGGAGCTATAGATACCACTCCGGCTACAATCACTATTCCGGTTGGCAATAATACGCCGGTAGCAAATCCGGATGCTGTGGCTACGAATGAAGATACACCAGTGTCATTCAATGTTATTTCCAATGATATTGATACAGATGGCACCATTAATGGCTCAACAGTAGATTTAAATACGGCGGCAGCCGGCCGTCAAACAACTTTTGTTGTGACCGGGCAGGGGACTTATTCGGTGAATAATTCCGGTGTAGTTACTTTCACTCCGGTTTTAAATTATAACGGTACAGCTACCCCGGTAAATTATACGGTTAATGACAATAAAGGGACAACTTCAAATATCTCTACAATATCAGTTACGGTTACTCCTGTAAACGATCCGCCTGTTGCAAATCCGGATACGAAAACAACAACCGAAAATACCCCTGTGGCATTTAATGTAACTGTAAATGATACTGACATTGATGGAACCGTAGATGTTTCGACAGTTGATTTAAATCCTTCAACAGCTGGTAGGCAGACAACTTTTGTTGTAACCGGGCAGGGAACTTATACTGTTGATAATTATGGCATTGTAACCTTTGTACCTGCCACGGATTTTTATGGTACAGCTGCACCGGTAAATTACACTGTCAGTGATAATAACGGAGGTGTTTCTAATATTTCAACCTTAGCACTAACCGTTACAGCCCTGAATGCTGCACCTGTACCTGTTGACGATAACGCCACTACAAGTCAGAATGTAAGCGTTACAATCGCTGTTTTGAACAACGATTCGTTTGGGATAAATGGTCCATCAACAGGAAGTATCAGTGCCGCTAATGGCTCCCGCGGGACAGTGCGTGTTGACAATGGAGGTACGCCAGGTAATCCAACTGACGATAAAATAATTTACAGCCCTAATTCGGGTTTTATCGGATCTGATATATTTTCCTATACAATTTGCAATTCCAAGGGTTCATGTTCAAGTGCAAATGTAAGGGTAACTATAAATCCGTTATCAGACATTCTCATTATCAATATGCGCTCTACAAATCCTGTAATGAATCCTGATGGAGTTACATTCAAATGGTTTTACATCATTACCCTGATTAATAAGCAAAGTCAGCCGGTTGATTCAATCCGTATTATCGATGATTTGAATAAAGTATTTGATGTGAGTCCAAAGCCAACTTTTACTGTCGCAAAGGTTTCAGCTTCCGGAAATACCCTGATCGTAAATAATGCGTACAATGGAACAACCGACATCAATCTGCTTTCTAACCGGAGTTATTTGAATGCCAACAGCAGTGATTCCATTACCATAGAAGTAAATTCAAATCCGGCCGGTTATACCGGTGAGCTTTTGAATACGGCTTATTTGGATGGCCTCTTAGCAGTTGGAACTATAAAAGGAGCTTCTTCTGATGAATCAACAACGGTTTTGCCGAATGTTGATCTGGCAGTTCCCGAAGGATTTACTCCAAACGGGGATGGATTCAACGATAAATTTGTGATAGTACACACCAATCTGGTAAAAATGAAATTATTGATTTTTAATCGTTGGGGAAATCAGGTTTATAGTAGCAACGATTATCAGAATACCTGGGACGGTAAAAGTCCGGGAGGAAACGATTTACCGGCAGGTACTTACTTTCTGGAGATTTACGTAATCGAAAATTCGACAGGCAATATCATAAGAAGGGAGATGAGAAGTATAACTTTAATTCGATAGCATGTTGCACAACTATTTATACATATTGACTGCTACGCAAAGCCGGTTGAAGCTAACGTTTATTTGCGGTTTTTGCTTTTTGCTGCTTGGCACTTCGCTCAAGGCGCAGCAGGAACCCATGTATTCGCAATACATGTTCAACATGCTGCAAATCAATCCGGCCTATGCAGGTAACCGGGTGGTTGATAATATTACCACCGTATATCGCAAGCAATGGATTAATATTCCCGGGTCTCCTGCTACGGCAACCCTGTCGTGGGATAAACGCTTGTCCGGAACAAATGTGGGATATGGATTGCAAGTCTATTCCGACAAGATCAGCATTGAAAATACCACCGGACTTCAGGGATTTTATTCATACCGGTTGCCATTCGAAAATTCGTTCTTGTCTTTTGGGTTGAGCGGTGGTGTTTTATATTACAATGCAGCCTTATCCCAAGTAAAAACGACACAAGAAGGTGATCCTTTATTGCAGGAAGATGTGCAAAGAGTGTTGCCTACTGCCGGTTTTGGCCTTTTATACGGATCGGATAAGTGGTATGTAGGATTTTCCATTCCGGCTTTATTTAAAACAAAAGTAAATGGGAGCGGGGTCAATGCAAAGTATTCTGTTGGTGCCAATAATCATTATTTCCTGACAAGCGGTTATGTTTTTACTATTTCGGAAACCTTTGAGCTCAAGCCTTCCGTTCTAATGAAAGCAGTTGCTGGTGCTCCTTTACAGTTTGATTACAATGTAAATGGCTGGATAAATAAAGTAGTAGGATTAGGAATAAGTTATCGTACGGGCGATGCTTTAGTAGGCATGGTCGAATTTCAGGTGTCGCCCGAATTCCAACTCGGGTATGCATACGATTACACCATATCGAATCTGAGTAATTTTACAAAGTGGGGAACGCATGAGTTAATGCTGCGGTATGAATTTGGTGGTCCGAAAAGCAAACGGATTTTATCTCCGCGCTATTATTAAAGAGGTGAATCCAGCAATGATCATATTAGATAAGTATTTCTTGAAAATAAACAGCTATATCCCGATGAAACAATCGAATATTAAACATCTGATATTTTTAATCTTAGCTCTGGTATTTGCACCGAACATGCAATTGCTTCAGGCACAAAGCAATGAGTATCGCCAGAAACTTAATGCCATTCTGAAAAAAGCAGACATTGCCTACAATGATTATAAATTTTCGATTGCTGCCGATTATTACGATTCGTATTTGTACGAAGCAACCTATAATACCGAATTGCCGCTCCGGAAATTGGCCGATTGTTATTGGCAAATGAGAGCCTACAGCGAAGCACTTCGTACGTACAATATCTTGTATCAAACCGACAATGCCATTGTTGGTGCAAGCCAGACGGAGCAATACCGGATAGCTGAATTGTATGCACGCTTCGGGCAGTATGAAAAAGCATCGAAATGGCTTGCCCTGGTAGACGGTTATCAGTTAAAGGCAGCTATATATAAATCGTATGCCAAAATGGATTTGATGAAAGAAGATTCTCTCAGCTGGAAAGTCAGTTTCTTAAACATCAATACCAACTACCGCGAGTTTTCGCCTTTCTTATCGGGTAACATGTTGTTTTTCAGTTCAAATAAACTATTGCCGTTTTCTGAAAAAAGTTTTGCCTGGGATGGCAATAATTTCACTCATTTATGGAAAGTGCCGGTATCGGAAATTAAAAATGCACCTGAACTTACAGTCAAAGATTCCATATCAACAGAACGATTAAAACAAAACAAAAGGAAATTGGCCGGAATATATCCACTTGGAGATAAACCCCTCCATAAAAATGCATTACGCTCAACAATAAATCAATATTATGCTGCTGCAAATCTCAATACAATCGGGTCATTAGTCAACGGATTGAATAAGAGTTCGTTCAATGTAGGAACTGTTGCAATGGACAAATACAATCATGTGTATTTTTCTGCCAATTACTCAAAATACACTAGTGGCATTAACCGAATCGGTTTAATGGAGGGTATTTATTCTCCTCCGGGAGGAGTTTCAAAAGCCCAGGCATTGGCTTTCGGCGATCCAAAATTGTATTCCGCTATGCATCCGACTGTTGATGCAGAAGGTACAATCCTTGTGTTTAGCAGCGATAAACCCGGTGGAAGCGGGGGGCTCGATTTATATTATGCACAACGCAAGAATAATAACAGTCCCTGGGGCAGCATACAAGTTTTTAAGGGGAGTATAAACACGGTCGGAAATGAAGTTTTTCCAACGATCACTCCGGCAGGGGACTTATATTTTAGCAGCGATGCATTGCCGGGTCTGGGTGGATTGGATATTTACCGGATCAACTTGCAGGATGCACTTGCCGGGAAAGGTGAACCTGTTCATTTGAGTTATCCGGTTAACAGCTCTGCCGACGATTTCGGACTGACACTTGAAAGTGGTACCGCTTTAAAAGGCTATTTTACATCAGACAGACTGAACAGTGACGATAACATATACAGTTTTAGTTATGAAGCGCAAAAACGAAAGCAAATTCCAAAACTCCTGGTTCAGGGGGTTGTAAAAGATGAAATCACAAATACCCCAATTGCTAATGCCACATTATTTATGTTGAATAATAACAAAGTATTTGTTGCTAAATCGGATGGAAAAGGTAAGTACAGTTTTGCTGTTACGTCAATGGGCGATATTGTTATCAAAGGGATTGAAAGAAAGCACTCGGACAATTGCCTGTCGATAAAAATTAACCCCAAAAAACAACTCGTAAATGATTCTGTTATTACTGTTGATTTATTGCTTGGAAGTTTTAAGATAGGGTATAAATGGAGGTTAGGCAATATCGTTTATGACAAAAACAATTTCAATATCCGGCCCGTTGACAGGTCGGTGTTAGATAGTTTATTGCGGATACTAAATAAATATCCTATCAAGGTTGAAATAGGTGTGCATACCGATAGCAGGGGTTCGGCAGCTGCAAACGATAGTGAGTCGCAGCACAGTGCCAATTCGGCGATATTCTATTTGCTCGATCATGGTATTGATCCGGACCGGATAGTATCCAAAGGCTATGGTGAACGCGAATTGATTAATAAATGTGCCGATGGAGTTCCGTGCAGTGAAGAGGAACATCGTGCCAACAGGCGTACCGAGGTTAAAGTAACCGGATTTACAGTTCCGGTAGCCGATTCTCAGATTGACCCTGATAAGTTTAATGCTGGCGACAGGATTGATAAGTATGTCTTCCCGAAAGGATTCTTTGATGGCTGCAAATAAAGTAACAAGAGGGTGTCCCAAAAGGTCACTCTCTTTTTTTTGAAGTTACGAATTGATAGTGGTCACTTTATTTCCGACGATAAACCCGCTAAAGGTGACCTGTTGAGTGCA
>Ga0208789_1001459_pt1 | contig 13098 bp, 7 predicted proteins | sample Methanotroph_Enr_FD_187368 | JGI IMG/M metagenome (GOLD analysis project Ga0208789, IMG submission 187368) | Enriched soil microbial communities from Old Woman Creek wetland in Ohio, USA - Methanotroph_Enrichment_5 (SPAdes) (version 2) | ecosystem: Environmental > Terrestrial > Soil > Wetlands...
TAATGGTAAAAGCTGATTTTCATTCTTCAGCAAGACAATACTTCTGGCCGCTATTTCTCTTGCAGCTTTTGTGTGTTCAGGATTATTTAATTCTTTTTGTTCGCGTTCCGGGTTACAATACCTGAATGGATCATCAAACAGGCCTAGTTCAAATTTCTTCCTCAGGATCCTGCGTACAGCATCATCAATTAAAGCAACGGGCACTTTTTTATCCTTTACCAATTGAGCTAAATTGTTCTTATAGCAACGGCTTTCCATATCCATATCACAACCGGCGGTAATGGCAGATAAAGCGGCTTCATACTCATTTTTTACATTGCCATGGTTTATCATTTCACCTATGGATCCCCAATCGCTTACCACAAACCCTTTAAAGCCCCATTTGCCTTTCAGGATATCGCGTTGCAGGTATTTATTCCCCGTTGCCGGCACGCCATTCAGATCATTGAATGAATTCATTATGGTAGCTACCCCGGCATCAACCGCAGCCTTGAACGGGGGCAGATAAACCTCCCATAAAAGCCTGTCGCTCATATCAACGGAGTTATAATCCCTGCCGCCGATAGCCGCGCCGTAGGCAGCAAAATGTTTAGCACAGGCCATCACCGAATTCAGTTCGCCAAGTTTATCCCCCTGGAAACCTTTAACCCTTGCTGCAGCAATCAGGGAACCCAGGTAAGGATCTTCACCGGCACCTTCCATCACCCTGCCCCAGCGGGGATCGCGGGCAATATCAACCATGGGTGCAAATGTCCATTGTACGCCGCTTGCGCTTGCTTCGGTCGCACCGATCCGGGCTGATAATTTTATTGCATCCATATCCCAGCTACAGGCTTCAGCCAATGGAATGGGAAAAGTGGTTTTAAATCCGTGAACAACATCCTGTCCAAAGATCAGTGGAATTTTCAGCCGGGATTGCATGGCGATGGTTTGCCAGCTCCTGGTCCGCTGGGTTCCTACACAATTGAGTAAAGACCCTACCTGTCCTTTCCGGATCTGGTTCGCCTTATCATTGTCCAGCGTAACCGGACCGGTAGAAGTCCAGTCATCATTGTATTGATTGAGCTGACCTATTTTTTCTTCCAGTGTCATTATCCTCAGGACGGAATCAACCCTTTGACTTATTGTCTTTTGCTGAGCCTGGGCAGACACGATCTGACTTACTGATAGAAATACCAGCAAGAGTGTCAGGTAAAATATTCTTTTCATACTTGTAAGGATATTAATCATATTGAAGTTTCATTTTTTTATAAAAATCCTGCAAAACAAAGAATGCTTTTTTCTTTTTGCCTGTATCCGAAATCAAACCTTTACGGTTGAATCCATCCTGTATGCCGGGCAATACCCTACGGGGTGATCTGAAATCAGTTAATATCCAGGGGCTCATGCCACGGATATTGGGCATCTTTTCAATCATCAGCAGGTTTTGCCGGTAAAGGTATTCCTGGTATTCCTCCGTCCAGCGTTCATTTTTGGTTCCGTGCAATCCTTGTTTTGCGCCACCGCCAAATTCAGAAACAACAACTGGTTTGGAATATGGAGTAGTCCATTTTGCATCGGGAGCAGTTGCCAGGTCACCGCCATACCATCCCCTGTATTGGTTAAATGCGATAATATCCAGGTATTCGCCAATTTTATCATCAATTATACCCACACCATTTTCTTCCCGGGTCAGGAGAGCTGCGCTAATCAAGCGGGTAGTATCAAGCGTTTTGGCATGATTTACAAGGTTGATCAAAAAGGAATTCCTGGCTTCGGATAATGGTGTTTCGTTAGCCATGGACCAGATGATAACACAGGCTCTGTTTTTATCGCGGGTGATAACCTCCGTTAACTGGTTTTTCGCATTGGCAAGAGTGAGTTTGTCGGTAAAATCAATCGACCAATAAACGGGGATTTCTTCCCATACCATTACGCCCAGTTTATCGGCCAAACGCAGCATATTTTCGTTATGCGGATAATGGGCTAACCTCACAAAATTACATCCCAGTTCTTTTGTCCATGTCAGAAGTGCCAGCGCATCTGCTTCGCTAAAAGCTCTTCGCCCTTGGTATTCTTCATGAATGCTTATACCCCTTAAAAAAACCGGCCTGCCGTTCAGTAAAATATCGGGACCTTTGGTTTCGATAGTCCTGAAACCAATATTCTCTTTTAATACCTGCCTGTCTGTTTTCAGAATTACTTCATAGCGTTTTGGTGATTCAGGTGACCAGTATTTTATTTCCTTTCCGGTATTCTGCCCGACGGTGAATTCAAACTTTGCTTTTCCTTCGGCATTTGTTGTAAGTTGTTTTTCTATTTCCAGTTCGGGAATGCTGAGAGTAATTTTTTCATCTATAACCGGGTTGCTTAAAGTTACAATTCCTGCAATAATGTTACGATCTCCCTTTTTGAGCTGTATCGCATAATCCTGAATAAAAACAGCCGGTTCTTCTATGAGTATCACATCCCGGGTGATACCACCATAATTCCACCAATCGGTATTTAGAGCAGGCACAGCTTCCAATAAACGTTTGTTATCGGCTTTAACAACCAGATAATTCTCCCGCGGTTTTACCAAAGAAGTGATTTCAAAATCAAAGGGCGTGAACCCGCCTTCATGAATGCCCAGTTTTGTTCCGTTCAGATAAACATCGGCTCTATAGTTAACGGCACCGAAACAGACAAAAAGCCGCCTGTTTTCTTTTAGATCATAATCAAACGATTTTTTATACCATACGGTTCCTTCATAATAAAAAAGATTTTCTTTCTGGGTATTCCAGTCTCCGGGGACCTGTATCAGAGGCGATTTATCAAAATCGTACTCTACCAGTTCCGACTTATTTTTAGCATGGTAATTATTGTAATAAGCAGAGGGAGAAGTTACATTTGTTTCATCATAAACCTCTTTATGAAAGCTGTAATAGCCCGTTTCATAAGGATCGACAATGTAATTCCATTTGCCGTTAAGTGAAGTTGTATCCCGGTTGGGAGTATTGATTATCAGTCCTTGCGACAAGGCCAGAATCGGCAGGCATACCAGGCCCAATATTATTTTCATCTCTTAATCTTTATTTTTCCAGCTTTTCAGACTGTCTTTGTTTTAGAATAAGCCTTCGAGTTTAATAGCAGATCCCTCAATCAAAAATAATCCTCTTGGGCGTATGTTGATTTTATCAAATCAGATTGCAAACACAGGGTCCTGATACTTCTGCATTTTTGCCTTATTGGTATACCCTCACATAATCAATTTCCATTGTTCCGCTTGTAAAAGCAGGATCAACTGCTCCACCGAAATTGCCTCCCATTGCCACATTGAGTATAAGAAAGAAATTCTGATTGAAAGGTAAACCTGCTGAGTTTGAAAACGTGTAGAAAGGAACATCATCCACGAAAAATTTAATGGTTGCGGCTGACCACTCCATTGAATAAACATGAAACTCCGTAGTGGCATTTGAGATAACAACTGAACTTCCGCTGCCATTAGCGCCATAATGACCGGGATAGTGTAAGGTAGCAAAAATCTTATTTAACTGGTTCCCAATATGCTCCATAATATCAATTTCACCACAGGCAGGCCAGCCTACGGATGAAAGATTATCGCCCAGCATCCAGATAGCGGGCCAGGTGCCGCCTCCGGCCGGAAGTTTGGCCCGGACTTTAACTGTGCCGTATTTGAATGAAAATTTTCCTTTGGAGAGCAACCTGGCCGAAGTATATGGACTTCCGGAATAATCTTCTTTTTTAAGAATTATTTTCAGCGTGCCATCCGATACAACAGCATTATCCGTTCTGTTGGTATAGTATTCCAATTCATTATTCCCCCAGCCTCCGGCACCCAGATCGTATCCCCATTTGGTTGAATTCGGAGGACCCGGTGAATCAAACTCGTCGGACCAGACTACATCCTGCTTAACAGTTACAGTTACCAACGTAGTTGTTGAAATTGATTTACCGGAAGAGCTTTTTGCAACCACCGTTACGTTGTATACCCCTGAAGCCGTGTATTGATAGGTTAATACCCCGGTAGCAGATACATCAGTTGCGTTGTTTCCAAAATCGAAAAGGTAAACCACGGCATTAGTGGCAGAAGCAGTGAAAGAAACATTACCACTGCTATCGGTACTTACTACAGTGCTTATCTTAAGGTCTGCAGGAGCACCATCACCCGCAGGTGTGTCAGATTTCTTACAGGATAAAGCCGTAACCGCCAGTAATACTATAATTAAAATCAGTTTGTTCATGTTATGTTTTTTATTCGGTTTGAGTTATCAATAAAAACCTTCTGAATGAAACCAGAATTATTTTGTATTGATTCCCATTATGCATTGTAAAAATAATCTGAAAGTATAATCCTCACGGACGCTCACAACACTTTTGTTCAGCTATCCGGAATAAGAAACTTCCTAAATCAGATATGCTGATTGGCTGAAAAAAATGAAAGGAGGAGCAAATAATCCTCCTCCTTTCAATAAACTAATGAACTTCAGCTTAAGCGACTTTCATTAAATTGATTTTAATCTTATATACCAGGCATTGCCGGTTTCGGTTCCTTGTACGCGAAGATACAGAGAAGTAGGTGTTATTTCAAAAATTTCATATTCTTTCAGGCACGAACCATATCCGATATAGGTGTTAACACCTGACAGTAAGATACTGGTTTGAGTAGATACAGAAGCTGGAATTCCGGTGCTTGCAGGAACAAAGGTAAAGTCAGAAGTTCCACCACTATAGCTGTAACATCCTTCATCCCCTGAGGCAGGAATACCGGGAAGGCTGGCAAAAATACCCGTTTTTGTAAAGGCCGCATCTGTTGCAACAGTTAAAGTATACGTATTTGAAGCCGCAACTTTAGTGAAAATGAAATGAGCAGAGTAAAAGCATGGGCAACAACTAAGTTTTTCATTTACTGCAGCCGACCACCATGAAGGGGTAGTAGAAGTATTGTCCCACGGGCCAACTCCAAAATGGGCTGGAATGTCTTTATCCACAATCCAGGTTTTTGAGGCATCTCCAGTTAAATCGGTAACAATTGTTGGATCTGGGGTGAAATCACTTCTTACCGTGACTTCTTTTGTTGTGGTAGAGGATGTACCACCTTTACCATATACCACAGCTGTTATTCTGTAAGTATTTATGCCAAGCGATGTATATTTTTTGGTAACTGTTCCTGTTGGTAAGTATACCAAATCTACACCATTATTAGCATCGTAATCCACATTGTATGCAAGGGCATTGTCAGCAGTTACCGTAATTTTTACATCACCGGAACCATCCCCGTTAGGATGCGTTGCGTCCTGGCCAACGACCTGGGTAGTAATTACAATATTTGACGGAGCTGTTAAGTCTCCCATACTATAATCCTGCTTTTTGCATGCACTGTATACTAAAGTCAGTACTGCAATGACTATAAAGGCTTTGAAAGTATTTTTCATCAGTATTATTTTTTAGTTTGTGAATCTAATGTTATCTATATAAATGATTGCTCCCGGGATGGAAGATGCATCGGCAAACCTGAAAACAAGCTGGTTAAATCTTGTGGTTGGAGTAATGCCGGTGATGCCGCTGAAATCAAAAACCAGTTCTTCCCAAGCGCCTGATGTAGTAAGGGCCACTTTTCTAACACCTACTCCGTTAGCCGGAGCTCCGCCAACAGCTGATTCAAGTTCGACATTTACTTTTTTACCAATTAAGGCCGGATCAGGATTATAAACCAACACTTTTATAATACTTCCCTGGGCAAAATTGATTGGGATATCCAGTGGGCTATAGGTACCGCTCCAACCTTCATTTCCCCTGGTAAATTTACCAACTGTTGCACTGGTGTTTAACCCGGTAGCATCAGGGTTCGCAACTTTATCAAAAGCCTGTCCTGAACCAAAAGTGCCAAAAAAGTAGTTCATCGTTGGACTTTCAAATGTTATGGGTAGGCCAAACAACGTTTTAACAGCTTGTGAAGTTGCCGCACCGCCGCTAAGAGCTACCACTTTTAGGTCGTATGGTCCACCGGCCGGGTAAGTATGAGCAGGCAATTTTGCTCCTACTGCCAATGGGGTTCCTACTTCACTTGCCACATCTCCATAGTAAACCAAAAATGATTTTGCATAATCGGCTGTAGCGCTGACTACCATATTACTTTCAATTTTTATGGTAATATTTTCCGGAGCCCGGTAGGTTACGGTAAGTGGATAAGTAGTTGTAGTGCTTATCCCTGCTATATCTGTAGCTATAATAGAAACCGTGTAATTTCCTTCGGGATAGGCGTGCGTAGCAGAACCACCAGGCAGAACCGTTGCTGATGCAGCAGTACCGGTACCATGTCCAAAATTTACTGTATAAGTTGTAACACCATCACCTAAAGGAGTGATTTTTACATTTCCGGAATTATCATTACTGATATCCATGAGTTTAGCCAGGTTCGAGGAACCTGCCGTATTCAGAAAGGATAAATCCTGATCCATTCCTTCTTTCTTTGAACAACTTGAAGCAACAACAACCAGAAGTATAATGCTGCATATAAATTTTATTTTCTTCATGTCTTTATTTTTTATTGATTATACCCTGGGTTTTGAACTATTTTAGTACCTAGTGTTTCTGCATTAGGGATTGGGAAAATCTCACTTTTACCGGCAACAAAACCTCTGTTTGCCAATTTAGCAGCAGCATCGCCCCATCGTACCAGATCAAAGAAACGCATACCTTCGCCGGCCAATTCCAACCTGCGTTCAGCTTTTATCGTTGACATGGATACCGGAACCGGGCTCAAACCTACTCTTGCCCTTACTGCATCCAACAGAGCCTGTGCCCTTGTTCCTGTTGCGCCTAAAGCTTCAGCTTCCAATAAATACGTATCGGCCAGGCGGATAACATAGGTATCTTTCTGGTAGTTCAGTACCGCATCACCTCCTCCTGTAGTAACATCAGCTGCTGTTGGCAGGAATTTCTTTGAGAAATAACCGGTATTCTGGTATCCTGCAATATAATCTGCTTGTCCGGCAGCTTTCAGTGCTTTCAAATCGAAAACGGTAGCATCAAAACGAGGGTCTGACTTAATGGCATCGTAAAAATCCTGGGTAAATACATTAAAACTCCATCCGGAAGGCAAATCTGGAGCTGTTGAGCCAGCAGGTCTTGAGTAGCTTCTTGGTCCTACCATTACGCATACGGTATTGCCTTCGTCACTTCCGCTTCCCCAATTGCCCCATCCGCCGTTACCGGCACTGGTGTGGCTCACCTCTAAAATGGATTCGCTGTTAAATTTATTCGAAGTAACCCAAAGGTCTTTAAAATTAGTTAACAGGTGATATCCGTAAATGCTGGTTCCACCAGGCGTTGGACCGTTTACCTCGGCCAGTTGAGCTGCAGCCAGTGCACCTTTATTTTCATAAAGATATACTTTGCCCAGTAATGCCTGAGCGGCTCCTTTTGTAAATCGGCCGGCTTCGGTGCCTAAATTAACGGTTGGGGGCAAAACAGCAATTGCTTCTGTTAAATCCTTTTCTATCTGGGCATAAACAGCTTCCGGTGTTGCCTGGGTAACATTATAAATATCGCCTGTTGCCAATGGTTCCAGAATCAGTGGAACGTTTTTAAACATACGTACCAGGTTAAAATAACACATGGCTCTTAATGCTTTTGATTCTGCGGCAAATCTTGCCTTTAAAGCCTCATCCATAGTAGTATTAGGCAGTTTCAACAACAGCGTGTTAGCCTTGAAAATTCCCTGGTAAAAGTCGCTCCAGAAACTTCCTGGCATAATCAAAGGGGTTATCGTGTGATTGGAAAAACCCTGTATGCCGGCTCCGTCCGAAGCTCCGCCACCACCTGCATAGGTATCATCCGATCCTGCATCCATCATGGTGATCATGTTTTCGAATCCGCCTGAGTTTTTACGCATAATGTCATAAACTCCGACAAGAGCACTATAAGCCTGATCTTTATTCTGGTAATAATTTTGTGTCAGGAACTGACCTTTCGGTGTTATATCCACAAAATCTTTTTTGCAGGCTACCAATGAAATCATTGCAGTTGCAATAAAAAAGAAACTATTTGGTATTTTTTTCATTTTGTTTAAATTTTGTTTGTGAGTGTTTTAAACTACTAAAGCACAATTTTTATTTTTTCCAAGGAATAGCTCGTTTGAAAAAAAATTAAAATTGCAATTGCAGGCCGGCTATGAATGAACGAGCCTGTGGATACATTCCTTTATCAATCCCATATACGCCGCCACCCACTTCAGGATCGTAACCGGTATACTTGGTTATGGTAAGTAAGTTCTCGGATTGAAGATAGATACGGAATTTTGTAACCGAAATTTTCTTCAGGAGGTCGCTTTTAATGGTATAGCCTAATTGAAATTGTTTCAGGCGTAGATAATCTCCTTTTTCAAGGTAAAAATCAGACATGCTGCTAAAGTTGCCGTTAACATCATTGCTGGTAAGGCGCGGATATGTGTTGGAAGTGCCTTCACCGGTCCAACGGCTTAACGCAACAGTTTGATAGTTGGCATTCATAATATCCAGACGACGCAATCCCTGGAAAATTTTATTGCCTGCTGCACCCTGGGCAAATACCATTACATCGAACCCTTTGTAAGAGGCATTCAAGGTTAAACCAAAAGTGTATTTTGGGATATTGGATCCCAGGAAAGTTTTATCTTTTTCCGTAATGAGACCATCCCCATCTGTATCAACCCAACGCCAGTCACCGGGTGCTGCATTTGGCTGAATCAAACCGCCTGTTGAATTGGTGTAGGCATTAACGTCTGCCCAACTCTGAAAGATTCCGGCAGTCTTGTATCCATAGAAAGAGTTATACGATTGTCCAACCTGGGTACGGGTAACTGTACTCATAGACTGGAAGGAAGCATCACCAGCGATAAAATTAGCGTCAGAATTAACATAAGTCACTTTGTTTTGCAGGTAGGCAAAATTGCCGCTTGCTGAAAAGGTAACTTCTCCAAAGCTTTTGTTATAACCTAACTCTACTTCAAGACCCTTGTTGTCCATATTTGCTACGTTGGCAACGGGGGCGTTGGAAACACCTACATAACCCGGTATTGGAACCGGTCGCAGGATACCTGTGGTTGTCTTCTTGTAAAGATCGAATGATATATTAAAGTTGGTTAAAAACCTTGCATCGAAACCTATATTAAGCTGTGAAGTTTGCTCCCAATGTAAATCTGGGTTATCAAGTGATTGAGGAGCGTATCCGGTAGTAATAACTCCGCCGTTACCAATGGTATAATTAAAACCACCAACGACCCTGGACAGGTAACCAAAATCAGATATAGCATCATTACCTACCACCCCATAACCACCTCTTATTTTCAGCGAGCTTACTATCTCGTTGGGCTTCCAGAAATTTTCGTTCGAAACAACCCAGCCCAGGGAGAAGGATGGGAAAATACCATATTTGTAATTTGAACCAAACCTGGTGGAACCATCACGGCGAATAATACCGGTAAACAAATACTTTTCCTTATAATTGTAATTTACGCGGGTAAACAAGGAAGATATTTTGTGCTGGGTAAAATCCCATGTGCCCGATATTCTGTTAGCCTGTGAAATATCGAAATTAAAAGAGGCATCCTGGTAACTGGTAATCGGCAGACCCGACATACTGTTAGATGTTCCACCCCCGATACCCATAACATTAGCTTCCTGTGCCAACAGGATACTGAACTCATGATCCTGGATTTTATTGCTGTAAGTTACAGTATTTGAAAGATTCCAGTCTAAACCATGTTGATTGGATTGACTAAAACTATTTTTTAGAATCGGGAATGCGTTTATATAATATACCGGGGTAAATCCCTGATCCCCCCAGTACGATAATTTTGCACCGGCAGATGTTCTGAATTTGATATGCTTGTTTACATTGAGTTCAAGATAGGCATTTCCGATAATATCATCACTCCAGCTATATTGACCTAACCGGGTTTGTTCATATGCCAGGGGATTCGACATTTCCTGACCGACAGTAGGAGAAATTCCGTACGGGTTACCGTTGGCATCGCGAATTACAGGATTAGTGCTGTAGGGTGCGGCATTAGCAACCAGGGGGTCGGTAACAACCAAGGGCGTTATCGGGTCAAGATTAATTGCTGAACTTAACGGGCCGCCAAATTCACTGTTTGTATTTCCAATACCTGTAGTTTTTTGATGGGTATATCCGAGGGTTTGTCCAAATGTAAATATTTTAGATATTTTATGATCGGAATTCAAACGGATGCTTATTTTGTTGTAGTTGGAAATTTTCGTTGAAACAATTCCCTCCTGATTGGAGATTCCAAGTGAGGAATAGAAAGTAGATTTGTCGTTACCGCCACTTAAGCTTAATTCGTGTGAATAACGCATGGCGTTGTTATTGAAAATTGCTTTTTGCCAATCGGTACCTTTTCCATACTGACCAATATTGGGGAACAATGGACTTCCACCGCCGCCAATCGATTTTTCATTTATTAAGGTTGCATATTGGGATGCATTTAATAACTGTAATTCTTTTGCAGGGGCCGAAGTGCCATAAAAGGTATTATAACTGACATTTAATTTTCCGGCTTCCCCTTTTTTGGTAGTTATCAGGATTACACCTGTTGCAGCCCTTGTTCCGTAAATGGCAGCAGAGGTTGCATCTTTCAGTACTTCAATTGAGGCAATATCCGATTGATTTAAATAACCAATTGCACCTGCGTCAACAACTACACCATCAACAACCCAAAGCGGATTGTTATTTGCATCACCAAATGTGGTAATACCACGAACCCGGATAGTAGAAGTAGAGCCCGGCTGTCCGGAGTTAGCTGCAACGGTTAAACCGGAAACCCTGCCCTGAAGTGCCTGTTCAACACGTCCGTTAGGGATTTTCTCGATGTCCTTCGACTTCACACTGGATATGGCTCCTGTAATAACACTTTTCTTTTGTGTACCATACCCTACTACCACAACTTCCGATGTCATAACTGCCTGTTGCAAAAGAGCAACATCAACTGTTTTACTGGTGGCAGTGACTGTAATTTCCTGAGGGTCCATACCTATAAATGAGTATACCAGCACCTGTTTAGGTTCGGCTTTAATGGTGTATTTACCGTTTATATCGGTAATGGTTCCGGTAACAGTTCCCTTAATAACAACTGAAGCTCCGGGAAGAGGTTGATTATCCGCGGCCGATGTCACGACTCCACTGATCTGTACTTGCTGAGACCATGCCCAGAAAGAAAAAGCTAAAAAAAATGTACTCAGTAACAGTTTTTTTTTCATAATAATGGTTGATTACATGTGAATGGTTGATTTATTGTTGGTTGGATGATTCTGTATTAAAATGAATAAAGAAAGTAATAATTACTTCTTTACCATACCTAAGGTTCATTAATAAAAAGCGGCAATTACATTTTTCATAAGCAGCCGGTTTAGTGAATTATCTAAAATTTATTTCTCTTGTTGGTATTTTACAATCGGTTTAAAGCGTAAAAAATCAATTATCTTTAGCACGTACTTAAAGGAAAGTGTGTATTTCATCACTTTGGTTCATATATCCTGACATAATCAATCTCCATCCGAGCTGAAGTAAGTGCAGGATCAATGCCATTTTTCAAACTGTTGGTTTCGAACCTGGGATCACTTCCCCAGTTTCCGCCCATGGCAATGTTCATAATAATGAAGCAGGGTTTATCGAAAGGCCAGGTAGAATTGTTGAGTACAGCAGGTTTATAGGTATAGAACAATACGTTGTCGATACTGAATTCAATCCGGTCGGGTTTCCAGTTGGCTTCATACAGGTGAAACTCCGTGTTGTATGTGCTTACCGGTTTTATACCTGTGTTGATTGTCCCCCCGTAACTTGAAGGAGTATGAATTGAACTGTGAATCACACCCGGATCTTTCCCTACCTGTTCCATAACATCAATTTCTCCGCAGGCAGGCCAGCCAACCGAATCTGCATTTTCACCCAGCATCCATAACGCAGGCCAGGTTCCAATTCCGGAAGGTATTTTGGCACGGAAAACCACCCGACCATAGGTAAACTCATATTTATTTTTGGTAACTACCCTGGCAGAAGTCCAGGCGTTACCTGATTTAATTGCTTCGATGACAAGAACACCATTTTCCTGTCTTACGTTCCGGGTATTATTTGTGTAATACTGGATTTCGTTATTCCCAAATCCATTGCTTCCCAATTCATAGTTCCATTTGGCGGCATCGGGCAACCCTGTTCCGTTGAATTCGTCGCTCCATACCAGTTTTTCATGCTGGGAATAACAATTCTGGGCAAACCATACCAATACACAAATCAACAGTGTTTTCATATCATTTTTTGTTAGCATTATTTCTTCAAGCGAATATTCAGGGAATTATATTTCCTTTAACGAAGCTGCTATTATGATGGATTTGGAATTGTGCAGAATCTTTTCAGAATCTTAATCTGTTTTATTGCTGATTTGATTTTTAGTTCACGATCAGCACTTCTGAAAAGGCTTTAGGCATCTTTGACAGGCACTAAAGTACTACAAAATTTCTAAAAATTTAAATTGAGTTCATTTTTTTTAGTATAGGCATCAGTCTTATCATTTCATACTTCCTGACAATATCTTCAAGAAAAAGAATGTCAACTTAAGATTTACCAGTATTCCGGAATTTGAACAGCAACATATATTGGCATGATGAGAGATTTGTAATGGCAGCCTTGGGTCAGATGAACAAGAAACAAACTTTAAACAGTGAGGAAATCATGTTTAAAACCAGTAATTTCTTATCTTTAGTACAACATGTATCATTTTTCCGAAAAGAATATGTTGGTGTAATAACAACACGAAGATAATAATTAATTTATTTCATAAAAAAATAAAGATATCAGAAAAATATTATCAGGTAATAAAATAATATTATTAACATATCATATTAATTTGTAAATGAATTTATTAAACACTTATTTAGACTCATTATAAATTACTGTTTATGAATAGGGTCTGTCATTTACAATTCCTCAATACTTAGTGCACATGCAACACTTATATTAGTTTTCTTGAAGATGGTTTAACAAAACTTCAATAGTTGAAATTTTACTTCCCCAAAAAACCGTCAAGCATCTTGTAGAGTTTTATAAAATCAAAGTGTTTCATCT
>Ga0208789_1001460_pt1 | contig 13094 bp, 10 predicted proteins | sample Methanotroph_Enr_FD_187368 | JGI IMG/M metagenome (GOLD analysis project Ga0208789, IMG submission 187368) | Enriched soil microbial communities from Old Woman Creek wetland in Ohio, USA - Methanotroph_Enrichment_5 (SPAdes) (version 2) | ecosystem: Environmental > Terrestrial > Soil > Wetlands...
TTTAAGAACAAGGATTAACGATTTAAGATTTTAGATGTACATCATTGATTTAGCGAAACTTCGAAAATCAAAAATCGATGTTCCTTGTTCGATATTCAAAAGAAATATCCTTAACTAAATGACATTGGGATTTGGGGTAACTCATAAACTAAAATTTCAACATCCTACATCCCACATCCGACATCCCACATCCTACATCCGACATCCCACATCCGACATCCGACATCCGACATCCCACATTCCACATCCCACATCCCACATCCGACATCTCACATCCGAAATCCGAAATTTCCTACCTTTGCACCATGACTCTCAAAAAGCGCATTGCATTCCATACTTTAGGATGTAAATTAAATTTTTCCGAAACCAGTACCATTTCGAGGCAATTCGGGATAGATGATTTTGAAGTTGTTGATTTTGGCGAACAGGCTGATTTTTATGTAGTTCACACCTGCTCGGTAACTGCCGTCGCAGAAAAAAAATGTAAAACAGCAGTAAAACAGGCTCATAAACGCAATCCTGAAGCCCGGGTGGCTGTAATAGGGTGCGCAGTTCAAGCCAACCCCGGGATGTTCAGCACTATGGAAGGGGTCAATTGGGTGTTCGGAAACCAGGATAAATTCAGGTTGGGAGAAGTGATAAAAAGCCAGAGCAATGAAATTCAGGATTATGGACATCACGAATCGTTTGTATCAGAAATAAACAAAACCAAAGAATTTATTCCTTCCTATTCCATCGGTGATCGTACGCGCTCTTTTTTCAAGGTGCAGGATGGATGTGATTATTTCTGCACCTATTGCAGCATTCCCTTCATGCGCGGGCGTAGCCGCAGCGAAAGCGTTGAAAACACTATGAAGGTTGCCCTCGAAATTGCAGCTACCGAAATTAAAGAAATCATTTTAACAGGCGTAAATATTGGCGATTTTGGCCGGCAGAATGATGAATCATTTTTAGATTTGTTAAGCCAACTTGCTAACATTGAAGGAATTGACCGCATACGGATATCATCCATTGAACCTGAATTACTCAACGACAAAATCATAGAACTGGTATCAACATCTAAAAGGTTACTGCCACATTTCCATATTCCTCTGCAAAGTGGCAGCGACAAAATTTTAATGCTTATGAAACGCAAATACCTGCGGGAAGTGTTTGCAGGCAGGGTGAAACGTATCAAGGAACTTATGCCGCACGCATGCATTGCAGCCGATGTAATTGTTGGATTCCCGGGCGAAACAAATGAGGATTTTGACGACACGTATAGTTTCATTAACAGCCTGGATATAAGTTATCTGCATGTGTTCAGTTATTCCGAACGGCCTGGTACAAAAGCCCTGCAAATGGAATGCAAAGTGGACGAACGCGAAAAACGTCGTCGCAGTCAGCTTTTACATGAGCTTTCAGAATCAAAAAAGAAACACTTCTACTCTCAGCAAACTGGCAAAACCTCTGAAGTTTTATGGGAATCGGATAATATTAACGGATTTATGCACGGCTTTACCGAAAACTATATTAAAGTCCGCACGCCTTTTAATGCCTCACTTATCAATCAAATTACCAATGCGAAAATAGTTAGCGTTAACGATGATGATACATGCAGCATAACGTTCTAGATGAACGTCATCAAGTGGTTGGTATCTTGCATTACTCAACTCAATAAATCATCCAAAACAGCAAAAATAAACTTTGTGATAATTGTGCATATATTTGTCCCTGCTTATTCTCGTTTACTATCTTCACAGATACGAGGCATAGCCACCCTACCCTTCAAACCCTTCAAACCCTTTAAACGCTTTAAACCTTTCAACCAAGGAACCCGGAATTCAATACAATTCATGCTCCCGACTTCTGACTCCCGGGTCCTGTTTAATGTTGTATTATTAATTTTGCAAATCAGACAATGCCTGAATCTTTCAGAAACATATTAATTCATTCTTTACATGACAAAATCAACTTTAGTAATTGGTGCAAGCCTCAGGGAAAGCAGATATTCTAATATCTGTGTAAAAACGCTGGTATCAGGCCAGTTTCCGGTTACTGCAATCGGGCTTCGAGAAGGGTCGATTGATAAAATTTCTGTCCAGACAGGATTTCCTGAGCTTAATGATATTCACACGGTTACCTTGTATCTTGGTCCTGAAAACCAAAAACCCTTCTATCATTACATTCTCAATTTGAAACCTGAACGGGTAGTTTTTAATCCCGGAACTGAAAACATGGAATTTGAAGACCTACTTTCTGATGCAGGTATCGATGTAATAGAGGATTGTACGATTATGATGATTCAGGGAGGCCGGTTTTAATACAGGCAACTACACGAAAAAGAGTATGTCCGCGTTATGTTATCTGAATTGCAATTAATTGCCTAATTTAGTGCCCTGAAAAGCATTTTAGAAGAATACTATCTTTGATCCAACTGAAAGCATGCGCAAATTCCTGACACTTATTTCAATCGTTATATTGTTTTTAGCGTTTTCACCTGAGCAGTTAAAAGCCCAGGTGATTACCGAAATTGACAGCATCACGATGTGCTACAATACAAACAAATCCATACCGGTTGTAGTGCACAATATGAATGATGTCGATACCATGAGGCTGGTACTTTCCTTCGATCATTCTGTAATTGATTTTGTTGAATACTTTGGTAAAAATCCAGCGCTTTCGGGCGGAATTTTCGGGATTGAAAACGAGATTGACTCTTTAGTTATCACATGGACCAGTACCAACAGCGCCACTATTGCAGATGACACACTCTTTTGGCTGAGATTCAAAGGGCTTACAGGTTCAACTGCTCTACAGTGGAACACGGTCAGCAGTTTTTATCATACATCCACCGGGAATATTCCTGCAGTTTTCGTTGATGGAAAAGCGGTAGTCGATCCGAAAATAAATGTCATTCTTACTGAACTCAGTCCTACCTGTACCCGAACCTGTGAAGCCAATTACCAGGCAGATGCTTCAGGCGGAACAGCACCCTATCAATACTTGTGGAACGGGAAAGTTTCGCAATATGATTTTATTCAAAAATATTTGTGCTCCGGAACTAATAATAATCAGATATCCGTACTAGATTCCTGGGGTTGCAGACTCGACAGTACATTCTCTGTTAATGGATTACCAGGGGCCAATGTAAAACTTATTATTGAAGGGAATGAGGATACCACGATTTATCTTCAGAACCCGGTACTTACTTTTTCTTTTCAGGAAGTCTCCCCTACGCATGTAATTGAACCACCTTTATGGGAATTCGGGGATGGCGATACTGCAGTATCGTTCAACCCAACGCATGTTTATTCAAGAGCCAACCTGGTTACCGGTCAAAATCCCTTCTATACCCTTACGCTCCATATATATAATGAAAACGGGTGTGATTCTACCATTGAAGTTATAATTCCTATCCGATCAGCCAAATTAAAAATACCTGGGGTTATTACACCGAACGGCGATTCCTTTAACCAGAAATTTTTAATTCTGAACGAAAACAAAATTGGATCTGGTGAAGATATTAAGATCACCAATGAGTTTCAGCGTATGGAATTAGTTATTTTCGACCGCTGGGGCCGGAAACTCTATGATGATTCAAATTACAAAAGCGACTGGGAAGCTAAAGGTGTGCCCGATGGTTCGTATTATTATCTTTTAAAGACTGTTGGTTTTTATGCTACCGAAACGTACAAGGGATCCATCACCATTTTGGGAAGCGGGATTACCCAATAATCGTTGCAAGATTGAAGAAATATAAACACCTTAAACTTTTTCAGCCAGAAAAAAGGGGATTCCTCTTAACTTTAATATACAACAAACTTAAATTTTAACTTATGGATCCGAAAATGACATCCACTACCTTTGAGGTTCATGGATATTCAATTACCCAGAATCTTGGTGTTGTACGTGGAATTATCGTCCGTTCACGCTCTATATTTGGAACTATTGGCGCCGGTTTGCAGACCCTCGTGGGCGGAAACATTACACTACTTACCGAGCTTTGCGAAAAAACCCGCCTAGATGCATACTCGGAAATGATGGCTCATGCTGATCTTCTTGGAGCAAATGCAGTAGTAGGCATACGGTACGAGTCAGCAGAGGTGATGAGCAATGTAACCGAAGTAATATGTTACGGAACAGCTGTAAAAGTTGAACCAAAAGTTGTGTGAAAATATTGGTAATCAGGCAAAATATTATTTGAGATCTTCACCTGGGATAGACGATACTGTCTGATTTCCTGAAGAATCTGGAGTGGAATTATTTTAAAATATCACTTTCCACATCCTACAGTTCACATCCAAAATTCAAAATTCAACCATAAATCAATTTAGGCTATAATTCCTCTCGCTGCTAAGTTTCCCATTCTCATCCCAAATGCGCCAGGTACCTGTTTTTTCACCATTTGAATAATACAATTCATAACAAAGCGTCCCTTTTTTGTCCCAGATGCGACAGATGCCATCCCTTTTTATTATGGCTGTAATTGGCCTCAGCAATTTTGATTCTGGTTTCATCAAAGGTAGTCCACAGACCGTGTTTTTGTCCTTCGAGGTAAGAGCGATGTTCCTGAAGTTTACCATTCTCAAAGTATATTTCAGTAATTCCATCTTCGAGGCCATTGCTGATATTTCGAACCATTTTAACAGTTTTATCAGGCCAGTATTCAGTATATGTGCCTGTGTACAACATACCGTTTTTATAATATAAACCTTCGCTGTATTCGAGAGCCTGGTTTTACACACCTGTAAAGATTAACAGCAGAATGGAGCTCATTATTAATTTCTTCATGATAGTGGCTTTATTCTTATTCATACTAACAACATTTGAGCCTTTGGGGCGTGTAGGAGGGAATTTACTTATTAAAATTGATAACAACAACCAGCGAAAATAAGCTCCCGGGATTATACTCAAGCGTTGACTGTTCGCGGTTTATCGTAGCCCCTTCGAGGTTCGTATATTTAAATCATTTTTTTCTGTCCTATTTCAGTTCCTTTTGCGATGGAGCCAAACAAAAAAGGGCAGATACATAGTATTATTTTGAATTATAAACAGTCTTTCCACACCAATATTAAATGAAAATGTATTTCTCTGCTGAAGTTATCCATAGTTTTGATTACACAAACAATAATTTTCTATTAACAAATCGTTAATTATGAGATAATTAACATTCATATGCAGATATTTGTGAAAAATTTCCAAACATGAAAATCACAACCGGTCAGTTTAATGATTCCTATTTCCCTATAATGGATGGTGTGGGAATGACAGCGCATAATTATGCACGCTGGCTCAATGAAAAGTATGGGAAAAGCATGGTCGTTGCTCCTAAAGCAATTGATTATGAGGACCATATGCCATACAAAGTATTTAGGTTCAAGTCGGTGTTGCTTCCGGGAATGAATCCTTACCGGTTAGGACTTCCGCTGATTGATGTTAGATTTAAAAAGAAGATTAAAAAAGTGGGGTTCGACCTGGTTCATGCACATTGTCCGTTTATAAGCGGACAATTAGCGTTAAATATTTCTAAAAAACAGGATATTCCGTTGGTAACGACTTTTCACACGAAATACCGTGATGATTTCAAAAAAGTGGTTAACAATGACCTGATTATTAATTTCCTGGTGAATTTTACGCTTGACTTCTATAACTCTGCCGACCTTGTATTTGTACCAAACAAAGCAACCGGATTAACATTGCTGGAATATGGATTCAAAGGCACATATGAAATTATGCCGAATGGCTCTGATATGGTTGTACCTGAAAAGATGAAACTTATGGGTTATCGCAAAAAAGGCTTAAATATGATCCAAGCCGGTGGCGACGAGTTTGTTATGCTTTTTGTAGGCCAGCACCGATGGGAGAAAAACGTCAGGATGATTATCGATTCGCTGAAGAAGCTGAAAGAAAAGGGGAAATTGTTTAAGATGGTGTTTGTAGGCGAAGGCTATGCCGCAAATGATATGAAAAAGCTTGTTGTGAAATATAATTTACAGGATAATGTGGTTTTCCTGGGTGTAATGACCAATCGCAATGAACTTCAGCGTGTGTATGCGGCTTCCGATTTATTTGTATTTCCTTCAGTTTACGACAACTCACCGCTTGTTATGCAGGAGGCCGCTGCCTTTGATATCCCATCAATAGTGGTTAAAAACAGTTCCTCTGCTGAGAATATTCTGGACGGAGTAAATGGATTCCTTGTTGAGAATAATTCAGCCGACCTAACAAAAAAGATTATGGAATTGATGCAGGATCAGCATGCCATAAAGCAAGCAGGTAAAGGAGCCCGCAAATCAATTTATCATCCCTGGGAATCGATAATTGATGATGTTTATATTAGGTATACTGAGCTTATTAAAGATCACAAAAAAACAAATCCGGGGAAATAGATACCATCCTAAACAGAATGAACAGGTTTTATATCCAAAAGATAAGGTCAATATTAACAGCATGTTACACTATTAAAAATTTCATTTTAAATAATTATTATAATTTCTATTCAGTTGAAAGCCATGTAGAATATTGTCGAATTTTGCATTATAAATATTCATATTTATGAAAGCAAACCAAGTAAACACGAAAGTAAAATTGATTGAGATGCCAGGCAACGAGCTCCCTGATGTACAGTTACTATACGAATATCCCGAACCAGAAAACCGCATAGCTTCCGGTGGTTCGTCACAAGTATTGGGCGATTTCTTTGAGTTCACCGATTACCTTACGCCTTGCAGCAAGATAATTATGAAGTATAGGCAATCAAGACAATCTGTTTCGGAAGATTTTTATTCAGGATTACTGAGTTTTTAATATTTCAGAAAAGCAAGAATCTATGAACCAACTTACTTGATTCCTAATCAGCTAAATGCATTAATTTTGTTCAAAAACCTGAATAAAATTCAGATCCTGGGCATAGGCCTGATCCTTTTATCATATATTTTCTGGGGGCTAATTTTTCTAATCCCATTTTTAAAATTAGGATTAAAAACATCCTCAATCGCTATTACTATCCTCTTTATAGGTTCAAATATATTCTGGTTAGGCATATTCCTTGCCGGGAAAGAGCTGATGCTAAAGTTAAAAATCTTGCAGAAGATTAAAAACAGGCTCACTAAAAACAGCTCTACTGATACCATAAAGACATCAGGAGATTAATCCACTTCATTTAAGAATAACCGTTGGCCAATGCTGTGACAAGGTCTCCTCAGAAACAGACGAAATACTTTCGCTGAATGGAGCTACATTTCTAAAATTAAAGAATAACTTGCAAAACAGTAATTAATAACCAATATCAAATGAAGAAGACAAAGTTCATGGAATTCATTTTACCAAACCTGTACAACCAGGTCAGATCTTGAAATTTGCATCAAAGGTCTTGTTTATATCAGAAGAAGCCGTTTAGTATCCTATATCCAATAAGCTAATGATGATTGTTTTGTATTTTTAATAGGACGCTGCTATATCCAATGAAATAACAACGTCCTCTAATATCCTATCAGCAACTCATTTCACCGGCATTTTTCTTTGCCGATAAAAGGTTGTATGCACCTTTAAGTACAACTTTAGCCGTATTAGTGTCGAAACCTTCAGGCAAAACAATTTCAGTAAAACCACCATCGGTAACGCCTTTGTGAACTTCAATCATACGATATTCTGTAAATGCCTTGCCACCTTCTTCCTTGTTTTTATCGAAAACAAAAATATAGTCTTTGTCGTCGAAGCTAACAACAGCTTCGGAAGGCAATGATGTAACCAGACCGGACGTTGCTTCTATTACAGCATTTACATACATGCCCGGGAGCATGTTTTTGCATTTGCTCATAACCGAAGCATACACGTTGTATGTTTTATCAGCATTCACAGATTTGCCTGTCTGGTAAATGGCCGCATCGTGTTGCTCGGTTTCGTTGTTGATAAAGAAACGGATTTTCTGACCAATTGAGACTTTATCAGCATCTTTCTCAAACAAAGTGAGTGCAAGGAAGAGGTTATCATTATTCACAATTTCGAACAGAACATCCGACGGGGAAACAAACTTGCCCATATTTACATTTACCGTTTTCACATATCCGCTTATTGGCGATACCACTGCTATTGAACGCGAAATGTTATCATCGTTAAGATTAGCAGGATTAATGCCGATTAATGCAAGTTTTTGTTCTAATGCTTTTACCTGCGTTTTGAAGCTTTTATAATCAGTGGTTACCTGCTGTAGATTTTTTTGTGAATATACATCGTCCCTGTAAAGTTCGGTGTGGCGTTTAAATTCGGCTTCGGCATATTCGAGCTTGTTTTTGGTTTCCAGGTAATTTTGCTGAATATCAATAAAATCCTGGTTTTCGAGGATGGCTAATGTTTGACCTTTTCTGACAGCGTTGCCTGGCATAAGTGAAGCACTTTTAACGAAACCACCCAGGGGAGCAGAAACTGTTGCAAGGTTCTGTGGTGCCACAGCCAGAACTCCGCTTACCTTTAATGTACCACTGAGAGAGCGCAATTCAATGGCCCCGGTTTCGATATTGGCAAGCTTTATCTGGTCGGCACGTAATTCGACAATATCTTCGGGAATTACTTCAGCCTTTTTGATTTCTGTACTTGTAGCTTCGCCTCTGCTGCACGATACTAAAGTAATAATGGAGGCAAAGAAAAATAGCTTAGCGATGTGATTATATTTTGACATGCGGTTCATGATTAGAAAGTTTTACCTGTTATAAATTCAATGTTTATTATGGTTTGATTGTAATTATTGAGCGCATCCAGATAATTCTGTTTGATGCTCAATGCCCTGCTGAGGCTTACTATATAATCGAGGTAATCCAATGCACCCGCTTTGTAACTGAGTGTTGTTTGCTGGATTATTATTTCGGCTTCGGGTACTGCCTGTTGCTCATAATAATCAATACTCCCCAAATATTTGCCATACTCGGCAAGCGTCGCACTGTAATTGCCTGAAAGCGATTTGGCGTAATATTCGGCATTGGTGCGGGCAATATTTTCGTTGATTGCTGCAGCTTTGGCTTTAGCTGTATATGGTGCAAACCATAGAGGTATTGCAATACCTGCCTGTATTCCATTCAGGCGATCGCCCGGCCCAAATGTTCGGGGCATTCCGTTTACGTCCTGTGTGCCAATCATGGTTTGGCTAAAAAAACCTAGATTTAAATCGGGCATTATACGGCTGCTTTCCAGTTTCTTTTCAGCCTGTGAAACTTCCACCTGTTGCTGTGCATAAGCTAAAGAAGGGTTTTGTGCAACCGACATACTGTCGGGAACAGGAATATAAACCATCCGCTTTAAAACTGTATCGGCAGGATAAAAGTTCATCGTTGTGTTTAAAAGCGTTTGCAGCTTGCGAATGAAAATACCAATATCTGCGGTAATCTGTCGTAATTGGTTTTTTACCTCCATGCTTTGCGAGCGGGCGGTGATCATTTCGAGCCTGTTGGTTTCGCCAGTTTTGGCCCTAAGTTCAGCGGCCCTGAGAAAGCCGGTATAGAGGCTATCCTGAACGGCAAACAGCTTTTGTTTTGAATACAGGTATGCCAATTGCCAATAAACCTGCTTTACCTGCGTGGCAATTTCGAGTTGTGAACCTTTTACCTCCCATTCGCTGCTTCTGATGTTGGCTTTTGCCAGTTTGTTCTGGTTGATATAAACGGTAGGAAAAGCAAACGACTGTGATACAGTAAAACTATTGTCTTTAGTGTATGAATTAATTTGCCCATATTCACCATCTATTGCCATTTTAGGAAGATCCCAGGATGCGCCTTTTAATGCTTTCTGCACATCAACCGAATAAACAGACGAACGGACAGCCAAGTTGCTATCCAGTGCAATTTGAATGGCTTGTTTCAGGTTGATACTTTGAGCTTGCTGTGCCTTAGCAGTATGTAAAAATGATGAACCGATAATGAACAACACTATTAAAGACAATGATTTATCGAATTTTCGTTTAATTGAGAGCTTGAAACTACCCGATGAAAAGATAGTATATAATACCGGAAGTATAACTAAAGTGAGGAACGTTGCTGTTATGAGCCCCCCTATAACAACGGTTGCGAGTGGCTTTTGAACTTCAGCGCCGGCAGAGGTTGAAATTACCATTGGCAAAAAGCCTAATGCTGGTGCTGCGCCTGTTATAAGGATTGAACGTAAACGTGTTTTTAATCCCTTCAATACACGTTCGTGAACGTCGGTAACACCTTCTTTTTCGAGGCGGTTGAACTCAGCAATGAGCACAATTCCATTTAACACAGCCACACCGAACAAGGCTATAAAACCAATACCTGCCGAAATGGAGAAGTTCATACCTCGAAACCACAATGCAAATACACCACCAATAGTTGACAAGGGTACAGCTGAGTAGATTAAAAGGGTTTGCTTAAGTGAGTGGAATGTGAAATACAATAATACGAAAATCAAAAGCAAAGCGACAGGAACGGCAATAGCTAAACGATCTTTAGCAGCCTGAAGGTTCTGGAACTGACCACCAAAGGTTACATAATAGCCTGAAGGCAACTTTACTTTTGTGTCAATCTGTTTTGTTACATCTGAAATAGCACTTTGAACATCACGATTACGAACATTAAAACCAATGGTTATTCGGCGTTTGGTATTTTCGCGTGAAACCTGTGCCGGGCCCGATTTTATTTCTATGTTAGCAACCTGTTCGAAAGGTATTTGCCCGCCATTAGGAAGGGCAACAGACAGGTTTTTTACATCATCGAGACTTTGGCGGTAATCTTTATCCAGGCGAACTACCAAGCCGAAGCGTTTTTCTTCGTCAAAAACCACTCCTGCCTGACTTCCGGCAAAGGCGGCACGCAGCACCGTGTTTACATCCTCGACCGAAAGACCGTATTGAGCCAGGCGATCACGATTGTATTCGACCTGCACTTGTGCCAAACCTGTAACTTTCTCCACGTTAATATCCGATACGCCTTGGATGCCTTGAATTATTTTCTCAACTTCTGCCCCTTTTTCGGATAATGTATTAAGGTCGTCGCCAAATATTTTGACAGCAATATCCTGTTTGGAACCTGAAAGCAACTCGTTGAAACGCATCTGTATAGGTTGCTGAAACTCGAATTTGACTCCTGCCAATACGATCAGTTTTTCTTCCATTTTTGCAACCAGTTCTTCACGGGTTTTGGCGGTTGTCCATTCGTTTTTAGGTTTGAGGGTAATAATGTAGTCGCCAGTCTCCATTGGAGTGGGGTCGGTAGGTATTTCACCAGCCCCTATTTTACAAACGGTATGCTTTATTTCAGGGAAATTATCGAGTAATATTTTGTTGGCTTTTTCAACCATCTCAATGGTATTTGAAAGCGAACCACCTTGCAAAGTAATTACCCCTGCAGCAAGATCACCCTCCTCGAGTTGGGGAATAAATTCACCACCCAAACGGCTAAACAGGAACAAACTAATCAGAAATAATACAAGAGTAGATACAATGACCAACAATTTACGCCTTAGTGCAAAAGCAATTACGGGGTTAAAGGCTTTGTGAAACCAATCCATAAGCCTGTCGGAAAAATTGCGTTTGTGTTCAGTTTTTTTGCTAAGGAACAGAGCCGAAGCCAAAGGAACATACGTAAGAGAAAGAATGGCAGCACCCAACAATGCAAAAGCTACCACCTGGGCCATAGGCCGGAACATTTTACCCTCGATGCCAACAAGTGCCATAATAGGCAAGTACACAATGAGGATAATGACCTGGCCGAAAGTTGCAGAGCTCATCATGCGTTTGGCCGATTCAAATACATTTTCGTCCATTTGCAGCTGAGAGAGTCTTGTGATTCCGCTATGGTGGTACTTACTCATCGTTATCCGGTGCACTACACTTTCTACAATGATAATTGCACCGTCCACGATCAAGCCGAAGTCAATAGCTCCCAAGCTCATGAGGTTGCCTGATACACCAAATAAGTTCATTAATGAAATGGCAAAAAGCATAGAAAGAGGAATTACCGAGGCTACGATAAGCCCCGCCCTTAGGTTGCCCAACATCAATACAAGGATAAATATTACGATTAACGCCCCTATAATCAGATTTTCTGACACAGTACCTATTGCACGACCCACCAAGTCGGAACGGTTCAGGAACGGTTCAATGGATACTCCTTTTGGCAGCGATTTTTGAATAGATGCTATGCGGGTTTCAACATCCTTAATTACCTGGTTGGCATTTGCCCCTTTGAGCATCATTACCACTCCACCAACGGCTTCGGCGGTATCAACAACCAATGCGCCATAACGGGTTGCAGATCCATATTGTACAGTAGCTATATCTCTGATAAGTATAGGGATGCCGGATGTACTAGTTTTAACAACCATTGTTTCAATATCGCCGAGAGTTTTAACCAGCCCTATACCACGGATGAAATATGCATTTGGCTTTTTATCAATATAAGCACTTCCTGTATTCTCATTGTTTTTTTCGAGAGCCACAAAAATATCGTCCAGAGTAATGTTCATGCCTCTGAGCCTTTCGGGATTTACGGCTATCTCGTATTGCTTTACAAAGCCTCCGTAACTGTTAATATCGGCTACTCCAGGTGTTCCAAGCATTTCGCGGCGAACAACCCAATCCTGGATAGTGCGCAGTTCCATCGGGTCGTATTTTTTTTCAAATCCTTTTTCAACGGAGAGTCGGTATTGAAAGATTTCGCCCAAGCCTGATGAAATTGGGGCAAGTTCAATTTTTGCAAGTCCTGCAGGAATGGCTTCCTCTGCTTCTTTCAAACGTTCGCTTAGCTGTTGCCTGGCCCAGTAAACATCAACCCCGTCCTTAAAAACAACGGTAATTACCGACAATCCCAAACGGGATATTGAGCGGAGCTCAATAATATCGGGGATATTGGCGACGGCTACTTCAACAGGTGCTGTAATAAAGCTTTCGACTTCCTGCACAGCCAAAGATGGGGCAAGTGAAATAATCTGCACCTGGTTATTTGTAATGTCGGGAATGGCATCAATAGGAAGGCGGGTAAGTGAATACATACCCCAGCCTATCAATGCGGCTACAAAGAGACCGACAATAAATTTATTTTTTATAGAGAAATGGATAATGCGTTCTATCATAAGTAATTTATTTTATATGAAAGTGAACAAAA
>Ga0208789_1001461_pt1 | contig 13085 bp, 9 predicted proteins | sample Methanotroph_Enr_FD_187368 | JGI IMG/M metagenome (GOLD analysis project Ga0208789, IMG submission 187368) | Enriched soil microbial communities from Old Woman Creek wetland in Ohio, USA - Methanotroph_Enrichment_5 (SPAdes) (version 2) | ecosystem: Environmental > Terrestrial > Soil > Wetlands...
GTCAAAGCTCCATCTGTTGCTTTATCCACACATTCGATAGTTGCTATAAAACCCTTATCATTTACGCCGGCATCCGATGTGAACCTAAGGTATAATTCACCTCCTAATGCAAGTGAGGTAAAGGAGGGAGGTAAACTACTACCCGAGAATTTTCCCATCAGGTTGGCAGCGATTGCAGAAGTACCGCTGTAAACATACAGGTAATCATAATCCTGTTCGGTGGCAAATTCCGTAAAGGTTATTTTGATATTCTTACCGGCAGTACCTGGTTTGAAAGTGATGTTATTATTAAGATTGAGCGCATAATCGCCGTATCTTCCACCCGGATCAACCACCGTAGCCGAACAAGTTGTGACAGTACCGGCAGCTATGCCCATTACAACATCGGTTCCATTATTTACCTTAGTAACCGTAAGTGTGTTATTTGAAGAAATCGGGTCGTTAAGCCTGTTAACCGAAGCAGTTACTGGGTAGATTCCACCAACAGAAAAATCAGCTTTTGTTGTAAAGGCATACGTAGCCTCAGCCATCGGAGCTATTGGGCCCGGAACTAATTCGTTAACAGCAGTTCCCCCGTTTACAGCATATGAAACCGGAACATTGGTAACGCTGATACCCGATAAGTTCTTTACTTTTACGGTAATCGTTTCAGCATTTGTGATGCCACTGCTCACTGCTAATGAGGTTAATGACATATCCTCCGCAGCTTCAAGTATTTCTACGTTATCAATGGTAACAAAGTCGCCAACATCGTATGTGTCGAGGCTAAAATTATAATTGCCACTTGCGTCCACATATGTGGTATAGTTGGTTTTGCAAACTGCCTCAAATTCAACGGATACAGAGGGTAATCCGGCATAGGCTGTTAAATCATAAAATGCAGATTTATAACTTACCTGGTTTGTTGTGCCGTAAATTTGCGTCCCATCCGTATTTGTCAGATAGTCGCCATTTACTTTTACCCTGAAGTATGAAGTTCCTGCGGCAGTACGATATTTCTGTCTGTAATCGAATTTAAGCCTGAAAATCTTTCCGGCTAATGATGTAGCATCTATATTACAGATAGTTGCTTTAACAACGTAGGCAGGATTATTGGTAAAACAGGCAGCATTAGTGCCGGCTACCCAATCGGTAGTTGCACCGGATGTCCCTTCCAAACGGATGCCATATTTTTGAGCATCGTTAACATAACGAACATTCCCTTGTCCTTTAACCGCCGTAAAGTAGAGATTTTCCGCCTTCTGACTTTCAAACTTTTCGCTAAAAGGAATAGTTGAAACAGGAACTGCCGGATTTACAGTTATTGCCAACGAGCGCTGGCTTATTGCCCCGGTTGTAAGGTCTATAGCGCGAATGCAATACCAGTTATTGTTATTCTGCGTGATATCTGTAATATCAAAAGTGTTGGTTGATACTTCTGCCAAATGTTCATAAACCTGTCCATTGAGCTTTAGCACCTCGTATTTGGCATTAGCAACGGCATCCCACTGCATGGCGAAAGGACCTGCTCCACCGCATTGTGCCGATGCGATTTTTACGTTTTGAGGAACCGGCATCACATTAAAAGTGCCTTTATCCACATCCAGAACGGTTCCATTGGAAATGCGAAATTTAGCTTTGGTTGTTGTTCCTGCAGGGACTGTCCAGAGGTAGCTTCTGCTGGTTGAGGAAATATTTGAGGCAATAACGGAATAATGGACACCTCCGTCTGTAGAATATTCTAATGTATACGTTTTAGTATAACCTTCACAATCCCAACGGATAACTTCCTGGCTGCCGGGGGCAATAAATTCGCCACCTATAGGGTATGTAAGCCGTAAAGCGGGCATTACTATATCATATACAACTGCAAACTGCTGAACGCCGGCTGGGATCTGATATCCTGATATATTAATTGTATAGGTTCCTGATGCAGGATTTGAGAGGGTTACCTGTTCCAGGTTGTTCAGTCCATCAAATCCCCTTACCGCATTGGCTGAAGGATTTGCCGGGTCTAAAACCCAGGGCAAAATTGTTGTTCCACCATTAGTAACACTCAAATCCAGATCGTTGACCAGAATTCTGGAGGAGCCCACCGTACCGGTTGGGTCGGTCCACGATAGCATAACTTTTAAGGCAACAGTTCCGGCAGGGATGGTAATATTTTTGGTATACGATGTTCCCTGGCTTACTGAATTCAGAAAGTAATTATTTTGTTCCATCACCTCAACTGCACGTAAGCCGTTGATTTCGCCATAGCCATATTTATAATCAGGACCCGGAGCACCTAAATCTTTTGCTGTATTACATGCTAAAGCCCTGAGAAATGCAGCGTCGGGTTGCTGGCCACCGTGCGTTTCTTTGTAGCGCTGGTAAACCAATGCCATGGTACCGGCAACACCTGGTGTTGCCATTGAGGTTCCGCTCATTATTCCATAGCCATTGTCAAAAAATGTTGAATATACATCAACGCCATCGCCGCTAATGTTGGGTATCAGACGGCCATCTTTCGACGGGCCGAAACTGCTGAAAGAACTCATGTTATCCACCTGATCGATAGCTGCCACCATCAATGAGTTCTTCATGTTTTTGGAAGTAGTATTAAAACCGCCGGTACATACTGACTGGTTATTTCCGGCAGAGAAAACATACAAAAAGTAAGGATACCAGCTGGCAATCAAGTCCTCATTATGGTCGGTGCTGTTGTAAGCATAGGGATTAGGACAAGTTGTAACGTTATATCCCCATGAGTTGGAGGTTATTTCAATGCCATCGTTATCAAGTGCAAGTAATCTTTCCGATGGAACACTTAAACCATTGGATTGGGTATTAAAGTTCCACGCATAAACTGTAGCTTCAGGAGCCATTCCCTGGGCTTTAGGGTCAAGTAGCCCGGCGCCGGTAATCGTACCGCAGGTGTGGGTCCCATGATCGGTAGTATGGCTTTCAAATTCACGGTTAGTAACCCTGCCATTAAAATCCCTGTGGTTATATACATCGGCATCCCATAGCCCCACTTTAACACCTTTTCCTGTCAAACCGTAGCCTAACCCTGGAATTGATGAGCTTAAAACATTGGCGCGATGTAAGCTTTTTCCATGGTTGTTCTCCAACTCCAAAGGAGGAGCTATAGGCTCAATGTTCTGAACCCAATCCAAAGTGGCCAGTTTATCAAGATCTGAAATGGCCACATCAGCAGAAAACTGCTGGAATTTTCCCATCATTTTAAGATGGGTGATTCTAAATTCAGAAATTTCATCAGCTACAGTGGCATCATCAACATCGTTGAACCAGGTAATCACAACACTTACCTTATTGTCACCCGCTTTGGCATATTCAGGAATGTCGCCGCCAGCTAAATCCTGACGAATTTTGTATTCTGGCTGAATGTCAATCAGTGACCGGATGTTCTTCGATTCGCTTTTACCAATGCTGTAAAATTTAGAAGTAACAGAAACGAAGTAGGCATTACCCTGCACATAATTTAACAAGGTGATACCCTGGGTTTTTAACTGTTTTTGTTCCTCAAGGGTAGGAAGGGAACTAAACTGCAGAATAAAATGACTTACTTTCGAAGGTGGAATGTTTAATCCTTCGGCCTGGAGCCCTTTTCTCACTTCCTGAAAATTGGCCACAGGAATGATGCTTTTCTCATTAAGAGTAATCGAGTACTGGTTCTGGCCGGGACGCTGTGCCCAACTTAAACCAACAAGCATAACCAGAAAAAATACAATGTAAATTTTTTTCATAAATTATTTGAGGTTTAGGTTAATAATTAAAGACAGAATAGATCTGCTTATTCAGTGCAATAATATGAAAATAAACTAATATCGCAAATCTTCTTATAATTTTTTTATTTTTCACAAAAAACGACAGCTAGTCGAATGATGTGCATAGGTATTAAAGTATTATTGGGCGAAAGGTTCAATACATAATTTTATATTGATTAGCTCTTAAATAGTGCCGTTAAGAAAACGCCTTATTTTTACAAAAGCCAGTCATTACTAATTGCCGCTGCATAAACATTTTGTTACTAATGCCCAGCATTCTGTTTATTTCTGTTGGCTTTCAATCTTCGCCAGCAGATTTTTGGGAGCTTTATCCAAGTTTGTTGACCATCAGGTACACCTATCCCTTGTCTGGTAACTATACCCCGGCTTTCTATATCGCAGTTTAAACTGGTATAGCCAGATACAACAACTATTTACTGCCGTACTTTATTCAATAGTTCTGATGTAACAATATAGGATTATAGAAGATACCCGGAATTAACCAAAAAAGGACAGGATTAGTTCATGATCCTGAAAGGGAAGGGCTTAACAACGAAGCCTGTTCTTAATGCATTCGTTTTGGTCTTTTGTTTTTTCTTCGTCGCAAACAGGTTTGCAGCTCCCTGGAAAAAATAAAAGCCCTGATGCTGCGCATCAAGGCTTCGTTGTAGCGGGGACAGTGCTATAAATAGTGTATGTAAAGCGCTTATAAACAATATAATATGATAATTATATATTTAAGGGGACGAATTAGGGGATTCATATTAAAAATAATCTAACATCTTGGTTTGGTAGAACAGATTTACAAATGAGAGCAAGACAAAGCCAGAAAATCAACTAATGAGCCGATTGATAAGTTCAATCATGGGATTGACTCGGTGAGGTATGTTAGCCAAGCAAAGGTGATGGTGAACAGGAAGAGGATGGTGAAGGTGGGGAGGATGTAAGTAGTGAATTTAGAATTGTGAATAATATTGAATGCACACGGCAGAATTAAAGACACGCAAGAACGGGGCAAAGAAAGATTGATAAGAATAATTAATTGACGAAATGCGTTTTGCTCAACACGATAACATTAAGTTGGTAGAAGATCTAAAAGCTGTTGCTCGAGTTCGTGGTAAACGGCGTCTGGTTTGGCTCCCAGTGCATCGAACGTCTTGCTTGCAAAGCTACGCATTGTGGCGGTAAGCGTTATATCGAGAATTTCGACATCTTCGATGCCTAGTGCACGGAGTGAATCGACATCTGCCAGAGTTATTTCGTTGACATTGCGAATAATCTTCTGAGCGAACTCCATCATTGCAACCTCAGAGGGTTGAAGTCCTGCATCTTTAAAATTGGTGAGGATCAAGCGCAACTGATCCAGACTAATTCCGTTCTTTATCAGGATTGAGCCGTGAGCGAGGAGGCAATAACGGCATTTTAATGCGATTGCAGCTGCAAGTGTAACTAACTCATATTGCCTAAGACGCAGGTTTTTACGTATACTACCCTGGAAGGTCCGCCACGCTTCCAACACATCAGGGCGCAGGCTGAATACTTTAGCATGATTTGGAACGTACCCCAGGTTCTTTCGATCACCTTTGTAGATATCACTAAGTTTGCCCTGAGCCTCCGCCTCCGATATGGTTTGAATAAACATTGACTCTTTCGTTTTAAAATGGTTTTAATACAGCTTACAAATGAGAAATTTCCTTAGAGTTATCATCTGCGTAAAAACTGCATTGTCTTCATGATAATCTTTGGAGGAGGTTTCATACCCAATTGTTCCATCATGGCCAGGCGATCAGGAACACCCCAGTGTTCGACAAGTTTACCGTCTTTAAACCGCATAATATCTATCACTGTAGCTTCAACCTTTTTACCTGAAGGAGGCATGGGCCCAAATTGCCCTGTCTGAATACCTCTTGCTGTCATCCTTCCCCAAACTTTATCCTCATTAACGACCAAATCTTCAATCGTTAAGGAAAAATCGGAAAAAGATTTATGAAGACCTTTAATAGCTTTTTTTACTCCCTCGGCATTTTGAGGGATAAAGCCATATTGGTGCTCGACAAAATCGGGTGATGCATATTTGTCAAAAACCGTATAATCACCCTTACTGAAACCATCTTCGATAAAGATGCGGAATAGTTGCTCATTCGAGATCATAGTGATTTTATTTAAAATTGGTCATTTTCTGAAAAAGCATTGAAGGGAGTATTTTAATTAATTAAATAAAATAAATTACTCATTCAAAGCTATCTTTAATTAAAAGTAGTCAAGGCTAAATAGGTGAACTACTCAGAATTATTTGAACAATTAATGAAACAAAAAGTTTAATCAAAATTACCTAGAAATTTAAAAAGCCCGGAAGAACCTGGCAAGATAGAGAATTAAATAAGATCAGCAAGCAAAGGGATTTCCATTGCCCTGGTAAACTTCTTCATCAGCTGCGGCTGAAAGGAACTGCCGGTACTCGGTTTCGCTACAGGATTGTCAAAAGGGATTACTAATGGATAGCCAGTAATATGCAGAGGTACCCATCAATAAATTCAATCTCGGATTGAAGCTCAGGTGTGTTTGCCTGGCAAAGGTGATGGTGAATAGGAAGAGGATGGTGAAAGTGGGGAGGTTGTGAATGGTTATTGAATCACCAGCTTTTTTGTTTCAATTAAAGCATTGGTTTGTATTTTTACTAAATAGATACCTTTTGCCAGGGAACTCACATCCATCTCAAACTGTTTCTGATTTTGGAACCTGGCTTGTATCAGTTGTTGGCCACTGATGCTGGTAATGCTTATCACGGTTTCGGCGGGTAGCAACCTGTTAGTTGAAACGGTAATCTTATTGGTTGCAGGATTGGGATAAACGGTAATATTTCCCTCCTGAATTGTTAAATCATTTATGCCTGTAATCACAGTATGAAAATAATAGTATGTGCTATCACCATACTCTACCTTAGTACCAGTGGTATTCCAATATTTCGTTGATCTGCTTTTCTGGAAATTGTTGGCATCATATGAATAGGTGAGTTGCGAGCTATTTTCCCAGGTATTACCATCCCAGTTTTGATACGTAATACTTGTCTGATTATTGTTAGCATCATATTTATAGGTATTTTGCCAGTAATCCACCCATGCACTTCTGTCCCAAAGTTGAACTAAAACATTTGCCTGATTATTGTTTGCATCATATGTATAGGAGTGATGTATGTAATTCACCCATACATTGTCGTTCCAGTATTGGTATAGATGACTTGTCACATTATTGTTGGCATCATAAGTAGAGGTATTTAAGTATAGATTCCTCCAACCATTGTCACTCCAGCATTGGTATATGTAACTTGTCTGATTATTGTTAGCATCATATGTGTAAGTGTATTTCTCTTGTTTCACCCATTCACTGTCGTAACAACAATACACTGTATAACTTGTCAAATTATTGTAGGCATCATATGTATTAGTGATTAGACCGGAATACGCCCATGCACTGTCGCTCCAGGTTTGGAATAGGTTACTTGTCTGATTATTGTTAACATCATTTGTATAGATGTATTGCTCAGTATTCACCCATGCACTGTCGCTCCATGTTTGGAATAGATTACTTGTCTGATTATTGTTAACATCATATGTATAGATGTGTTGCTCAGTATTCACCCATGCACTGTCGCTCCAGGTTTGGAATAGGCTACTTGTCTGATTATTGTTAACATCATATATATAGATGTGTTGCTCAGTATTCACCCATGCATTGTCGCTCCATGTTTGGAATAGGCTACTTGTCTGATTATTGTTAGCATCAGGAATAATAATTTCTTTACTCCCAATCTTCCATCCACTATTGAGTGTATCCCATTGCCACCAGTAGATACTATCCATTATTTGTATTAATGATGGCTTCTCAAGTTTTTGATATTTGATTGTTTGTTCCAAATTTAATTTGGAAATCATTGGAAGTGTTTTCAATTCTCTATTATCTATCATACTTTGAATATTCTCCAATGAATTTGAGGTTGGATGTTGAATGCTTACTATTGGTTGCCTTCTTTGTGCAAAAGCGATTATGTACACAAGCATTAGACAAATTGAAATGAATAGCTTTTCCATGACAGTTCAATTAAAGTTAATAGATGAGTAACTTATTTAGAGAACTGAGCTTTTCATCCTGGACTGATGAAAAAGAATTTTAAGAATCCTAAATATACGAAATATCTCGATATGTTGGCAGGATTTGTATGAACGAAAATGGTTTAGCACACGAAAAAGCCCGGGAGTACCTGGCTGAAAGGTTAATAATTCAATGATCAGCAGGTGAATGGACTACCTGTGCTCAGGTAAACGGCTTCATCAGCTGCAGCTGAAAGGAACTACCGGTATTCGGATTCACCGCAGGTTAAACAATAGAGTTTACCATTGGATGGACAATAATATGCGGAGGTGCTCATCAATAAACTCACTCACAGATTGAAGCGCAAAGATATGTTTGCTTGGCAAATGTGATGGTGAACAGGAATAGGATGGTGAACAGGAAGAGGATGGTGAAGATCGGGAGAGTGTGAAGTAAAGAGCGTAAAGTGAATAATGTTTGAACGCACGAGACAGAAAATAAGTCGCGCGTGAACCAGAGTTATGGACGTTCATGTAGTCCCTTATGGGATGTTGATTTATATTTCACCGCATTTCCTGCCAGCCAACGAAAGCCTCCCCGGATCCCGCTTGGTTGAAGATAACCCTGCCGTCCAACGTCTTTGCAAATAAAACCAGCCTGTCGTTTTGCATCCCTGCAGCCAAGGCTACGTCAGTCCGCTGTCCTCCAGGCGTCTCTTGCCAGCCAACGAAGGCCTTGCCTGGTGCAGCCTGGTTGAAGATAATCCTGCCGTCCAAAGTCTTTGCGAAGACAAATAGATTGTTCTTCCGACCTGCGGATGCCAGAGGTACATTCGTGACGATACCTCCAGGCATTTCCTGCCAGCCAACGAAAGCTCCCCCGGATGCCGCTTGGTTGAAGATAACCCTGCCGTCCAACGTCTTGGCGAATAAAACCAGCCTGTCGTCTTGCATCCCCGCAGCCAAGGCTACGTCAGTTTGCTGGTCTCCAGGCACTTCTTGCCAACCAACGAAGGCCTTGCCTGGTGCAGCCTGGTTGAAGATAATCCTGCCATCCAAAGTCTTTGCGAAGACGAATAGGTTGTTCTTCCGACCTGCGGATGCCAGAGGTACATTCGTGACGATACCTCCAGGCATTTCCTGCCAGCCAACGAAAGCCCCCCCGGATGCTGCCTGGTTGAAGATAACCTTGCCGTCCAACGTCTTGGCGAAAAAAACCAGCCTGTCGTCTTGCATCCCAGCAGCTAAAGCTACATCAGTTTGCTGGCCTCCAGGCACCTCTTGCCAGCCAACGAAGGCCTTGCCTGGTGCAGCCTGGTTGAAGATAATCCTTCCGTCCAACATACTAGCAAAGACGAATAGATTGTTTTGCCGACCTGCGGATGCCAGAGGCACATTTGTGAAAACTAGCGGGAATGGATTATTTGGAGTGCACTTATTATTCAGACCGGGAAAATGAACATCTAGAAGCCGTTTGAATTGTGAAAAGCCGCTGATGCCCCCATGGGTTAGTGAATGATATTTTAGTTCAAGAGTATCACCTATGCTCTGAACAATTTCTGCCATAGAATAACCCAGTTGATCTCGGAGATAGAAAATGAACAGGATAGCACACCCAATACTGTAACTGTCGTCCATTCCGTTAACCCAGCCACCAGCCTTTAGATCACCTCCGTTGAAATTGGCGGAAATCCAGTCTTTGCGAAATTCAGTATCGGCTATCGCACTTGTCGGATCAGTAGTTGGGTCGAATGCTAACCAGGCATTCACATAGTCAGTACCAGGTAATGGATGGAGTAAGTCGGCAACTGCCCGGCAAAGTCCTTCACCTTGGCTATTAGTTGGGATCCAATTTTGCTTGTATCCCTCAAAGATATGGTTCAACTCGTGAGCAAAGGTCGAAAGAATTGAGTCAGCACCACCCAAAAGAGTGCTTATGTTAATCCAGATACCGCTTTGGGCATATCCCGATGTTGAACCAGCGCCACTTGCTTGGTTTCCAAATGTGACTATTGCAAGGTTATTAGGTCCGAGAACATCACCGACGTTGACGCCATACCACCCACACATTGTAGCATAGTCAGCTTCGAAGCGGTTCAGAATCATTGAGGTTACGAGATTACTAAGGTTCTGTATCTCGGTTGCCGAGTATTTTGTGTCATCAAGCTGCACTATAAAATTTGATGATTGACCTAGAGTTTTCATAATGACCTCCCTTTTTTAATTTTAAGATTGTAAATTATTTCATTTTTGTCATTAAAAGAGATATTTATGTTATTCAAAAATGATTTTGAATAAGGATCAACGATTTTATGATCTGTTTGTATCTTTCAGATTTAAGTTATTATTTATTGCCAAGTTTAGTATTCGATTTTTAGATCGTTTGATTTTACGGGTGACCTATAAATCAAATATATGTTTGATAAAATCATACTAATGCAACAAGTGTGGGCGATCTATGTATGATGTGCGTTATATTTTTCATGAATATAAATATACACAAAAAATCGATATATAGGATAGGATTGATGAAGAAGTTTTAATATAAATGATTAATTGTTATAAGTGATATTTTAAAAAGCCCGGCAGAACTGGGCAAGATAGAGAATTAAATAAGATCAGCAAGCAAAGGGATTTCCATTGCCCTGGTAAACTTCTTCATCAGTTGCGGCTGAAAGGAACTGCCGGTACTCGGTTTCGCTACAGGATTGTCAATAGGGATTACCAATGGATAGCCAGTAATATGCAGAGGTACCCATCAATAAATTCAATCTCGGATTGAAGCACTAAGGAATGTTTGCCTGGCAAAGGTGATGGTGAATAGGAAGAGGATGGTGAAGGTTTCCCGAATGTAAGAATGCTTTTTGTGATTGAAAAAGTAAACATAATATATGCCACTAAAATTAACACTCTGAATTATATAATTTTTATCGGACAGGTGTCAGGTAAAACACAAGACTACCATTTATACTTACATTAAAGAATTTATAATCAGTATCAGTTGTTTTAAGCCAAAATAATTGTGGCCCAAACCGAACACCCCATCTTTTAGCTATAAACCATTCCTTATCTATACTCACATTTATTCCGTATCCATTTCCTCCACTGTTACCTTTAGGTTCTGACCATTTTTTTGCAAATGAAACTATACTATATGCTCCTATGACAGATATTTTTAAGTCAATTGGCGCTTTATAACAAAAACCCAGTCCAAATGCATCTAGATTTATATAATCATAGTCTCCAACTTTTAGTTTATTCAAACCGCCGAATTCTCCAATTTGAACGGCAAACTTATCCGTAATACCCCATCCAATAGCATGATTTTTAGTAACTATTGAAAACCCATTACTGTTAATGTTTGAATACTCTGTTGTAAATCCCGGGCCAACACTAAGTTTTACGAATAACCCTTTTTGTGCATTGACATGAGATAATGAAATAAATATAAGGCAAAACAGCAAAATCAACTTGCCCCAGATACTAATACAATTCTTTGCTTTTGCTTTCATTTGCAACTTTTTTAAAAAAAATAAAGAGTAACTTTTAAATGTCCTTGTTTTTCCATTTTAATCATGTGACGATATGTTTGACAAAATCATACCATTGTATGCTGAAGAGAATTATATGTGTTATTTTAACATATTTTCATTATGTAAAGTTACGAAAGAATGAAAAAAAATAATACTGAAATCAATAAAAAAAGCCCGGCTTTGCCAGGCAAAATAATTGAAAATTTATTGATCAACCTGAGAAAGGATTGCCAATTCCATTGTAAACATTTTCATCGGCTGCAGCTGAAAGGAACTGCCGGTATCCGGATTCGCCACAGGATTGAGGCGGTGAGGTATGTTTGCCTGGCAAAGGTAATGGTGAACAGGAAGAGGATGGTGAAGGTGGGGAGGGTGTAGGCGTGTCCTTAGTTCGGAAACTAAGGACAGCCGGGGGGAAGGGGTGCTTGCACACCTGAAAGTCCCGCAATTGCTAACGAGCGGTTATTAGCGGGCGTTTTTATTTTTAATTATCTACATTTTCTAATTAATAAATTTAGCTGTTTATCCTGCTCTGTTCCTTCAAACCAAGGAAAGTGCCCACAATTTTTAATAATATATATATTTGCTTGAGATAATATTTCCTTAATTTCATTAGCAGTTTTTTCGCTTATAGGATCTACATCACCAAGAATTATTGAAACATGTCCTTTATATAACTTAAGTTTTTCTACTCTTTCATTTTGCGTTTTAAAGTAATTATTGAATACTATCTCATTTATCTTTCTATCAAAATAAAACATTTGTTCAAAATCATCACTTTTTATTAATTCTATTGCTTTATTGCAATTATAAAAGTAACCAGGCAAAATTTCCTTAAAAGAATTAAAATCAATATTATCAAGTTTTTTGCCCTTTGTATAATCACATTTTATAAGTCCTAAATATATATTGTCAACATAATAATTTACAAAATTACTTGTCGGCCCACCTGAATTTAATAATATAAGATTTTCTACTCGATAAGGATATCTTGAAACATAATCCATAGCTAACATTCCTCCCCAAGAGTGTCCAATCAAACTGATTTTATTATTTGATAGATGAATCCGAATACTTTCTATGTCATCAGCTAATTTTTCAATATCCAAACTACTAGTATCAATATTCTTTATAAAACTTTTTCCTGTTCCTCTTTGATCATATGTTACACAATAAAACATTTTGGACAAACTATCATATAATGGTTTCATATAGTTTTTATCCATACCTGGCCCTCCAGCTAATATCATTATAGTGTCTCCTTTTCCAAATTCTTGCACAAAAAGCTTAACAGAATCTTTTGTAATTACATAATATTCTTTTTGAGAATAAGCATTTATGCAAATTATAAATAATAAAAGTTTAATGATTATTCTCATATCAATTTGGTTTATGTTGATATTTAGAACCGATCTATTATTTGGCTATAACAAAGTTAATGCATATACAAACTTTTATATCTATCAAGTTGAAATATATAATAATTCTAAATAAGAAAATGAGATGGAAAATAAAGAAGAGTTGATAAAGAATGATGAAAATCATTGGATTGGTTGTACACATGCAATTATAAATAATAGAGATTCTTGCATAAAAAAACCCGGATTAACCGGGCAGGATGAAAGTGATTCCGTAAACTAATAAGCGAAAGGGTTGCCGATGAACTGGTAAACAGCTTCATCGGCTGCAGCTGAGAGGAACTGACGGTATTCGGA
>Ga0208789_1001463_pt1 | contig 13077 bp, 23 predicted proteins | sample Methanotroph_Enr_FD_187368 | JGI IMG/M metagenome (GOLD analysis project Ga0208789, IMG submission 187368) | Enriched soil microbial communities from Old Woman Creek wetland in Ohio, USA - Methanotroph_Enrichment_5 (SPAdes) (version 2) | ecosystem: Environmental > Terrestrial > Soil > Wetlands...
GTTCCGTCTTCCCAATTGACGCTATCAAGCATGTAGAAGAATAAGAACCAGGATTCACCAAGTTTCAATCTATGCTTAGGCTCCAAAATTCCACGCTTGACTTTGATGAAGGTCTTCTTCGCCAATGAACTCTCCTCAGAAAAGGCTTTCCTGAACGCCTTCGCCCCATCGCTCACTGGCTGCCCGGTCCAATACCCTCACCGTGTCCAGAATGTCCACCACCCGCGCCATGAGTTCCGACTGTTTGACGAACTCATACTCCTTGCGGTCCGCACACATGAAATAGCCGTCGGTGTTCGTGCTGCCTATCAAGTGCCCGTCCTTGCGGAGTTTGCTGATGGCGAGCCTGACCTGGCGCTCATTCGAGACGTGGAAACCCATCTGAAGCAGGAGCGCGGTAATCTCCCCCTTCTTTACCGCGTTCGCACGCCCGACCCTCTGTGAGAGGATCTTCAACAACGCAGTTTCGAGCCCGTATGGGGTGGATTCGATGATGCGCTGGTAATTGGTCATTTGTCTGCCTCCGGTGCGGATGGAAGGCGTTGCCAATGGGTGACCTTTTCATCTTCTCCGAAAAGTTTTGCGTTCTCCAGACAGACCCACTCATCTACGCTGGTGTCATAATAGGCACGACGAATCACCTTACCATTTATGAGAATCAAACAATTTGCGGAGTACTGAAATTCTGGAGTCTCTGTAAATGGACTCATTTCGGGCATTCGTTCACCGCACGGTATCCACCGACGCGATTCTCTCTCCGCCGCGAGTTCTGCTTGCAATGAGGCGAGCTTTTCTACAACAAGTCCGTCCTCAAATGTCGCGTCGGTATCTTCAACGCCCAGCATGTCGCGGATATTGTCGTAGACTTCTTCGAGCCACAAGTAGCGTTGCTCATACTTGCCCTCGATTTCATCCTCTGCTTTCTTCACGCGGTCAAGCAGTGGAGCGAGTTCGGCTTCCGCTTTCTCGGCGCGGGTTTTCAGATATTCAGAACAGTTGATTAAGTCGTGAAAAATGTTCGCTGACGGCAATTCCATTCCGCAAAATGTGCATTTCGTCAATTCGTCTGTCATTTCGTCACCTCTGCTTTGGGAGATACTAGATGGCTTTCGTATTCGAGATGAATGCGGATAAACCACCACGCCTCAACCATGCGGTCAATATCACCGTCGATAAATCCCCTGAAGATGCTTTTCACAAGCCAGAATATATGTTTCCAGTCATGTTTCTTGAAGTGCATTATTCGGTTTATCATTCTCTCGTCTCCTTCTCCCCACTCCCGCCGATCCCGTGATCGGCGGGTTGTCAGGGAGGATGCTAGGCTGGGTCAGCCTGTGATAGTTTGAGTTGTCCGGCGCGTTCGAGCCGTTCGCTTTCAGGGACGGTCAACAGCACCTTGATCGCTTCGAGCTTGTTCTGGTACGCAGACTGTTTCTGAATATCCACATCGGATTTCTTTAGCGCCTGGTTGATCCCGATGCGCTTTCCCTTGAGTTCAAGGTCTGTGCAATTCCCGTAACGCTGTCCATCCGAGCCCGTGATGTCACACGCCTGTTCATAGGTCATGGCGCCGTATTCCGCTTTGGGTTCATCCTGCGCGGCTGGCTTTGGCGCGGCGGGCTGGTAGGTGACTTTTGGCTGTTCGAGCTTGACGGGATCTGGTTCGCTCTTGGGGGTAACATCAGTTGCCACAGAATCAATGATCGAGTTGTCCTGCCCCATTTCCTCTGTTGTGTAAAGCCCCGAAAGCTCTTGTGGAAATGCCTTGCGGAGAGCCAAACTTTCAGCACACTTGGCGATCATAATGTCCGGCATCTTAGCCCACGTGCCAGTCAGGTTGCCGTCTTTCTTTGTTTGCTTATATGCGTCAAATCTGGCAACCGCCCACAACGGTTCTTTGAAGTCAGACTTCAATACTCCGACTTTTGCGGCATAAGGCGGCGTGGATTCCAACCAAACCTCACGCCATATTCCGTCTTTACCGCACCAGAACGGTCCAAGTTGGCCAGCATACTTTCCGGTGCGCTCTGCAATCAACCGTTCACCGTCGATTGAAATTTGAACCGCCATGACTTCTTTGCTCTCTTTGGTGTCCCATCGTTTGATTGCGTAAATCTGTCTAGCGAATGGGTCAAGCCCTGTCCGGTTCGCCTGTTGGATGAACAACTGTAATTCGTCATCCGTTGCACCTTTGGCAATGGTGCGTTTGATAAGTTCTATTTGATCCCTGCCTAACCCAACTTGTGCTAATGCTGTATCATTCATCTTGCTCCTCCTAGAGTGGTAGTTCTTCGCCTTGCAAAATTGGCTCGTGCGCGGGTTTCACTTCGCACCCGCAATCGAGACAAATGTCGACCTCTTTGATGTCGTCCCATACGTCGCCATTGCTGAAGTGCCAGCCGCCTGTTGATTGGAATTCGATATGCTCGTGCCGGCAGCCTGTTTCTGCTTCTGGATTTACCGTGACGTAGGTCATTTGTTGCTCCTTGTGGCGAATAGCGGAGCCTGGCGGTAACTCGGAATTCCGGTGTGATAGAGCTGCGTCCTGACCTCTTGTGCCAGTCTCATGGAGCGTGTCAGATGAGTCGCGGTCTTGTAGGGGTCGCTCATCACCTCAGAGGTCGTTTCCAGCTCATCCATCAGTTTGCTCATCAGTTCATCCGCCTGTCTCACACATTCTGCCGCGTTGCTGTTTTTTGGTATCTCGTATATTCTCGGCATGATCCCCTCCAAAAGCTGTTGTTTCTTGCGCTTTCCCTGCGACTTCTTGAACTTTCTCTGTAGGATGCACACCTGGATCAAGGGTGTGCTATCCTACAGCCATGAAATCAACTTTCAACTTCCGCTCCGACCTGCACGACAACAGTCCGTGAATAGCTTGCCTCGAGCCGCAACCAGGCGGCGTGGAGCCTCTTTTGAGCAGCCACGCAATCATCCTGGAATTCCTGCAACTTCGCGTCATCATGGTCAATCAACCACTCGTCGATGTAACGGGAACACAGGCGGTCAAGCTCTTGCGACTCATGCAACGCCTCGAGATATTCCCGCTTCTCAGTCGATATGGTGGTGGGTCTCAGAGATTCCCAACCGTGTACAGTGTCTTGCGTGGATACGTTGATCGAAAGTGCGGTCATTTAGGACTCCTTGACGCTTGGGGTATACGACATGTCGCATTCAAATCCGCGTCGTCCGATGGTGAAGAAATGTCGGTCACCATTCATGGATGTGTAAGATCCCACAACATCGCCGCTAAGATCAATGCGATACTGGGCATTGAAAGCATCGGTATACATTTTCAGTTTGCGTTCCTGCGATTTGGTCATGGTGGCTGTTCTGTTGCTCATCCCCTACCCTCCTACTTCGCTTCAGGATCGACTTCGCGCCGTCCACCGTCGTGCTGGACACAGATGATGCGCTTCTTGAATTCCGTGTTGACCAGGTGCCTGATAACCGCAGACTTCGAGCGATCATCCTCTTTGGCAAGAGTTTCCAGATTGCTTTCCGTTTCAGGGTCGATCTTCATAGTGAAAATGCCATCAGTCATAATGCCTCCGTTGTTATAAGTAACTTTATATTCATTATAGCAACTTAATAGTTAATGTCAATACCTAATATTAGATTAGGTGACAAATAGGTATAATGAGGCTGTATGACATTCAAAGATTGGCTAATGGACAAGTTCGTAGAATGGGAGCGAACGCAAAAAAGGCGGCAATCGTTCTCCGCCTTCGCGCGCTACCTGGATGTCAAACAGGCTTCCCTATCACAATGGTTGAATGGGAGCTATACCCCGACAGGTGAAAATCTTGTCAAGGTTGCTGATAAGTTAGGGACTGAGGTCTACCGCGTGGTAGGTTTACCGGCTCCCGATTTGGATAATGTTCCCCCGCGTGCAAGGGCAGCATACTCCGCGGCCTCCGAACGCGTCAAGTTACTGGGGATCCCAGCGGACTCACCGGAAGCTGAACAAATCTTCATCGAGGAATTTTCTAAGGTTGGATATAAACTGACCGCTAGGGTCGAAGAGCAGCAGAGCACCAAAGAATCGGCGAAGTAAAGCGTGACCATTACACTCCCCTTTACTCATTGAAACGATAAGGTGATTATAGCACAGCCGTTCTATAATCACAATCCACTAAAATTAGTATACGTCTAAATCATACGGGCGGATTACTGAAATATAACTTTGAGGGGTTTTGATAGTAACAATTTAGTTAGTTACATTCGTCATATCGAGAATCGAGGGGATTATGAAACGCTTGCTATTTGTCGTGATCGTGCTCATCCTGGCTGCCTGCAGCTCACCTGCTCCGACCAAAGCGCCCACCAAAGCGCCGGTAGTGTCAACGAAGGTGTGTCCAGAGATACTTGAAAAGACCGGATCGGTAGAATACGGTTACCTGACTATCGAGGGGACGGTCAAGAATACCTGTGACTATTCCATAAGTTATGTTGAGTTGATCGCGCGGGCATATAACTCAAGTGGAACCGAGGTAGGGTCTGACTGGTCTTATGCAGATTCTACCGAGATGAGCGCCGGCGCGGAATCTCAGTTTTCCATCATGATTAAGGTTCCGAGTGGCACCAAGAAATTCAGCGTGAAAATCCAGGACTGGAATGAGTAATGACCGAACGCCAGCGCGTCTACTTTATCTTCGTGCTCGTCCTGCTTTCGGGCTCTCACGGCCCCTGGTGGTGGAGAGTGCTGACCGCCCAGCCTGACATGAGGATGGTCAAAGAGATGGCGAATAGGACGAAATCATAGAACAAACCACCTATTTATACAAATCAGAAACAATCGTATTTGAAAACTTGACATAACCTTCCGGTAGGGGTAGCCATTGGAAATCGCACTATGATTGGTTGTACAATATGAACTCTCTTTTGACTCAGTTGTTACGATCTATCAAAGGCGCTCCCATGTCCATCCTGGTGGTTTTCGTATTGGAAAACCGCGACCTGGGGCATAATTTCCTATGCAGAGTGACCGGATATAGCAAGGATACCGTGACCACTGGACTGATGACCCTGTTCGATCTCGGGCTGATTTCGCCTGTTCCAGGACGGCGTTACAACGGATGGATGCTCACAAACAAGCTTCTGGAAATTGTTAAGCTAGAATCGAGTGCTACAATTCAGGACTCGTTTGTTCTATCATTCGACGAATCTGCGAGCTATGCGCAACGTCAAGAAATATTGAAATTGCTGCATGACGCTGGCATTCGCGGATCCATTGCCAACAAAATAGCATTAGATTCTAGTATCACCCTGGAATATGTTGCGTCGATGATCGAAGCAAATCACGACTCCCCCACCCTGCTGGCTCATAGGATAATGAGACACGAACAGCCGTAAACGTCTATATTCGTTGAATATCGCCGGATTAGGCTATAAACGCGTGAGTGATGTCACCAGTTTTAGTGGTGATAAGACCCAAAGGTTTGGTGACGCAAAACCCCATGAGGGGGTCATGGGGTTTGTGGGACGGCAATTGCGGTCAGTCGAAACTTTAGGCTAGTCCGTCCATGATCGTGCTGGTTTTGATTAGGACTCCAGCCCGTCCGGTTGAATCGTACTCCCCGAACCAGTCGGCTTTCAGATTCGCAATAATTATATCACACGCCTTGAAAATATCAATACCCTAAACTATAAATTATTGCACGGCGAAAATCTATTGTCAAGAAAGTCGAGGGTGAAGGCGTGGTGTTCATCGTAAGGCACCTGAGAAGCCCGCAGCGCGTTTCTGTGTCGATTTAGGCAATTAGCATCGGTTGCGCCTGTGCGTCCTTTATGCGCCGTTCATATTGCATGGCTATCTAGATCGTTTTTTATTGATTCAACCATTTGTGTTGGGGTAACGTGATTAACTTTTCCAGAAAATATATTGGCCACATTTACCAAATAGTCTGCAAAATCTCGCAACCATCTTTCCTTTTCTTTATTTTCTGTTTTATCGTCACAAATAAAGGCAAAAACATAATGTTCTGCTATTTGTTCTGTGCTCATTCCGTCACTAATTTTCCAATCCATATTACTTCCTCCTGTACACGGTAATCGGCATTCCGTGGTCGCCTTGCACCTTGACGGCTATCAGCTCACCCTTTGACGCCTTGCGCTTCAAGATGTCACGGCAGCGACCTTCACTCTTTCCAGTCGTCCGTGCCAACAACGGCGCGTCAACATCGCCGGGCAGTCGTTCAGCCAACCCAAATTCACGCATCAACTCTTCAAGCAGTTCATTCTCGGTCATTCTCTCCATACGACTTCCTCCGTTCGCTTCGGCTCGTAAATCACGGCGGTAATCACCGGAGCTTTGCCGTCTTCCTTCTCCCAGATGACCCCGCCTATCGAAGCCAGTTTTCCCGTGCTGACCTTGTGGACATACGCGGTTCGATATTGCCAGGATGGAAGGATGATTGCCCGCGTGCGATAAACATTCCCTGAGTCTGCGAATCTGTGAACATGGGAGCGAATGACATAATCCGGCGGTATCTCGCCTCTGTTGGCGTATTCAAAGATGGATTCGACGGCTATCTTGTTCGCGGCGTTGCCACGCCCTACAGGCGAAGACCCCATTGTCGTGTGATGGGCGATGTCAAATTTCATCCCCTTGAATCGAGCGACCAACTGCCACCAGGAGCGTTTATCGCCGTTCTTCTCGAAGTCAAAATCCTTTGCAATGTCTTCTTCCATCGAAGCGGACTTGCCAACGTGCGCCTCTGTGCCTCTTACGAGAAACATCTTATCGGCTATCTCTGCCATCGGTTGAATCGTCTCAGCCGCGATGTTCTGCATGGTTGCGACGTTTCTTGTGATGATCTGCGCCGTGTTGTGATGATCTCCGTCGTGTAAATCGCCATTGAAAACCAAACAGAGACTGCCCTCCCCCTTTGCAGAGAGAAGGCGGTCACGGAAGTCTAAGTAGTCATGCCACAACTGTTTTTGTAGTCGTGAGCTGTGATACGTCCCGCCGTCGTCAAGGTTGATGACTGGAGGACACACAGCGACGGTTGAATTGGTTTGCAGGTCTGACAGGAACCCTACGGTGAGTTTCGTCAAATATTCCCCCTCATGCCGGAGTAACGGTTGTCGGGTGATTCTTTTGCCATTCGGCAAATAGGATGTCCAGATGCGCACGGTCTAACGTGGTGAGCCCCTTCATATTGACGAGCATCACGGCGAGTTGTGCGCGGGTGACCGGACTGTTCGGCGAGAATAGCAACTGACCGTTTACCACTGACCCGCTGGCGATGCCGTCCTTGTACAGCTGCTCGATGAAGGGGAAAGCCCAGTGAGTCGGCGGAACATCGGCGAAGGTCTGACCTGGTACGGGAGTCGGTTCGGGAGTCGGTTCGGGAGTGGGTTCGGGCGTGACTTCCGGCTCGTCCGTGACACCAGAGAATGCCGCCCATTCGCTGTCGGGACGCATGAATTTGTTGCGGTCAACGTATCCATCCGAGCCGTAGCCAATGGCTTTTGACGTTTCCTGCCACAAGACCGCCTCAGTCCAGGGTAATGGAATGGTCGGGGTTGCCACGCCGTAGTGAGCGATCCACAACGGAAATTCCTTCATCCACGCGGCATTTTTCAGCGTATAGTTGGCATAACCGGGTGACGTGTAAATCCCCGCGGGGTAATACTTTTTGATCTCGTCCATGAATCCGTGTGCAAGACCTTGTACGTCAATTCCAGTTGCGGGTTGCTCGAAGTCGCCCCAGATACCCAAGTCAGGGTCATATCCCATCATCGCGTCGATGAAGTTGTAGGCCTGTGCTATTGCGTTCAGCGTCGGGCAGAAGTAGTGATACGCCCCCCATGCGATGCCGAGCCGCTTGCACTCAGCCACGTTGCGTTTGAATTGGTCATCGCGCCATGTCGTGCCCTCTGCGGCTTTGATGATCGCGCCCTGCACCCCCTTCGACTTGGCTACGTCCCAGTTCATCACGCCTTGCCAATGTGAAACATCTATCAGCAAAATTGTCATATGTTTTATCTCCTACCCTCACGATAGCGAATCGAGGGGCGAAAGCCTATACTGCAAAAAGGGACATTTTGCCTAGATCACAGCCGTGATGTCAAACAGCATCGTGGCGTAGTTACCCCCTAGCGCGTTCCCATCGTATTTGTGCATCTTGACCGCTAGCGGCGAGCCCGTCTCCATGTACGTTGATCCTGTCCAATGGTCTAGGGTGTTCACAACAGTTCCTACCGCGTTCTTCACAATCGTGGGGAATTGTCCCGACGTGTAAGTAGCGATGAAGATACCCGTCCCGCCGCTCGTCGCGTTGCATTGCGAATAACCCTTGATGTTCAGCTCCCGCCCACAGATGCGAAATACCTGATAGATGTTCGTCGGCTGATTGGTGAACGCTGTCCCCGTTGTCGTCCAGGTTGGATTCGTGAGGTTGATCCAGTCGGGGAATCCGACGGGTGTACCGTGACTGTAATACCCCGTGATCGTGGTATTCGCAAGCGCATAATCTGACCCGCCAACGACAGAAACAGTTGTGTTCGGGGCTGAATAACTGACCGCCGTGACGTAGAAATACTTGACCGTCGAGTTGGTCAATTTGAGCTTGTCCCCGATACCGAGCACGGTTGTGTAATTCCCCGAGATTGTGAATGATGTCGCGTTGATATAAGCGCATGAACCTTGAATCGGAACCCATGCACCCTTAGAGCCTATTTGTTCTAAGAGGCTCGTGCCCGTTATCTTGTACCCTTTTGTATTGTCTGCCGCCTTGACGATGTAAAACATATCGGCGTCAAGAATCGCCGTTGTTGCGGTCTTTGCTGAAACTTTAGAAGCTGCCATTTAAAACCCCTCGTCTATGGAATAGGCTGTTAATTCTTTTTGGAATAGATAGGCGGTGACGTTGACAATATCCCCCGTCACGTCGTTGTAGCCAATGATGTCAAAACTCCACCCCTGAATGTAGTGGTCAGAATTTATTGCGGTTTGTGTTTCCTCAACGTGAATGTTGCCATCACAGTCCATGCACAAGAACCGCTGTACTTCATCATCTGTGCCCGGAATGAACGAGATCGAAGCCGCCTTTTGGCGAGGTGTTTTGTAGTTGAATATGATCCTTCCCGCCACAACGTACATATAGGACGGGTCAGCCTGATAGGGCATATCGAAGGTGAATTCACGCTTGCCGTATTGAGTGATTGATGTTGTATCTTGGTCAAATGCGGATACCGCGTCATAGGTATAAATACCCTTGCCTCTCAATTGGAAGAAAAAGATATAGCCGTCTGATGCGTTGTTATTTGTGAATGAGAATTCAGAATCGCTTACCCCAAGTGTCGAAACAATCACAAGGTCTGCGGTGATGTTTGTCCCCGTTCCGTCTGCCGCCGTGTTGAAAAGATAGTCAGTTGTGGCAACCGGAGTTACCATGTCCTTACCGCAAACACTGGTTGCCTTGCCGTCTGGGTCGCGATAGGTGACGCGATACCCGGTTATTGTTTCACCCGTCTTGACGAGTATCGGATTTTCGAGGTTGAATAGAACCTTTGCTGTTGCGTCTACTTTTCGGGGATGCGCGGTGACGGTGACGTAGTTGTAAATCGGCTTATAGGCATATCCGAGCTCCATCTGGTCATCTGAAAACACAATATCAGCCGCGTCATCACAGAGCAGGTTGGTTCCGTCCTCGTCAAGAATCGCGGTTCCGTCCTCATCCAATATTTCGAAACAAGCGGATGTAGGCAATGAATATTGTGATAACGGGGCAAGAGGAACTCTGTCAGTGCGCCCTTTGCTAAATAACAATTCGTCATTTGCGATATTGTGTTTGACAAACACATATCCCAATTCAGAAGCCGCAAGTTTTTGAAATTCTTCCATCGCGGTGGTTTTGTAGTCGATGTTGTCGAAAATCGCAGGAAACGTAGACATTTCGTATTCAAATTGGGTAGCAAGTGGAAGGAATTGCATATCGGCAATCACAAGCGGCATTGCACTACACAGTCCCTTATTCGTTGTGTATTCTTTCAACTTGAGTTTTTCAGTTGCGGCTTGATACATCCAATCATTTGCCGTGATATTGGTTCTCTGCGTTAGTTTTGTGCCAGGCTCGGGGCTGATTCCAGTTATCATTCCGTACCATTTTGCCCGCGTCACCTCTTCGAAATTGAAACGAACACGGATGATCGTGCCCTCGTCTATCTTGTCCGTTGCAGATGACCAATTCGCGTGATTAGGCGAATAACGCCCAGCTAACCCCGCGCTGTTCGACGCTGAGTTATTGAGGTCAAAGGTGCATACGCCGACGTTGGCAACCCTGTCCTCAAGCCTTGTTCCTGTCATACCCGATGTGCAATGAACCGTTCCTACAACATCAGGCGTGATGTCCACCCAATCGTTGTAATGGTCTGTGTCCCAACATTTCATTTCAACCGTGTGTGTGAGTTTTGCCATTAGCGACCCTTCGATACGCCCGTGATGATTTCGGTTGCGAGTCTCGAGAACATCGCTTCCATCTGCGTGGCTGTGATACCGCTTTGCGATTGACCCTGTGGCGTTACGGTGACGCGCTCGCCCGATTGAACGCGCATCGGGTAGCTGTCGTTCGGAAATCCAGGCGGGACGATGAAGTCACCGCCGGATGCGTAGCCGCCGATAGGTTGGGTGGGTTGATGCGATGAATGACCGCCCGTGCCTGGAGAAGTTTGGGTTGACGGCGGCGGGGTATAGCCAGGGTCGTCGTATTGGATTTGGACATGAACGACATGATCCCCCTCGGCGGCCGAGCGATGTAACGCAAATTGATCGGCCTCATAAGACGCGACACGGTAGGCAGTCAATGCGCTTTGCGAGTAAATTCCCCACTGGATACCCTGATTGATCAGCCATTCTGTTTCTTCGTTGGTCAGAACGCCGTCTGCCGCCATTCTTTCCTGTATGTATCCAAGAAGGATGGTTTTCGTCTTGAGTTCCGCGGCATTTTTTGTGGCTTCGATCTGCGCGTCAATTTCTTCTAGTGCGGTCTTGTGTTTATTTACTTCTTCTGAGTTTTGCCCCCAAATCAATTTGTGCTTACTTAGTTCTTCTCGCAGGGATGCTTGCTTTTCTATCAAGGTTTGTACGGCTGCGGGATTTTCAGGGTCGTTGAATCCTTTGATTTCGCCATTTACTCTTTGGAGTTCTTTGTAGACGGCGCTGCCCGCCGCGTCATAAGCCCAATATCCGGCGGTAGATTTTGCTAGAGCTGCCGCTTCGTCTGATCGTTTTGTATTCAAATCCTCAAGAATCGAATTTAGGTCGTTCTGCAAAGCCGTGAATTGACCTATCCCCGCCAACGCGCCTTGATTGGCTTTATTCATCGCCTCGATTGCTTCGGCTGCCGCCTGTTTTGCCTGCGTATTTTCTTTGTCCGCTTTTGTCGCATCAACAAGGGTGTCTGAATAATCAGCGAATGCCTTATTCAAACCCCACATGTCGTATTGAACCTTTTTCCCCGCTGCATCCAGTTCATTTTGTGCTTGTATTGCGTATTCCAAACCTTTTTCAGGTCTGAATAGCAGGATGACAGGCAACATTAATCCCGTACCAACTTGGGTTTTGATTCCCTCCATCGTGTCGTTGATGTCGTCAAGGACTTGTTTGTAAATTATGTTTTGCTGTATTGCCTTGTCGGTAACGATCAATCCGCCCGAGATTGCCTGTGTTGCGGCGTCAATTCCATCCGCGCCAACCTCCATCAACTTGCCCATGTCAGAGCCGGAGCGACCAAACGTTTTCATCAGGAATTGCGCGCGCTCGGTTCCTGGATTGAGTGACAAATATTGATCCGATAACGCCCGAAGTCCTTTGATAGAAACGTCGATACCCTGCCTAGACGCGGCAAGCATAGCTGTGTTCAATTTATCTTGTGAGATAAATAAGTCGTCAGACGCTTGGACTAGACGGCTTGTGTCTTCGGCAGATATGCCCAACAGACGCGACATGTCCTCAATCGACGTTATATAAGTCGATGCCCCAGTCACCATCTTGACCAATTCTTTGGTGACCATCGCAACGGCGCCAGCGGCGCCAATCGAAGATAGACTAAAACCCGTGAGTTCCTGAGTAATTTGACCGAGTTTTGAATTATTGAGTTTCGACATCAAACCTTTGGCGTCATTCAAGCCTTTTTTGAAGTTTGTGTCTTTTACTCCTAGCGTGGCATACATACTCGCGATTTCTTTGCCCATGCTCACTTACCTTTCAGGATGGAATGATCGAGTTTGTTTCTCGCGTCAAAGTATGCGAGAACGCGGTAATAGTCAGACGCGGGCATGTTCTGAACGTAGTCGTAATGCCAGCCGAATCGCTCACAAATATTGAGGTCGTTCCAGACGGCAACGGCTTCGTCGTCTGGAACGCCCGTTATCACGGCTGTAAAGATTCGCTGGCTGAATGAGGGTTTACGAAACTTCTCGCTTTGATGAGGTAAGCAGAGATGAGACGCTGAAAATCTTCCTGCGTCAATTTGAGCAGGTCATCAAGGGCAATGCCGCTGACCTTCTCAATCGTGGCATTCTCTTCTTCGAGGGATTGTGTGTATTTCGTGGATGCGATGAATTCTGCCCTCGTTACCTTGCTCGTGTCGATAAACACTTCCCGCCCGTCAGAAAGCGTAACATCCGGCTTAGTAGTTGCCATCGACGCGCACCCCATTCTGCTGGAATGAGCATGACAATTCGACAAGAGCGTTGTATTGATAGTTCATCTTCGCGCCCTGAGAGATTGCCGGAATGGTGATCTTCTCTTTGGTCGCCACTGTGCCTTCGGGTCCAAGAATGATCGTTCCGCTGTTGCCCTCTTTGAGCGCGGCTTTCAAGGCAGTTCCACCCGTTTGCATGAGAGCCGAAAGGTTGATGGATCCGTCGGTCTGTCCGGTGATATAGGTCTTTGCCGCGTCCGACCCTGCGGATTGGTCGTACATTTCAATGGACGGTGTGTAATCGACACTGCGATAATCGCCTTCAACCGAAACCGTCCCGCCGCTCCAAATCCAACTGAAAGTCAAATCCTTGCCGGTATAAGCTGTCATTTTGTTTCTCCCTTGTTACGTGTCGATCTGAATT
>Ga0208789_1001464_pt1 | contig 13063 bp, 8 predicted proteins | sample Methanotroph_Enr_FD_187368 | JGI IMG/M metagenome (GOLD analysis project Ga0208789, IMG submission 187368) | Enriched soil microbial communities from Old Woman Creek wetland in Ohio, USA - Methanotroph_Enrichment_5 (SPAdes) (version 2) | ecosystem: Environmental > Terrestrial > Soil > Wetlands...
TATTGGCTTCCAGGTCTTTGTAATGTTCAAAAAAGTGCGCAATGGTCTTCAGGCGCAGCGGGTTCAGGTCTTCCGGTTTTTGCCACTTGGTGTAAATCGACAAAATTTTATCGGTGGGCACCGCCAGTACTTTGCCGTCCATACCGGCTTCGTCTTCCATCTTCAAGATACCGATGACGCGGCAGGTCACCACCACGCCAGGGATCAGCGGCACGGGGGTGATCACCAGCACGTCCACCGGGTCACCGTCGCCTGAAATGGTTTTGGGCACATAACCATAATTGGTCGGGTAGTGCATGGCGGTGCTCATGAAACGGTCGACAAAAATCGCGCTGGTTTCTTTGTCCACTTCGTACTTGACAGGGTCGGCGTTCATCGGGATTTCGATGATGACATTGAAAGCTTCGGGACAGTTTTTGCCGGGAGTAACGTTATCGAGGGACATGGCGAATTCTTTGCGTTGAGTTAAATCAGAAAAATCAGAGAAACCTAAGGATTAACCCTGATTTTACTTACGGGGGACTTGCCTCGCATCAAAACAGGGGCTTTTCACGGTACAGTCCGCGCGTTGGCCAATCGCCTGCATCAATCACCGATTGATGTTTCGCAGCGAGGAAGCAACGCAGCGGGGGTGCCGATTGCGTTGCACCCCTACTCAGCGAAACAACAGACAGGAGATTTATATGACAGGCAACCCAGCGCTGATTCTGGCGCTTATTTGTGGGCTCATCGCCGTGGGATACGGCTTTTGGGCACGCAGCTGGATTCTTTCCCAGGACGCCGGCAATGCGCGCATGCAAGAGATTGCAGCCGCCATTCAAACCGGTGCTGCGGCCTATCTGGCACGGCAGTACAAAACCATTGCCATTGTGGGTGTGGTGCTGACCATTCTGATCGCCATCTTTCTTGACTCCTTGAGCGCCGTCGGCTTTGTGATCGGTGCGGTGCTCTCTGGCGCCTGCGGCTTCATTGGCATGAATGTCTCGGTGCGCGCCAATGTGCGTACCGCTCAGGCTGCCACCAAAGGCATTGGCCCGGCGCTGGACGTTGCCTTTCGCGGCGGCGCCATCACCGGCATGCTGGTGGTGGGCTTAGGTCTGCTGGGCGTGACTGGATTTTTCTGGTTCCTGGTCGGCAACGGCAACCTGACACCAGATAAAAACCTGGCCCAGCTGCTCAACCCGCTGATCGGCTTTGCTTTTGGCTCCTCTTTGATCTCCATCTTTGCCCGTCTGGGCGGTGGCATTTTCACCAAGGGCGCTGACGTCGGCGCGGATCTGGTGGGCAAGGTTGAGGCTGGCATCCCTGAAGATGACCCACGCAACCCGGCGGTGATCGCCGACAACGTCGGTGACAACGTCGGTGACTGCGCCGGCATGGCGGCTGACTTGTTTGAAACCTACGCCGTCACACTGATTGCCACCATGGTGCTTGGCGCCCTGCTGATCACCGGTGCGGGAATGAGCGCGGTGGTTTATCCGCTGGCACTCGGCGCGGTATCGATCGTGGCCTCCATCATCGGCTGCTTCTTCGTCAAGGCCTCGCCCGGCATGAAGAACGTGATGCCCGCCCTGTACAAGGGTCTGGCGGTAGCCGGTGTGCTGTCGTTGATTGCCTTCTTCTTTGTGACGCAATGGCTGATGCCTGACAACGCCATCACCGCAACAGGTAGCCAGATGAAGCTGTTTGGTGCCTGTGCCGTGGGCTTGATTTTGACCGCCGCCCTGGTGGTGATCACCGAGTACTACACCGGCACGCAATATCCGCCAGTGAAGCACATCGCTCAAGCGTCGACCACCGGCCACGGTACCAACATCATTGCCGGTCTGGGCGTCTCGATGCGCTCCACTGCCTGGCCGGTGCTGTTTGTCTGTGTGGCGATCTACACCGCCTACGCGCTGGCTGGTCTGTACGGCATTGCGATCGCAGCCACTTCCATGCTCAGCATGGCCGGCATCGTGGTCGCGCTGGACGCTTACGGCCCAATCACCGACAACGCCGGCGGCATTGCCGAAATGTCTGAAATGCCCAAGAGCGTGCGCGACATCACCGACCCACTGGACGCTGTTGGCAACACCACCAAGGCTGTCACAAAAGGCTACGCCATCGGCTCGGCTGGCCTGGCCGCATTGGTTCTGTTTGCCGACTACACCCACAAGCTCGATTCCTATGGCACACACATCACCTTTGATTTGAGCAACCCGATGGTCATCATCGGCCTGTTCATTGGTGGCCTGATTCCCTACCTGTTCGGCGCCATGGCGATGGAAGCGGTTGGCCGCGCCGCCGGCGCAGTGGTGGTCGAAGTGCGCCGCCAGTTCAAGGAAATCAAGGGCATCATGGAAGGTACTGCCAAGCCCGAATACGACACTGCGGTCGATATGCTGACCACGGCGGCCATCAAGGAAATGATGATCCCGAGTCTGCTGCCGGTGGTGGTGCCGATTCTGGTCGGCCTGCTGCTTGGACCGGCCGCGCTGGGTGGCCTGCTGATGGGCACCATCGTGACGGGTCTGTTTGTGGCCATCTCCATGTGTACCGGCGGTGGTGCCTGGGACAACGCCAAGAAGTACATTGAAGACGGCAACTTTGGCGGCAAAGGCTCTGAAGCGCACAAGGCCGCTGTGACCGGTGACACCGTGGGCGACCCCTACAAAGACACCGCTGGCCCGGCCATTAACCCGCTGATCAAGATCATCAACATCGTGGCGCTGCTGATCGTGCCAGTGATGATGAAGATTCACGGCGGCTAGTCCGACCAGGAAGCTACGAAGCCCGCTCACGCGGGCTTTTTTATGGGTGCCACCGGCTGCCTTGATGAATGTCAATCGAAAAGGACAGGCCATCACTAATATTTGCAGCTAAGGCCTTTGAATGCCAAGAGCGTTCAGCCGCTTTTCCTGAATCATCCAGTCAGACAGGTACAACCTTGAACCAACGCAAGCTCATTGATGGCATCTGCCTGTTGTCATTGGCACTGCTGGTGAGTGGCTGCTCCTCCATGCTGCCGCGCGCGCGCAGCGAGTCCTCCCCCTTCAAGAGTTTTGACGAGGCGCGTCAGGCCATTGAAGGTCTGGTGCCGATGAAAAGCAACGTCGTTGCGATGACCCAACTGGGTATCAGCCCGGTGCAACAGCCCAATACGACCATCCTGACACACGACGACATCGTGCGGCGGTTTGTTACAAATTCGCTGCTCAAACGAGAAGACCTTGATCCTGGCGTGCTGGCCTGCCTGGACGCGCGCGAGGCCTGCCTCGGCTGGGAGGTCACGGCAGCACGTATCCAAAAAGAACGGACCGGCAATTTCTTGGCTGACTTCACCAACTTTTCGCGCCGCACGGAGACCACCGGTTGGCGCTTCAACGCCTTGATCTTGCTGATTAATGACGTGGTGGTCTACCGCGCCTGGAGCGGACAACCCCGTGTCAACGTGATCGAGGTCCAAACCAACCCGTTGGGGCCCTTGCAGGATATTGGCCCCGCCCTCGTGACGACGCGTTAGCAAAACAGCGCAAGCGAGCGATGCATTTTTGCAAAATCGGCTAAGCTTTGCCCCAAATTAATCTAAAAGATTTGGGAGAACTATGTTCGATTTTCTGAAAAGCCGGCGCCCGAAAGACCAAAACACGCCCAGCGCTGCACCGGTCTCGATCACACCCAACGGTACGTCACAGCACAGCGACGTTCGACGTGAGTTGATCCGGGTGGTTCTAAAAGACACCCTGAGGCTGCACGGCATTCCATTGGGCTGGCTGGCCTGCGAGGTCATCATCATCGCGCGCTCGCCAGGTGAAGAAGAACTCCACGTTCAATTGGTGCTGATGAAGTGGAATGAGCAACTGCTGCGCTATGCCGCAGCGCTGCAACAGCAGTTGCTTCTTGGGCTAGATCGCTTTGATCCATCGGTCGACCATTCCAAGTACATTTTTTCGTGGCGTTTTGCAATCGACTGCGGCTGTCCTTTTGCCTCGATGCCAGACCCAAAATCCTGGCGTCAAAACACCCAACTTCAGGTTGAGGAGGCACCTGTTTCCGTGCTGGACCGACGCCACGCCAGACGCGCACCCAAGACACCTCCATTTGAACCATCGCCATCTGCCCCCGTCATTGAGCCATCAAACTTTGCGCCCACCCAGATGACACCCCTGCGTTAAGGCCAGATTCGACAATCAGGGATTAGCCAGCACCGCCACCTCGGCTTTGGACGTCCAGTCAATCGGGTCTTGCTGCAACGCCATGTCGATGTCAACACCCAGGGCCAGCGCAACAACATCCGGAAAGTTGTCGATCAGATCCTGCTCGTCGTAATTAGCCTCCCAGGCGCGGGCGCGCCACGCTGCCAGATGAAGAACGCCTGCCATCGGCTCGTAAACGCCGTTGTCAAAAGGTGCATATTGGTGCTCCAGCGCGTCCACAATCGGCTGTGGGAACTGCCAGCTTCGGGCAAAACCGGCACCCACATCGGCATAACAAAACCCAAGCAATTTACGCTCGGCAACAGCGCGTTTAAGACCGAGGGGCGGCACTTGCTGATCCAGCGTTTCAAGTGCGTCGGGCAGCCCCAGGTGCATCACCAGCTCGCCAATGGCGTGAATGAGGCCTGCGGTAAACGCGGCCGGCTGGTTTTGCTGCACCATGCCACCCAGTGCGCGCGCCAATTTGGCCGTATTGAGGCTGTAGCGCCAGAACTGGCGCATATCGATGCCTGGAATAGCAGTAAACGCGCCAGCAATCGCTGCCGCTGTGGCGAGCGTCTTGACTTGATTCAGACCCATCAGCGCCAGCGCTTCGGACACGCTGCTGATTTTGTTGGACAACTGAAACTGCGCCGAATTGGCAAGTTGTAGCAGTCGCGTGGCCAGTACCGGGTCGGTGTTAATGAGCTGGCTAATTTTTCTGAGATCGGGCTCTTCGCGATCAAGCTCATTGAGCAGCAAAGCGATCACTTTCGGGATGCTGGGCAGCGCCGCCCTGGAAGCGAGCAATTCGGCGAGTGTCATCAATGAGAGCTCCTGTAATTTGACTTGCCTGGAGAAGCAATTATCCGCCACGCGAGAGCTGTGAAATCGTGCCAGAATCACTGCTTACTATGTACCCAAGCCACCATGACCGCTCGTGACACGCCCCGCATTGTGCCGCTGCTTGACTTGCGATCCAGCGCGCTCCTGGTCCCAGCCGCTGCTTATCTGCCAGAGTCGCGCATCACCGGCTCTGGTCGGCTGATCGACACGCTCGGGCGCCCGTTACGCGATCTGCGCATCAGCGTCACCGACCGCTGCAACTTTCGCTGCAACTACTGCATGCCCAAGGAAATCTTTGACAAAGACTATGCCTACCTGCCGCACAAAGCGCTGCTGTCGTTTGAGGAAATTACCCGCATCGCCAAGGTTTTTGTAGCGCATGGTGTGCAAAAAATTCGTCTCACCGGTGGTGAGCCGTTGCTGCGCAAAAACATTGAACGCCTGATCGAACAGCTGGCGACGCTGCACACACCAGAAGGCCAGGCACTCGACATCACGCTCACCACCAACGGCTCTCTGTTGGCACGCAAAGCGCGCGACCTCAAATCCGCCGGCCTGCAACGCGTCACAGTCAGCCTGGACGGGCTCGATGATGCCGTGTTTCGCAGCATGAACGATGTCGACTTTCCCGTGGCCGACGTGCTGGCCGGGATTGCGGCGGCGCAGGAGGCGGGGCTGGGTCCGATCAAAATCAACATGGTCGTCAAGCGCGGCACCAATGAGCATGAGATTCTGCCAATGGCACGACATTTCATGGGCAGCGGCATTGTGCTGCGCTTTATCGAGTACATGGACGTGGGCGCCACCAACGGCTGGCGCATGAACGAGGTGCTGGCCTCCGCCGAGGTGGTCAGACTCATTCATGCCGAGTTGCCGCTGGTGCAACTGGAGCCAAGCAAGCCGGGCGAAACCGCCGAGCGCTGGGGTTACGCAGATGCCTCTGGCCAGCACGACAAGGCCGCTGGTGAAATTGGCGTCATCAGCAGTGTGACGCAGGCCTTCTGCGGCGACTGCAACCGCGCCCGCCTGTCGACCGAAGGCAAGCTGTATCTGTGCCTGTTTGCGGCCCAAGGCTACGACCTGCGCGCCCTTATCCGCGACAGCGCCTCGGATGCTGACCTGGCGTCTGCCATCGGGCACATCTGGCAACGCCGCACCGACCGCTATTCCGAGTTGCGCAGCGCCATGGCACCGGATGCCGACACCGGTATTCGTCGCGTTGAAATGAGCTACATAGGAGGCTGACCTGATCAACCCAAATGACATCACTGGCCTCATTCTGGCCGGTGGACGTGGCTCCCGCATGGGCGGCGTAGACAAAGGCCTACAGACCTTCAACGGCATGCCACTGGCGCTGCACACGCTGACGCGCCTGCAGTTGGGCGGCGGCGTGGGTCACATCATGATCAACGCCAACCGCAATCTGGCGGCTTATGAATCTTTCGGCGCGTCCGTCTGGCCCGATGGTCTGGCCGACTATGCCGGGCCGCTGGCGGGGTTTCTGACGGGTCTTGAGCACTGTGAAACGCCCTTTCTGGTGACGGTGCCCTGCGATACGCCGCTGCTACCACTTGATTTGGTGCCCCGCCTGGCAGCTGCGCTGGAAGCCGAAAACGCCGACATTGCCATGGCGGAAGCCCCTGAACCTGGCAAAGACGGCCAAGTGCGCCTGCGCCCCCAGCCGGTGTTTTGCCTGCTGCGCGTTGGGCTATTGGAGAGTCTGGTCAAGTTCACCCAGGACGGCGGGCGCAAGATTGATGCGTGGACTGCCTTGCATAAAACGGCGCTGGTGCCGTTTGATTTGCCCAATGACGACCCGCGCGCGTTCTTCAACGCCAACACACTGGCGGACTTGCACCAACTGGAAAACAGCCCCACATGAAATCCATGGAAAGCATAGCCGCCGAACTGGCAGCTTATGACCCGCAAGCCTTGAGTGCCGACACCGTCAGCAGCTTTTTGGCGCGCCTGGTGGAGCCCGTCACGCAGCATGAAGAAGTAGGTATTTTTCAGGCCCTGGGCCGCGTGCTGGCGACTGATGTGATCTCGCCCATCAGCGTGCCGCCGCACGACAACTCGGCCATGGACGGTTATGCGTTTGATGGGACAGCACTGGCCGCAGCAAGCCCCTTGACCTTGAAAGTGGTGGGTACCGCGCTGGCCGGTAAGGCCTGGTCGGGCCAGGTGCAACACGGTGAATGCGTCAGGATCATGACCGGTGCCGTGATGCCACAAGGGCTGGATACCGTGGTGCCGCAAGAGTTGGTGAGCCACGGCCCAGACCAAAATCCGCAAACAGAGTACATCACCCTTGCGCCAGGCACAGTGCGGCCCGGCGACAACCGCCGCCACCTGGGTGAAGATCTGCTGCAAGGCCAGCCGGCACTCCAAAAAGGAGCGCTACTCACGCCTGCTGCGCTGGGGCTGATGGCCAGCTTAGGCATCGAAAGATTGCAGGTTTGGCGCCAGTTGCGAGTGGCCTATTTTTCGACCGGTGACGAGATTCTGAGCCTGGGCGAGCCGCCGCGCGAAGGCGCTGTCTACGACAGCAACCGCTACACCGTGTTTGGTCTGCTGACGCGTCTGGGCTGCGAAGTCATCGACCTGGGCGTGGTGCGCGATGAACCGACTCTGCTGGAAGCAGCCTTTACCCACGCCGCCTCGGTCGCCGATGCCATCATCACCAGCGGCGGCGTGAGCGTGGGCGAGGCCGACTACACCAAGGCCATGATGAAAAAGCTCGGCGATGTCGCCTTCTGGAAGATCGCCATGCGTCCGGGTCGCCCCATGGCGGTGGGACGAATTATTAAAGAAAAATTAGCCTCTAGCCCCCATGAAATAAGCGCTATTAGCTATTCTAATAATAGCAATTCAGAACCATCCAATGATGCCATTCTGTTTGGCTTGCCGGGCAACCCGGTGGCGGTGATGGTGACTTTTTTGGTCTTTGTGCGCCCGGCACTTTTGCAAATGATGGGCAGCACGGCGGCAGCACCGCCACTGCTCAAGGCCCGCAGCAGCGAGGCCATCCGCAAAAAACCCGGCCGCACCGAATACCAGCGCGGCGTGGTCAGCACCACCCCTGAGGGCACGCTGCAAGTTAAAGCCACCGGCAACCAGGGCTCGGGCGTACTCAGTTCCATGGTGCAAGCCAACGGCCTGATCGTTTTGCATCACAACCAGGGCAATGTGGTGGAGGGCGACGAGCTGGATGTGATGATGTTTGAGGGCGTGGTTTAGGGTTTGGCTGATGCAAATCAACTGACTGGCAAATACGTCTCCAATCTCGAGTGGCAGAAAAGTTAAGAGGAAATATTCCTTTTTGGTGGCTGAAATTTCCTTACACTGACTTACAGGGTCGCGGGTTTTCGATTCAGTGACTCTAAAAAAAAACCTGTTTCCGTCAACGGCTGCACCGCAGCCCGGTTACAGGAAGGAAGCGCGATGGACAAGAGCTCTCTACCCAAACCGATTCCAACCGCAATCGCGGTCGGCATTACCCTTCTGATCTGGTTTGTCATTCCGGTCCCTGACAAAGTGAGTCCCAACGCCTGGCATTTGCTGGCGCTGTTTATCGGAACCATTGCCGCCATCATCGGCAAAGCCATGCCGATCGGCGCTTTGTCGATCGTGGCCATTTCTTTGGTGGCCATCACAGGGGTGACCCGGCCCGGCAAACCGGAAGGCGCGATTACCGATGCCTTGAGTGGTTTTTCCAATCCCTTGATCTGGTTGATTGCCATTGCCGTGATGATCTCTGTGGCCTTGACCAAAACCGGACTCGGTACGCGAATTGGCTACAACTTCATTTCGCTGTTTGGCAAGAAAACCATAGGCGTGGCCTACAGTCTGGTTCTGTCCGAGTTGGTTATTGCCCCGGTCACGCCCAGTAACACGGCACGCGGCGGGGCCATTATTCACCCCATCATGCGCTCGATCGCGGATGCCTTTGGTTCAGACCCTGAATTGGGCACGTCGAAGAAAATTGGCCGCTATCTGGCGCTGGTCAACTACAACACCAACCCCATCACCTCGGCCATGTTCATCACGGCCACGGCCCCCAATCCCCTGATCGTGGATCTGGTTGCCAAAGCCACCAACTCGGCGATCAAGATCACCTGGGGCCAATGGGCGTTAGCCGCACTGGTGCCGGGGCTGTGCATGCTATTGGTCATGCCGCTGGTGTTGTATTTTCTCTTTCCGCCTGAAGTCAAAATGACGCCCAACGCCAAGGAACTGGCTCACACCGAGCTTGCCAAACTGGGGCCGATGAAGACCTCAGAGTTCATCACGCTGGGTGTTTTAGGGCTGATGCTGGTCATGTGGGCCGGCGTGCCGACCCTGCTGTTTGGCCCCGCAATGGACATCAATGCCACCACCACGGCCTGGATCGGCCTGTCGCTGCTGTTGATTACCGGCGTGCTGGACTGGGAGGACATTCTCAAAGCCAAGAGCGCTTGGGACACCTTGATCTGGTTTGCAGCGTTGGTGATGATGGCCACGTTTCTGGGTAAGCTGGGTCTGGTGGGCTGGTTTGCGCTGTCCATTCAAAATAGCATCAGCTATCTGGGCTTGGGCTGGATGGGGGCCTCCGCCATATTGGTGCTGGTTTATTTCTATTCCCACTACTTCTTTGCCAGCACCACCGCTCACATCACGGCCATGTTTGCAGCATTTTTTGCCGCGGGTGTGGCCCTTGGCGCGCCGCCCATGCTGCTGGCTTTGGTGCTGGCCTTTGCGTCTTCGCTGATGATGTCGCTGACCCACTACGGTACCGGCACAGCGCCCATCATTTTCGGTTCGGGCTACACCACCCTGAATGAGTGGTGGACGGCAGGTGCAGTGATGAGCGTGGTCAACTTGCTGCTATTGGTGGTGGTGGGTGGCGTCTGGTGGACGATGTTGGGCTACATCTGACCGAAAAGGCCAGAGTCCTGTCGTTTGGATCAACCTCGTTGCAAGAGGTTCTCCGTCAAACTCCCTCGCCCAATGCGGCCCCCAACGCCGCATCCTTCCTTGGCCCCGGCGCCTGTTTGCGCGCCAGCAGCGTGTACATGGTCGGCACGACAAACACGGTGAGCAAGGTGCCCAGGCTCATGCCCCCCACAATGACCCAGCCAATTTGGTGACGACTCTCGGCCCCGGCACCGGTGGCGATGGCCAGTGGCACTGCGCCCAGCACCATGGCACCGGTGGTCATCATGATCGGGCGCAGGCGCTGCGCGGCTGATTGCTGAATGGCGGCCAGGGTGTCCATGCCCTGCTCGCGCAGTTGATTGGCAAACTCAACGATCAAAATGCCGTGTTTGGTGATCAAGCCCACCAGCGTAATCAAGCCAATCTGGCTGAACACATTGAGCGTGCCGCCTGACCATTTGAGAGCCAGCAAGGCACCCGCCATGGAGAGCGGCACACTGAACAAAATCACAAACGGGTCGACAAAGCTCTCGAACTGGGCCGCCAGCACCAAAAAGATGAACAACAGCGCCAGCGCAAACACCAACGCGAGCGAGTCAGACGACTTTTTGAATTCTCGGCTGATGCCGTTCAAGTCAGTGGCATAGCCGGGCTTGAGCACTTTCTTGGCAGTGACATCCATGAAGTCAAGCGCTTCACCCACCGAGTAGGTGGCAGACAGGTTGGACGTGATGGTGGCCGAGCGGCGCTGGCCAAAGTGAATCAGCTCACGCGGCACCACCACCTCATGAATTTTCACCAAAGCGGACAGCGGCACCAACTCTGCGCCCTTGCCGCGCACAAATATTTTTTCAATATCGTCTGGCGTTGCGCGCCCGGTCGGCGCGGTCTGGACGATCACGTCGTACTGCTCGCCACCCCGCTTGTAACGCGTCACATTGCGCCCACCCAGCAGGGTCTCAATGGCGCGGGCAATCATATCCACGCTGACACCCATGTCGGCAGCGCGCTCGCGGTCCACTTCGAGCTTGATTTCGGGCTTGTTCAGCCGCAAATCAGTATCGACTTGCACAAAGCCCGGGTTTTTGGCCAACTCGTCCTGAAAGGCTCGCACAGTTTGCGCCAGGTTCTGGTAACTCTCCGAGGTGATGATGACAAACTCAATCGGGCGGCTGCTAAACCCCTGCCCCAGCGACGGCGGCGTGATCGGTGTGGCGGTCACACCCGACAGGCTGGAGACCCGGGGTGTCATGGTGCGCGCCATCTCCAACGTCGTGTGTTGGCGCTGTTCCCAGGGCACAGCCCTGAAAAAGATGTTGCCCTGCGACACAGTGGGGTTGCCAATGGTCGAGAAAACTCGGTCAAATTCAGGGTAGTCTTCAGCAATGCGTTCAATGCTGCGGGCATAGCGGTCGGTGTAGGCCAGGGTGGCACCATCCGGCGCATTGATCCGTGCCAGCACCACGCCCCGGTCTTCCAGCGGAGAGAGTTCGCGCTTGAGATCGCCTAATGCCCACCAAGTCACAAAACCGCTGGCAAGCATCACCAGCAGCACCAGGTAACGCCGCTGCAGCGACCAGGCCAGCAGCTTGCCATAGGTTCGGGTCACCCATTCCAGCAGGTTTTCCATATGCGAATCAAACCAGGTTGGATTGGGGTTGTGTCGCAGCAGCAGCGACGACAGCATGGGCGACAGCGTCAGCGCCACCATGCCGGAGATCACCACGGCGCCGGCCAGCGCCAGCGCAAATTCGGTGAACAAGCGCCCGGTGCGCCCCGGTGAAAATGCCAGTGGAGCGTAGACTGCCACCAGCGTCATGGTCATAGCCACGATGGCAAAACCGACCTCGCGCGCGCCTTTGATGGCGGCCTGAAACGGTGGCAAGCCCTCCTCAATATGGCGGTAAATGTTTTCCAGCATCACAATGGCATCGTCCACCACCAGACCAATGGCCAACACCAGCGCCAGCAGCGTCAGGGTGTTGATGCTAAAACCCGCCAGGGCCATCATGGCAAAAGTGCCAATCAGTGACACCGGAATGGTCACCAGTGGAATCAGCGAGGCGCGCAGCGTGCGCAAAAACACAAAAATCACCAGCGCCACCAGCACCGCCGCTTCCAAAATGGTCTTGAACACGGCTTTGATCGACTGGTCAATGAAGACTGAGTTGTCATTGGCCACCTCAATCTGCACGCCTGGCGGCAAGTCACGCCGCAATTTGTCCAGCAAGTTGATAACACCCTTGGAAAGATCCAGCGGATTCGCAGTGCTTTGTTTCACCACACCCACACCCACTGCATCGCGGCCATTCAGGCGCACAAACGAACGCTCATCGACGGGCGCCTCCTGCACCCGCGCCACATCGCCAATACGTATCGCCTGACCGTTCGCCGTACGAATCACCACTTGGGCAAATTCCTGGGGTCGTTGCAAATCGGTGGCTGCGGTGACGTTGAACTCGCGCTGCGCGCTCTCAATGCGGCCAGCGGGTACTTCCAGGTTAGAGCGGCGTAGCGCGTCTTCCAGGTCTTGCACGGTCAACTTGTAGGCCGCCAGCTTGTCTGGATCGACCCAGATGCGCATGGAAAACTTGCGCTCGCCATAAATATTCACTTCCGCTGCACCAGGTGCGGTTTGCAACACCGGCTTGACCAGCGTGTTGGCCATCTCGGAGAGTTGCAGCGCGTTGTGCGTGTCTGAGCTCATGGCCAAAAAAATTACCGGAAACGACTCGGCTTCGACCTTGGCAATCACCGGCTCGTCAATCCCTTGAGGCAAGCGCTGGCGCACCCGAGTCACTTTGTCGCGCACGTCAGCCGCAGCCGCGTCAGCATCCCGGCTTAAGACAAAGCGCACCGATATCTGACTGCGCTCCTGGCGGCTGGTGGAGGTAATCACATCCACCCCTTCAATGCCGGAGAGCGAGTCTTCCAGCACCTTCGTTACCTGGGTTTCCATCACCTCGCTGGAAGCACCGCCGAAGGTGGTCGTCACAGACACCACCGGCTCGTCAATTTTTGGGTATTCACGCACACTGAGCCGGTTGAACGACACGGCACCAATCAATACGATCAGCAGCGATAACACAGTCGCCAGGACCGGGCGACGAATCGAGGTTTCA
>Ga0208789_1001467_pt1 | contig 13060 bp, 8 predicted proteins | sample Methanotroph_Enr_FD_187368 | JGI IMG/M metagenome (GOLD analysis project Ga0208789, IMG submission 187368) | Enriched soil microbial communities from Old Woman Creek wetland in Ohio, USA - Methanotroph_Enrichment_5 (SPAdes) (version 2) | ecosystem: Environmental > Terrestrial > Soil > Wetlands...
ATCCGGATTGAGGATTTTATAAAGGGGTACCGGTCAACCAATCTTCAAAACAATGAATTGATAACATCCGTTCAGATTCCCAAACCTGGCACTGAAACGATCATTCGTTCCTTTAAAGTATCGAAACGTAAAGATCTTGATATCTCAACAGTGAGCGGGGGTTTTTCGATACGGTTGGAAAACGGCTCTGTGAAAGAAATCATACTTGCCTTTGGCGGAATGGCTGACACCCCAAAAAGAGCCGCTGAAACCGAGAAATTCCTTACCGGCAAACCCTGGGCCAGGTCAACAGTTGATCAGGCCATGAAAATACTGGTCAAGGAATTTTCGCCCTGGAGCGATGCCCGTGCCGGCGCAGAATACCGGAATCTTGTTGCAGGAAATCTTTTATTGAAATTCTTTGCAGAAACCACGGCGCTATGAAAACGGCAAACCTGAAACACGACAGCGCTGTTAAACATGTAACTGGCCAATCGGTGTATGTAAACGATATTACTGCCAACCGGCAACTGTTCGGCCGGGTTGTTTACAGCCCTGAAGCACATGCTCATATCAGCCTGATTGACACAAAAGCAGCGTTAAAACTAAATGGAATTGCCGCCATTCTGACCTGTAAAGATATTCCCGGTAAAAACCAGATGGGACCGGTAGTTAATGATGAACCATGCCTTGCTGAAGATGAAGTTACATTTATCGGGCAAGCGATTGTGCTAATTGCTGCTGAAACCGAAGAAGCTGCCATTAAAGCAGAAAAGCTTATCCGGATTGAGTTTGAAGAACTCGAAACGGTTTTAACTTTGCAGGATGCCATTAAAAAACAAACTCTGATTGCGCCACTGCGAATTATTGAATGTGGAAACGTGGAAGCGATTTTTAAATCAGCTCCTCATGTAATTTCAGGCGAACTGGAAACCGGCGCGCAGGAACACTGGTATCTCGAAACGCAGTCTGCATTGGCCATTCCGGGTGAAGGCCGGGAAATGCTTATTCATGCATCGAGCCAGAATCCGGCCGAAACCCAGGCTATTGTGGCCGAAGTGCTTGGGATAACCAAAAATGAAGTGGATGTTGAGGTACGACGCATGGGTGGTGGTTTTGGCGGAAAGGAAACACAGGGAAACCACGTGGCTGCCTGGGCTGCTTTATTGGCTCATGCCACCCGTAGACCTGTCGGCATTCACCTTTTCCGTGACGACGACCAGAAAATGACCGGCAAGCGGCACCGTTTCCTGTCGGAATATCGCATAGCTTTTAATAACATTGGGAAAATACTTGCCTATTCGGTTGAATTAAATTCCGATGCCGGTGCAGCCACCGACCTCAGCCGGGCTATTCTCGAACGGGCAATGCTTCACGCTGAAAACGCATATTATATCCCGAATGTAAAAATTGTCGGGAAAGCATACAAAACGAATCTGCCGTCAAATACAGCTTTCCGTGGTTTTGGAGGACCCCAGGGCATGGCTGTAATCGAAACTGCCATCGACAGGATGGCACGCTTCCTGAAAATGGATCCTGCAGAAATCCGGAACCTAAACTTTTACGGAATTCACGAGAGGAATACCACGCCTTACGGTGAACTTGTCCTGAAAAACCGGCTGCACGTGATGTACGACCAGCTTTTGGCATCATCAGACTATTCCAAACGCAGGAAATCTGTGGATGAATTTAACCACGTGCATGAATTTGTTAAACGTGGCATTTCGCTTACACCTGTAAAATTCGGAATTTCATTTACCACTGCCTTCCTTAACCAGGCCGGGGCCTTGGTACATATATACAATGACGGAACTATTGCTGTAAATCATGGCGGAACCGAAATGGGTCAAGGCTTACATACCAAAATCCATGGAATTGCAGCTGACGAATTTGGCGTTTCTCCTGAATTCATTAAAATAAGTGCCACAAATACCTCAAAAGTTCCGAATACTTCAGCAACAGCAGCTTCTTCAGGAAGCGATCTGAACGGAATGGCTGTGAAAAATGCTATTGAAAAACTCAAATCCCGGCTTTCCGAAATTGCTGCCGACGAATTTAAATCAAAACTGAATACTGAGTTCATAAGTACTGATCAGATCATTTTCTCTGAAAATTACGTTTTTACTGCTGCTCATCCGGAAATAAAAATTCACTTTAAAGAGTTGGTAAAACAGTCCTATCTGAAACAGGTCAGCCTGAGCGCTACCGGTTTTTATAAAACCCCGGGGATCTTCTTTGACCGCGATCTGGGAAGCGGAAATCCGTTTTACTATTACTCCTATGGCATGGCTGTTTCTGAAGTGGAGGTAGATGTACTGACCGGTGAATCAAAACTTTTACGCAGTGATATTTTACATGATGTCGGCGATTCGCTGAACGAAGAAATCGATATCGGCCAGATTGAAGGCGGATTTATCCAGGGTGTTGGATGGGTGACTACCGAAGAAATAAAATGGGACAATAACGGTCGCTTGCTTACCCATTCGCCTGATACCTATAAAATCCCCACGGTGAATGATATTCCCGGGATTTTCAATGTGGAATTATTATCGGGATACCCTAACGAAGGCACCATCCGTAAAAGTAAAGCCGTCGGCGAACCTCCGCTGATGCTGGCATTTTCGGTATGGCTGGCAATTAAAGATGCCGTTTCTTCCGTGGGAAACCATGCTTTTGAACCAAATTTTTCTCTGCCCGCAACCGCCGAAATGGTTTTGTTAAGCATCGAAGAAATTAAAAAGAAGTTCCTGGGCATTAAGATTTAGAAAATATTGAAATGGAATTTCTATAGACAACAAAGTACAATAATTGCACAAGGCCAACGCCAATTCCTAAAGCCTAACCCCTAACGTAATATGAAAGATATTTTTGAAAAAATTAATGCTTTATCGCACAAGTACAGAGACTACACCGCGCAAAACCTGTCGAAACTGGTTCAGATAAAATCAACCAGTATGTATGAAAAGGATGTCCAGCTGGAATTGAAACGCCAGATGGAAGAAGCCGGTTTTGATGAAGTCCGCATCGACGGACTGGGAAATGTGATCGGACGCATTGGAAACGGTAAACGCATTCTAGCTATCGACGGACATATGGACACCGTTGATGTAGGGAATGCAGCAAACTGGACTTTTGATCCTTTCGGCGGCGAAATTAAAGACGGCTATGTTTGGGGACGCGGTACCGTGGATCAGAAAGGTGGCCCGGCAGCAGCCGTCACCAGCGGAAGAATTCTGAAAGAACTGGGTTTCGACCGGGATCTGACCGTATTGGTAGTAGGAAGTGTTATGGAAGAAGATTGCGATGGCCTTTGCTGGAAATACCTGGTCGAAGAAGAAAATGTGAGACCTGATTTTGCTATCAGCACCGAGCCGACCAACCTTAATATTTACCGTGGCCACCGTGGCCGGATGGAAATAGTGGTAAAGTTCCAGGGGCTTTCGTGCCACGGAAGCGCCCCCGAACGCGGCAAAAACGCTATTTATATGGCAGCCCGTGCCGCCCTCGAAATCGAAAAACTAAATGAACGTTTAGGCACCGACGAATTCCTTGGAAAAGGCTCAGTTACCATTTCCGAAATAAAATCAGGAAGCCCATCGCTTTGTGCTGTAGCCGACTATGCACAATTCCATCTCGACCGGCGCCTGACCTGGGGCGAAACCAAGGAATCAGCTGTTGCCGAAATACACGAAATCATTAAAGATATGGATGCAACCGTTGAAGTTTTGTATTATGAGGAAGTTGCCTATACCGGATTAAAATATGGCATGGAAAAATATTATCCCACCTGGAAAATTCCGGCAGAGCACACCGCTGTAACCACCGGAGTGGAAGCATATACGCAGCTTTTCGGAAAAGAGCCTGTCGTTGATAAATGGACATTCTCGACGAACGGTGTAACAATAAACGGCTATTATGGCATCCCGATTATCGGCTTTGGTCCCGGCAACGAGGTTTTTGCCCATGCTCCCAACGAAAAAGTCCCCATCGATCACCTCGAAACTGCAGCCGCTTTTTACGCAGCATATGCTTTCCTGATCTGAAAAACTGAACCAGGTGAAAATATCACAATTTCATCCAATTAACCACGAGCTGCTTTCTACTCTTTATTTTCCATTAACTTTCATTACATCAAACTGCCAATGAAGTCATTTATTCAAACAATTGAAGAACTTAAAAAACTGAATTCCAACTTATTCGCCAACGATTTCCTGTTAACCTGGGATAAAACGGAGGATGAACTCAAACAAACTCTACTGGTTGCGGAAGCCTTGAAATACCTGCGCGATCATAACATTTCAACAAGGTGTTTTGATTCGGGACTGGCTGTTTCCAACTTCAGGGATAATTCCACGCGTACTCGGTTCTCGTTTGCATCGGCATGTAACCTGCTTGGACTCGAAGTGCAGGATCTCGACGAGAGTACTTCGCAGATTGCCCATGGCGAAACTGTTCGCGAAACGGCTAATATGATCAGTTTCCTTACGGATATCATCGGAATTCGTGACGATATGTTCCTGGGTGAAGGGCACACCTATATGCAGGAAGTCGGCAATGCTTTGGATGATGGATTTCAGAACGGCGTTTTGCCGCAACGGCCAGGAATCGTTAACCTGCAATGCGATATCGATCATCCAACACAAGCTATGGCCGACCTGATGCATTTGGCCAATTATTATGGCGGTCTCGAAAACCTGAAAGGAAAGAAAATTGCTATGACCTGGGCATATTCGCCAAGTTACGGCAAGCCATTATCGGTTCCACAAGGCATTATCGGCCTGATGACCCGTTTTGGAATGGAAGTGGATCTGGCTTATCCCGAAGGATACAACCTTATTGATAACGTTGTGGACCTGGCAGGGAAAAATGCCGCTGCTTCCGGCGGGAAATTCAGGGTTGTAAACAACATGGACGAAGCTTTCCGTGATGCAGATATTGTATATCCCAAAAGCTGGGCTCCTTTCTCCGTGATGCAACGGCGTACCCCGTTGTTGAAAAGCAACGACAAGGACGGACTTAAAGCCCTCGAACAGGAATGCCTGGCCAACAATGCCCGATTCAAAAACTGGGAATGCACTGAGGATAAGATGAAACTGACTAAAGGGGGCAAAGCATTGTACATGCATTGTTTACCCGCTGATATTTCGGGCGTTTCCTGTAAAGAAGGAGAAGTTCAGGGCAGCGTATTCGAACGCTACCGCATCGAAACGTATAAAGAGGCCGGTTACAAACCGTATATCATCGCAGCCATGATCATGAATAACAAATTTAAAGATGCTGCCGGTATATTGAATACGTTAAATGAAAGAGGATTGAAACGGATTTTTGAATAAGATTTCTAATAACTTGTATCATCCAGCCTGACTTTCCCCCTGAATGTTTTGTACACAAACAGGGTATAAAAACCTACCAGCGGAGCACCAATCAATACGATAATAAGCATGGTTTGTAATGCTTTTACCGATGAGGCTGCATTATAAACAGTAATATTGTATGCGGGACTGATGGTTGACAACAGTAATACCGGGTATAATTCAAGAGCAACAAGGATCAGCAATAAACTCATCGTAAGCGATGAGAACATAAAAGCCTGGCGGTATTTACTTTTGCTTACCAGCCTGGGAATATTGGCGATGCTGAGAAATGCCAGCAAGGGTACAATGAAAAGCACGGGATTACTGAGCAAATGATCCGAAAGATGAGGGATAAACAGGAGGGTATACCCGGTAGTAAGAATATATATGGCTATAAAAATCAGGATGGCTCGCTTGAGAAGTGTGGTAACTTTAATGAATAACTTTCCCTCTGTTTTCATAGCAAGGTAGATGGCACCATGAACCATGAATAACGCCAGTGATGTAAATCCAACCATAATAGCATATGGGTTCAGAAATTGAAGCCAGGAGCCCTGGTATTCAAAATCTTTACCAATGGCAATGCCCTGGAGTATGTTTCCAAGTACAATCCCCAGGAGGAAAGCAAGCAATGCGCTCGAAATGCTGTAGCATACATCCCAAAGTTTACGCCACCACAACATGGGTTCCTTTGAGCGAAACTCAATGGAAATCGCCCTGAAGATCAGGGATGCCAGGAAAAGCATAAACGGAATATACATGGCAGAGAAAAGGCTTGCGTATAATATGGGAAAACCGGCAAACAGCGCACCACCACCAATAACCAGCCATACTTCATTTCCGTCCCATACCGGTCCGATCGCATTCAGGGCAATGCGACGGCTTTCTTCCGTGCGAAAAAAAAGGTGCCAGGCTCCTGCACCCAGGTCGAAGCCATCAAGAATGGCATACCCTGAAAAAAGTGCGCCTACAACCAGGAACCAGAGTGTCGGATAATCAATACCAAGAATCATTTCCATAATCACACTTTATTTAATGGGTTACCTGTGTTCGAGTACTTCGGCTATTTCACGCTGCAGCGGCCTGTCCTCTTCATCCGATTCATCATAGGGACCATGCTTGATCTTTCGGTCAAGAAGGTATAGAAACAGTGCAAACAGCAACACGTAAATAAAAGCAAACATAATGAGTGAAAAGACAATCTGGTTTGCTGCTACAGATTTTGAAAAAGCATCGGATGTCCGTAACAAACCATAAACCACCCAGGGCTGACGGCCCATCTCAGCCGAAAACCAGCCTACCTGGTTGGCAACCTGGGGTAAAAATACGGCAAAAACAAAAATCCAGAGCAACCAGCGGTGATGAAAGAGTTTTTTACGCCACCAGATCCAACAGGCCACTAGGGTAAGTCCAATCATAGCCATTCCGAAAGCAATCATAATATGATAGAACTGGAAAACTGCATTTACCTGCGGCACTTGTTCATCGACCGGAAAATAATTTATTCCCTTTAACGGCTTGGTAAAGTCAAAGCTAGTAAGGAAACTTAAGCCTCCCGGGATTTTAGGGCCGGTTACTTTTTGGTGTTCTTTGTCCACCCATCCGAAAAGATACATATCGGCAACGGCAAGAGTATCAAAATGTCCTTCAAAGGCGGCTAGTTTGGCTGGTTGATTTACAGAAACTCCTACGGCTGCTTTGTGCCCTGTTAACAGTTGGGAGAATGAAAAAACGGCAGCTACCACCAGTGCAATTTTGAATGCTTTCTGTGAAAGTTCCGTGTACCGGTTGCGGATAAGGTAATATGCATGCACGCTTAACACCAGGAATGCACCCGAGAGGATCGCACCCACCCATACATGCAAGAGCCTGTCAACACTCGAGGGATTAAAAACCATGGCCCAGAAATCAGTAATTTCGGCCCGGGCTGCCATTCCTGTTCCTACAATATGATACCCGGCAGGCGTTTGCTGCCAGCTGTTGGCTACAACAATCCAAACGGCCGAAAACATGGATCCCAGCCAAACACCCAAGGTAGCAAAGAAGTGAACCGACTTGCTCACGCGATTCCATCCAAACAACAATATTCCAAGGAACCCGCTTTCGAGGGCAAAGGCAAAAATGCCTTCTGCTGCCAGGGCGCTACCAAAGACATCACCAACATATTTTGAATAGGTTGCCCAGTTAGTTCCGAATTCGAATTCCATAACAATTCCGGTGGCAACGCCGATTCCAAATGTCAGCGCAAAAATACGCGTCCAGAAACGCGCCATTTTTTCATATATCATATTGCCGGTCTTCAGGTAAAGGCCCTCCATGATCACCATGATGAGCCCCAGCCCGATACTTAGCGGAGGATAGATATAATGAAATGCGATGGTGAATGCAAACTGAATCCGTGCTAAAATTTCAACTTCCATCATAAAGGTTAATTCAAGGGTTAGTTTTATTCGTTCGGGAAATTAATATTCTTAAGATCATGTGGGTTTCAGCAGATAAAGTTACAAGGAAATTGGATTAAATAATAATCTCATTGAAAATGTAAAAGGCTTGTCAAGGGTAAATTATAAATAACCGCTCAACAAGTAGAAAGTTTATTGGAAAAATACAATGATCCGGTCCCGGAAATAATTATCGCCGGATTGTTTCGGATATTAGCGAACCGTATTTATAACCGGAAACGCAGCATTATTGTTTTTTTTAACAAGTCAATTACCAGCTCACTATCTTATACTTTCAAATGCCCAGCCATTTCCTTTAAAATAAACCACCTCATCGATTCCGGCTTCTTTTAAAAGCGAAAACCCATATTCAAATTCCCCGTCCAGTTCATGGGGTTTATGAGCATCGGAGTTTACCATTACAGGGATCCTCAGTTGCCTTATCTGTTTTAAGATTCCGGGACCCGGGAAAGTGGTTTCCGACCGTTGTTTATAAATACCGCGGGTATTCACCTCCACGATAATATCGCGATCCTGGATGAGAGAGAGTGTTTCGCTGACCAGGTCTGTGTACCAGGATTCATCTTCTTTAAAAAAGCGGACACGGTTATGCATCTTTATCTTATCGATATGGCCGATAATATCTAAATGCTGGGTTTCGATCATTTCGTTGAGCTGATTATAATACGTGGTAACCGCTTTGCGGATATCGCCTCCGAACAATTCATACAATCCCTTATCGTAGGTTCTGTAATCGGGCCCATCAGTAAACCAGAGTTCATCATGGCTCTCAGGTCTTACCAGGTGTACTGAACCAATCAGGTAGTCCATCTTATACTCAGCTTTTACTTTTGAAAAATTTTCGGATATGCCTGGGATATAATCCATTTCCATACCCGAATAAACGGCAATCTGCCCCGAATATGCCTTTTTCAGGGTATTCATAAGTTCGATATATTCTTCTTTATTTTCTTTTTTGAAAGAAAAAGTGTTCCCGAAAGGCAAAGGCGAATGCTCGGTAAACCCTAACAGGTTAAATCCTTTTTCAATGGCGGCTACAATGTATTCCTCAGGCTGCGACGAACCGTCGGAGTATAAACTGTGGGTGTGGTGATTGGTAAGCATAGGGAATATGGGATGTGCGATGTTGGATGTGCGATGTCAGATGTGCGATGTCGGATTTGGTTCTTGAAATTTGAGTCTTGGAATTTCTACATCAGAAGTTACTTACTTGAAACAATCTTATAAACCTTATCATTTCGACGAACGGCACGCGAAACCGGGAACGTCGGATTATCTCCCTTTACTGCAATCTCGCATGGCTGCTCATTTTTAACCAATCCTATAACATTTGCTTCATAAACGCCGGTGGTTGGCCCTATAATTTCTATTGTATCACCGTTCGAAATATCATGTGAATCCATGCGAACGTGTGCAATGCCAAGTTTGCCGAAATAATTGGCAATCATGCCTATGTAAATTTTCTTTGTAGTAGCGAGTGATCCATGCACCGGCGACCACTCACCCAATTTGCGACCCATGTAATACCCTTCCCAGAAGCCACGGTTATAAACCGTAGCCAGTTCTTTATTCCAGCGTTCCACATTTTGGGAGGTATATTCGCCTTTGAAATAGGCACTCACGGCTTCACTGTAACAACGGGAAACAGTTTTCACGTATTCGGGTGAGCGGCCGCGGCCTTCAATTTTAAGCACCGTAACCCCTGCATCCAGTATTTTGTCGAGTAACTGGATCGTTTTCAGATCCTTGGGCGACATGATATATTCGTTATCAATTTCCAGTTCGGTATCGCTTTCCTTATCTTTAACGATATATGAGCGACGGCAGTCCTGAAGACAGGCGCCCCGGTTAGCCGAAGTATTATGGTTATGCAGGCTCAGGTAACATTTGCCGCTCACAGCCATGCACAGTGCGCCATGAACAAAAATCTCGATCTTAATCAGCTCGCCTTTCGGTCCGCGAATATCCTGCTCCCTGATCTGGCGGGTAATGGCAGCAACCATATCGAGTGTAAGTTCGCGGGCAGTAACCATTACATCGGCATAGCGCGAATAAAATTTCACAGCCGAAATATTGGTAATATTGCATTGCGTTGAAATATGAATTTCGACGCCTTGCTCTTTGGCATATTCCAGCACGGCAAGGTCGGAAGCAATAATGGCGGTTATGCCGTTGGCTTTGGCCGCATCAATGGTACGTTGAACCTCTTCAATTTCATTATCGAAAATCACCGTGTTCATGGTGAGGTAACTTTTCACTTTAAACCGCCGGCATATACGGGTGATTTTTGCCAGGTCGTCGAGCGAGAAATTCACGCTGGAACGTGCGCGCATATTAAGTTTGCCCACTCCGAAATACACTGAACCGGCACCGCCTTGTATAGCAGCCATCAGTGACTCGTATGAGCCGACGGGTGACATGATTTCTATTTCCTGTAACGGCATTCCCTGAATTTTGTGCAAAGGTAAGGGAATTTGAGGTGTTGAAAGAATGAGACTATAACAACCCTAAACCGGTAGTCAGGGCCTGACATCAAATGAACCCCTGGCTCATTCCTAAATCAATTCCGTTTACCGTACCGACTGGTATCCGGCTGGAACGCCTCTTTTTGAAAGGACTATCTGCCATAGCTGGTTCTTCCGGGCGCGGAAACCTCCGGCAGCGGAAAGCAAATAATATTTCCACATCCGGTAAAACCTTTCATCATAGTCTGATTTAATCTCATCCCATGAATGTTCAAAATTGTCGAACCAGCACATGAGCGTTTTATCATAATACCCGCCAAAGTTATGCCAGTCCTCCATCATAAATAAATCCTCAATGGAAGCGGCAAGTTGCTTAATGGAAGGCAGCATGGAATTGGGGAAAATGTACTTTTCAGTCCATGGATCCGTTGCCACTGTCGATTTATTTTCACCGATAGTCTGAAGCAGAAATAGTCCGTCCTCTTTCAGGGAGTTATGTATAATTTTCATATACGTCATGTAATTCTTGTACCCGACATGTTCTATCATGCCAACGGAAACCACACGGTCGAAGAGTTTTTTTTCAGCGGGATGAACCTCGGTATTTAATGTTCTATAATCCTGTAGTCTGATATCCACATTCAATCCTTTGCAAAGTTCCATCCCGAGGGCAACCTGTTCCTTCGAAACTGTAATTCCAACCACTTCCACATCATATTTCTCAGCTGCATACCTGCAAAAGCTTCCCCAACCGCAACCCACATCCAAAACTCTCATTCCCGGTTTTAAATATAGTTTCCTGCAGATCAAATCGAGTTTTGCTTCCTGAGCGTCATCCAGGTTCTGTGCATCTTTCCAATAGGCACAGGAATACACCATGCGTTTATCCAGCATTTTTTGGAACAGCGTATTCCCCAGGTCGTAATGCTTTTCCCCGATTTCGAATGCTTTCGAACGCTTCCCGGAATTTAAAATCAGTGCACTCGCGATATAAGGCAATAATTTCCAGGCTTTAACTTTCTTATCCAGGGAAGCATTTAGTACGTGATAAATAAACTCATCCAGTTTTTTCACTTCCCACCAGCCATCCATATACGATTCGCCAAGCCCCAGGGATCCTGTTTGAAGCACCCGTTTATAAAAATCAGGATTCTTTACCTGGATATCAATATCACCAGGGCCATTCAATTCGATACCTGCCGAAAGAAGCAGGGGTTTTAATACCTCTTCGAGCTTGCTCATAATCTGCCAAATTAAAATATTTAACAATCGATTAAGTGAAATTGCCGTATTTAAAACTTAATACAAATTTACTAAGGAAATATAAAAATTGAACCTCTGAAATGCTGTTTTAGAGAATAATATCATTAAAATTTGACATAGCCTTTTTACCTCTTAACTGGTAGGTAGCTGATTCAGGAAATGGTATGTTTCCCGGCAAATGCCCCTTCTTTCCCTTAATGATAAGCTAAATTTTAATCTTACACCTGAATGTTTGAGAAACAAGTGAAACAGGATCAAAATAAAAAGCCCCTGTTTTTATTATTAAACAGTGGCTTTGTATAAATTAGGAGTAGTTGTTGTTATTTGCTACGACTTGTATGTCAATTCAGGTGTGCAAAAAAATTATATTGAAACCTTCAGGCTCAATTCCTTTAACTGCTCGTCAGAAATTCGGGAAGGAGAATCAATCATCACATCGCGGGCGGCATTGTTTTTGGGAAAGGCGATATAATCGCGGATGGATTCGCTGCCACCGAATAAGGAACACAACCGGTCGAAACCGAATGCAATGCCTCCGTGTGGTGGTGCACCAAATTCAAAGGCATTCATCAGGAAACCAAACTGGGCCTGAGCATCTTCCTCACTGAAACCAAGCAATTGCAACATTTTATGCTGCAGAGGTTTGTTATGAATACGAATTGATCCGCCTCCGACTTCCACACCATTGATAACCATATCGTATGCATTGGCACGAACGGCTCCCGGATCGGTATCCAGCAGGGCAATATCTTCAGGCTTAGGTGAAGTAAACGGGTGGTGCATGGCATAAAAACGCTGCGACTCATCATTCCATTCAAGCAAAGGGAAATCATATACCCAAAGCGGAGCAAAGGTTTCGGGATTGCGTAAGCCCAGACGGTTACCCATTTCGAGGCGGAGTTCATTCAAAGCTTTGCGGGTTTTATCAGCTTTCCCGGCTAAAACAAGCATCAGGTCACCCGGTTTGGCACTTAGTGCTTCGGCCCATTTTTTCAAATCTTCGGGAGAATAGAATTTATCCACTGATGATTTCAACGTTCCGTCAGCGGCATAGCGGACATAAATCAAACCGCCGGCACCGATCTGGGGTTTTTTCACATAATCGGTCAGTTCGTCAAGTTGCTTGCGGGTATATTCAGAACAGCCTTCGGCATTGATACCAACAACCAATTCGGCATCGTCGAACACTTTGAAGTCTTTGCCTTTGACAAGATCATTCAGTTCAGCGAATTTCATTCCGAAGCGGATATCGGGTTTATCGCTGCCATATTGTTTCATGGCATCGGCCCATGTCATTCGGGGCAGTTTTACTACGTTAACATTCTTCACTGTTTTGAAAAGATGGACTACAAGTCCTTCAAAAGTGTCGAAAATATCTTCCTGGGTAACAAATGACATTTCACAGTCGATCTGTGTAAATTCAGGCTGGCGGTCGGCACGCAGGTCCTCGTCGCGAAAGCATTTTACTATTTGAAAATAACGGTCGAAGCCGGCAACCATCAATAATTGTTTAAAAGTTTGCGGCGACTGCGGAAGC
>Ga0208789_1001468_pt1 | contig 13059 bp, 17 predicted proteins | sample Methanotroph_Enr_FD_187368 | JGI IMG/M metagenome (GOLD analysis project Ga0208789, IMG submission 187368) | Enriched soil microbial communities from Old Woman Creek wetland in Ohio, USA - Methanotroph_Enrichment_5 (SPAdes) (version 2) | ecosystem: Environmental > Terrestrial > Soil > Wetlands...
TTTTTTCTGATGCATTTCTGTCGGGCCAATATCTGTTACTGCCCGCATCACTTTTTTACGAATACTCGCGGGTGATTCGGCCAGTGAAATAGCATTCCCTTCCGATTTTCCCATTTTCCCGGAACCGTCAAGCCCCGGAATTTTCACCATATCCTTTCCTTCGAAAGTATAGGATTTGGGGATGGGAAATGTTTCAACTTTGTACATTCTGTTGAACCTGCGGGCAAAAGTGCGGGCCATCTCCAGGTTTTGCTCCTGGTCTTTTCCTACGGGTACAAGGTGTGCTTTGTGGATAAGAATATCGGCAGCCATCAGTACAGGATAGGTGAGCAAACCAGCGTTGACATTCTCGGCTTGCTGACGGGCTTTGTCTTTGAAAGAGGTGGTCCGCTCCAGTTCACCCAGGTAGGCATTCATATTTAAAAGAAGGTATAATTCAAGAATTTCAGGCACATCACTCTGAATGAATATTGTCGCTTTCTCCGGATCGATACCACAGGCCAGGTATTCAGCCAGTACTTGTTTCACATTGGTGTGAAGATCGCTGGGTTTGGGATGAGTGGTAAGCGAATGCCAGTCAGCAATAAAGAAAAAGGTCTGATTTTCATGCTGCATCTCGATGAAGTTTTTTACCGCTCCAAAATAATTTCCCAGGTGCAGGTTTCCGGTTGAACGTATTCCGCTTACTACTATTGGCATGTGTTTACTTTATTATTAAGTCTGCAAAAATATAAAAACCATTGAAATGGAACAGATTATTCTTCCATTCCTGCGATTTCGTAATTCTCCTGGCTAATTAAGGGTTCACCTTTATACCTGAGCAGTAATTGGGCAATCGCAAAAGTGTCTTTTTCGCAGTAACGTGCAATTCTTTGTATATCAAAATTTTTGTAGTATATCTCGGCTACCTGGCTGCCGTCAATATCGTCTTTTGGCGTTGGTATGTCGAAGATCGTGCAGAGCAACTCGAGTGAAGTATAGTGTTTATAATCGCCAAATTTCCATAGCTGGAGGGTGTCGAGCATCACTTCCCTGATCTCCCATGGTTTCGCCCCGGCAATATCCAATACCCCAGGGATAGGTAACCCATTGATTAACATTCTTCTGGCGATAAACGGGAAGTCGAATTCCTGCCCGTTATGGGCACATATTTTGTGCAGTGGATTGGTCATAAACCTGGTGAGCATTGCGGAAAACTCCTGCAAAATATTTTTTTCATTTTCCCCGCAATAAGATTTTACGCGGTATGCCCGCTCTTTCCCTTTGTTAAATATCTTTCCCGACGAGATGCAGACAATTTTTCCAAATTCGGCATATATGCCAGCCCTGTTGTAAAGACCCTCTGCCGTTTCGTCCTCTTTCCCAATCTGACCAGCTTTTTTTATCCAGAGTTTTTGCATATTTTCAGGAACAACCGCCAAATTTTCGTATAGTGGAACTGTTTCAATATCAATGAATAAAACATGCTCCGGCAAAAGTTTCTCAAGCATATCGGGTTAATTTAAGGGTTATCGTGTAGGTGTTTTTCAATGTATTGCGTGATGATATCTATCGCTACCTTGTTGTTTCCCCCTTCCGGTACAATTATATCGGCATACCTTTTAGTGGGTTCGATAAATTGCAGGTGACTGGGTCTGACAGTATCCTCATATCTCTGAAGTACTTTAATGACATCTCTTCCCCGTTCAATGATGTCGCGTGTGATCACCCTCGATAAACGGACATCGGCTTCGCAGTCGACAAAGATCTTGATGTCCATTAATTTACGTAGCTTTTCGGGTTGAAGACAAAGAATTCCTTCAACAATGATCACTTTATGAGGTTGCACTAAAATCGTTTCATCGAACCGTGTACAGGTAAGGTAGGAGTAGATGGGCTGATGAACGCTTTCTCCCTTTTTTAACTTTTTAATACTTTCGATAAGCAATTCAAATTCAATACTATCAGGATGGTCGAAGTTAATTTGTTGTCTTTGTTCGAGGGGCAGATGACTATTATCCCGATAGTAGGCATCCTGAGGTATGACTACAACATCACCCTGGTGTAACCGGCTGATAATTTCTTTAACAACAGTTGTCTTTCCTGAACCGGTTCCTCCCGCAATTCCTATAATGAGCATATAATCAAATGATTGATTTATTCATAATGAATAACAAAATTAAGGAAATATTTTGTTATTCACGCGTTAACATTAACTTAGCTAACTCTTTTTAAACCGATTTTAATGATAAAGTGTTAGATTTGTATTCAGATACAAACATTTGATTTACGCATGAAAGGAAAAATAATATAATGAAATGCGTGATCTGCAAAAATGGAGAAACAAAAAAAGGAAAAGCAACTGTAACTTTGGAAAAAGGGGAGTCTATTGTTGTGATTAAAGGGGTCGTTGCCAACATCTGCGATAATTGTGGAGAATATTATCTCGATCAGGAAACAACAAGAGAATTATTGCAAAAGGCCAACGATGCTTATAAAAAAGGTGCTGAAATCGAAGTGATTAATATGAGAAAAACAGTCTGATTGTTGGTTGATTTTAATTTAAATACTTCGTTATGGAAACATTAATAATTCACTTGGATGCAACTGTCAATAAATTCAAAGTGAAAGAATCCTTGAAAATGGTAAAGGGAGTAATAAGTGTATCGGATAAAATAACACGCTCTGATTTTGAAGATCTTGCTCAAGATGTTCTTGTAAGGGAAATGAAAAAAGCCGATAAGGAACCAATACTTTCATACAAACATTGAAAAAAGGAATTTGAAAGCATAAAAAAAAAGATTGCGTAAATGATAAAACATGTAGTCGTTTTCAAACTCAAGGAATTTGAAAATGAAGATCTGAAAGCGGTGGTAAGGAACAAAATAACGCATGCCCTACTCGCCCTGAAAGAAAAAATTGAAGTGCTGAAGTACATTGAGGTTGGTCAGAATTATGAATTAATGTCTTCTTCATATGATATTTGCCTGATCACACATTTCGAAACTCTCAAGGATCTTGATATTTATCGTACACATCCTGAGCATCTTAAAGTGGTTGAATTAATCAAACCCAGTGCTACCGGCAGGGCTGTAGTCGACTTTGAATTTTAAATCTTCCGGTAAATGAAAAATCTTTATCCATTGAAATTTACCCCAATCTGCAAGGACAAAATCTGGGGTGGCAATAAACTGAATGAACTTTTGAATAAGAAATATCCCGAATTGCCTAATTGTGGCGAGTCCTGGGAGATTTCGGGTATTCAGGATGAAGTTTCAGTCGTATCAAACGGTTTTCTTAAAGGAAATAATCTCGAGGAATTGATTGAGGTATATATGGGAGACCTGGTAGGCGAGAAGGTTTATGAAAAATTCGGAATCGAATTTCCGCTGCTGGTCAAATTTATCGAGGCGAACGATAACCTTTCGATCCAGGTTCATCCGAACGATGAATTGTCGATGGAGCGGCACGATGCGTATGGGAAAACTGAGATGTGGTATGTCGTTCAGGCCGATCCGGGGGCAAAGCTGATATCGGGATTTAACCGCAAAATAGATAAAGAGGGATATCTTAAGTACTTCAAAAACGGACAACTGGAGGAAATACTCAATTACGAAGAGGTCAGGGTAGGTGATGTTTTCTTTATCCCTGCCGGCAGGGTTCATGCCATCGGTAAAGGGATTGTTGTCGCCGAAATACAACAGACCTCTGATGTCACCTATCGGATTTACGATTTTAACAGGGTGGACGATCAGGGTCATCCACGTGAACTGCATACAGATCTTGCAGTTGATGCCATCGATTACCGGTTTGAAAAAAATTATCGCACAGATTATAAACCTGTCGATGACTCTTCAGTTAAACTTGTTGAATGTGAATACTTCACAACCAATTTCCTGACATTATCCACTTCCGTTGAGCGTGATTTTACCGATCTTGACACTTTCGTGATATACACATGTCTCGAAGGTCCATATAACCTTTCATGGGAGGATCAAAGTATTGTGGTCGAAAAGGGGGAATCGGTTCTGGTTCCTGCCCTGATCAATAATTTCGTGCTTTCGGTAGTTAATGGTGGTACAGCAAAACTTCTTGAAGTTTATATCAAATAGCTATTTGATTATCAAAGTTAAGGTTACAAGGATTTAGCTGAAATTAAACGATTCAGCCAATTTTTTTTATAGAATAAGGATGATTATCAAAAAAGCTGAATTTATAATCAGCAATACCGACCCGGAGAAATGTCCCCTGTCCGAAAAACCGGAATTTGCATTTGTGGGGAGGTCGAATGTTGGCAAATCTTCTTTGATCAACATGTTAACCGGATTTGGCGATTTGGCAAAAGTTTCAACAGCCCCCGGAAAGACCAGGCTGATCAACCATTTTAATATTAATGATGAGTGGTTTCTTGTTGATTTGCCAGGCTATGGTTATGCCAAGGTGGGACGCGCATCCCGTGAGCAATGGTTGTCGTTCATCCGAAAATACCTGGCAATCAGGGAAAACCTGTTTTGTGTTTTTGCATTGATTGATTCACGTCACAAACCTCAGGCCAATGACCTGGAATTCATGAATTATATGGGTCATCACGGAATTCCTTTTGCCATGGTCTTTACCAAAGCAGATAAACTCTCGCGCAAACAGTTGGAAAAGAATCTAACCGCTTACAAAGATGAGATGCTCCAGACCTGGGAAACGTTACCTCCACTTTTCGTGACATCTGCCGGAACTAAACTTGGCAGGGAAGAGGTCCTTGGATTTATTGACGGTATTGTGAAGGATAGCAATTAATAATTACGATACCCTGCCAGTGCCTGGACTATTTATATCAAGTGTATATTGCACTAAAACAATGCTTTAAACAAAATATATTCGGGTGGGTTGACATTTTTTTTAAAAAAGGTTGACTTTGGGTTTAGTTGTTGGTTCAATATTTCTACTTTTGCCCCCAGATAGTAGCGAGTTTAATTCATACGAGAAATCTCTATTTATGCCCACAGGTTGCATCAAAATTTTTACCGGTACAGAATCTAAATATCTGGCCGAGAAAATAGCTCAAAACGCTGGAATAGCATTGGGAAAATCATCCTGTCCCCGTTTTTCTGACGGAGAATTTGAACCTTGTTACGAGGAGACCATCAGGGGTTCATATACCTTTATTATTCAATCGACATTTCCGCCGGCAGATAATCTTCTGGAACTGCTATTAATGATTGATGCCGCAAAAAGGGCATCTGCCTACAAAATAATCGCTGTGATGCCTTATTTCGGTTTTGCCCGCCAGGATCGGAAGGACAGACCAAGGGTGTCAATCGGGGCGAAACTTGTTGCCGATATGTTATCAACAGCCGGAATTGACCGGTTAATAACAATGGATCTTCATGCCGATCAGATCCAGGGCTTTTTTGATGTTCCGGTTGACCATCTTAGCGCTGTTGCCCTCTTTATCCCTTATATCCAGCAAATGGGACTTCGCGATATTGTTGTTGCTTCACCTGATGTTGGCGGTACAAAAAGGGCGAATGTTTTTTCCAAGCATTTGCATACCGATCTTGTAATTTGTCATAAATCACGTACTAAGGCAAACCAGATTGATTCAATGACCCTGATTGGTGATGTTGAAAACAAAGATGTAATTATTGTGGATGATATCATTGATACCGCCGGAACAATTACAAAGGCGGCTGAACTGATGAAATCAAAAGGCGCTAACTCTGTTCGTGCTTTTGCCACACACGCCGTACTTTCGGGACCGGCTTTCGAGCGAATTGAAGCATCCTGCCTCGACGAATTACTCCTGACCGATTCAATACCACTTGCATATAAATCTGACAAAATCACTGTTTTATCATGTGCACCTCTTTTTGCCGATGTAATACAAAAGGTTTTCGAAAATAAATCAATCAGCACGGCGTTTATATAAGAATTGTTATCTTTGCGCCCGGTTTTGCAGCATACCTTTAATGGTGTGATGCGGATACCTTCCTTTAAGAAGGAGATCTGAGTAAACACTTAGTTACAAAACAGTTAATTTTTTACAAAACAATGAAAACATTTCAAATTAAGGGTACTGCTCGTCAGGAGATTGGCAAAAAAGCCAACAAGGCCCTGAGAGCTAGTGATTTAGTGCCATGTGTAATTTATGGCGGCGATAAAGTTGTACATTTTCAGGCACACGAAAACGAATTCCGCAAACTGATTTATACACCGAAAGTCTATCAGACTGAAATCGATGTTGATGGTACAGTCTATAAAGCTTTTATGCAGGCTTTACAATTTCATCCTGTTACGGATAAACTTCTTCATATCGACTTCCTCGAAATACGTGAGAATGTCCCGGTTAAACTTCAGATTCCTGTTCGTCTTGACGGATATGCCAAGGGAATTCAGCAGGGTGGTCGTTTAAAAGCGAACCTTCGTACATTGAAAGCTAAAGGATTTTCAAAAGATTTTCCGGATGAAATTGTTATTGATGTTACCGAACTTAACCTCAGTGAAAGTATCAGGGTAGGTGATGTTCAGGTTCCGGGAATTGAAATTTTAAATGCAAAATCTGTTCCTGTAGCAACTGTAGTTGTAACACGTGCTGCCCGTGCAGCCATGGCTGACACCAGCGCCGCAGGTGGTAAGAAAAAATAAAATGTTGTGAAACACCCATGATTCTGACCATCGCAAACAAAAATAAAGAAAAATGGGTGTTCCATCCGGCAATATAAAACAAATTATCTTCGGATGAAATACCTGATTGTAGGTCTTGGAAATATCGGGGAAGAATACGAAAATACCCGTCACAACATAGGATTTTGGATATTGGATGCCCTCGCAAGGGCGTCCAATATTTCTTTTAGCGAAAAGCGATATGGATCTGTTGCTGAGATGAAATATGCCGGCAAGACATTTATATTGTTGAAACCCAATACGTTTATGAATCTTAGTGGTCGTTCGGTTCAGTATTGGATGCAGAAAGAGAAAATAGAACTGGATAAGGTCCTGATTGTGGTGGACGATTTGTCCCTTCCGCTGGGCAAGGTACGCATGCGTTTGAAAGGGAGCGACGCCGGTCATAACGGATTGAAGAGCATCCACCAGGTCCTGGGCAGCCAGGATTATGTCAGGCTTCGGTTTGGGATAGGAAGCGACTTCCGGAGAGGTCTGCAGGTTGAGCATGTTTTAGGTCGGTGGACACGGGAAGAGGAGGAGATTGTCAATTCTAAAATGGAGCTTTGTATGGACATCATTAAAGCTTTTGCGACTATTGGTCCCGATCGGGCGATGACTGAATATAATAAGAAATAATGGAAGAGCCTGTACGAATCGATAAATGGTTATGGGCGGTGCGTCTTTTTAAAACCCGATCCCTTGCTACCGAAGAGTGCAAGAAAGGTCGTGTTACAATTGATGGTGTCTCGGTAAAGCCTTCGCGCGTTCCTAAACCAGGCGATATAATTAAAGTACGTAAAAACCCGGTGACCTATTCCTACAGGGTAATCGGACTAATCGGGAAACGGATCGGTGCCAAACTTGTTCATGAATATGTTGAGGACATTACACCACCCGAAGAGTTAAAGATTCTCGAAATGAGGCAGCAAATGGGCTCATTCGAGCGCGATAGGGGAGCCGGTCGACCGACCAAAAAGGATCGGCGCGATCTCGATCGTTTGCAGGATTGGGAGTAAAACAGGATCTCTTAAGAACTGTTAAGGTTAATTAATTTTGCTCTGTTTCTTTAACTTGCACTATTTGAGTAAAGGCTGCATCTAAAAAATGTTATGCACTAAAAACGCCACCGCGGTTTATTTTTGTTTCTGAAAATCCTCCATCACCCCATCACACATCCACCTGGCAAGTGCCTGCCTGTTGTTTTCATAGATAAGCCGTTGCTGGTCGCGCGGATGCTGGATATTTCCAAGTTCAATAAAAACCGCCGTGGGTATTGTCTTGTCAAGCATGTAAAGACGACGTGTCGAAACATCGCCGCTATATCCCCTCCCGGGTTGTTTAAGCTGGTATTTCCGCTCAATTGAATTCCGCATGGTCAGGGCTAAACGTTCGCCGTTTTTGCTTCCTGCATTGAAATAAAAAAAGATATCGATATTCTTATTTGTACTTCGTGAATCCACATGAATCTCGATGCTCCGTTTGTACATTCCCGGCGGATCATTGAGGTAAAGAATATTGATGGCATCAACACGTTGTTTCAACCGTTCAACCTGGTTCAAAGGAATTTTATTGTCGGGGTAGCATACTTCGTCTTTGTTGTTTTTCAGGTAAAGCTCGTTTCTGATTCCATCAACGGGATCACGTACAATAAAATAAACCTTTGCCCCGTGACGTAGTAGCTCCCTCCCGAATCTTAGGGTAACATCATAGGCGTATTCATCTTCGCAGAGGATATTATTCCCGATTTTACCCATTGCCCCCGGATCGGGACCACCATGACCGCTTACCAGGTAAAATACCGTCCCTTTTAACCGCTGGTCATTAACATCAACCTTCTCGAAATCCTTGCCAAATAATGGTTCGACAACTATTTTTGGAGATAAATTAACGGGTTCGATTTTTTTTATTGAATCCGGCTGATGCAGTTTTTGTTCCGGAAGTAGATACTTCTTACCGCTGATAAGGGCATTGTTCTTACCCAGGTTGTCTCTGTTTATTTCCACAAATTCACTAAAGAACCTGGCTTCAGTCAGTCCGTTCTGTTGAAGAATTTTGTAAATATTATCGCCATTTTTTGCTGTAAAGATTATAGAATCAATTTCCTGGGCCATCGAATCTACTGTCGCGAAAAACATTAACAGCGCGTAAATCGGCATCGCAATTGCGGATAAACAGGATGGTTTTCGGCGCTTCAAAATAATGGCATATTTATAAATAATTGATTTTACGAATATAAAATACTTTGTTAAAATACATCGCAGGCAGGGTCTTTATTTTTGAAAATTGATTAAACATTCGCTTCTTTACATCGCTTTTAAAATTTTTGACTAATCAGGAATACAATTCAATTTTCAATCATTAATCTTTCTATGAACTAATTATTAATATGCAGATATTCAACTACATTAAAAAGGTACCTTCACATCGCTTGCCAACAATGGTGATTCTCCTGTTTATTTCTCTCCTGCTTTCCGGATGTCACTCAATGCAAGTCACTAAGGTCGGATTTTCGAATATCCGGCTTGATTCATCATTAAATATTGTCCCGGATGCCGCAATGGAATCGATAATTCTTCCATACCGGACAAAACTTATGAATGATATGGAAGAGGTGCTTTGTAACTCGAAAGATCCGCTTTTTGCAGGAAGACCTGAGAGTCCGCTGTCCAATTTTTGTGCCGACCTGATTCTTCAGGAGTCTGACTCGATTTGTATGAAGCGTTATCCTGATATGCGAATCGATGTTTCGATGGTCAACCGTGGCGGATTGCGGGTACCTATACCAAAAGGAGAAGTAAAAGTTCAGAATATGTTCGAACTTATGCCATTCGAGAATGAGATCGTTTTTTTGAAAATCAAGGGGGATGTATTGCGCCGTTTTATCGATCACCTGGCTTCACGCGGTGGTGAAGGGGTGTCGGGGATGCGATTTGGCATAAGGAATGAGAAGGGTTTTGATCCTCTAATTCAGGGAAAACCACTCGATGATTCGAAAAATTATTGGCTTGTAACAAGTGATTACATTGCTAACGGGGGTGATGGAAGCGAAATTCTAAAAGAAGTGCAGCAGCGTATTGCCACGGGAGTAAAATTCAGAGATATGTTTATTGATCATCTGCGTAAAATGGGACGTAAAGGTCTTGCCATTGAAGCTAAAATTGACGGGAGGATTTACGATGCAAAATAGAAGAGATTTTTTACGGTTGCTGACTGCCGGTGCCGCAGGAACTGTCGCACTGAGTACACCACTTTCTCTCTTTGCTGCTGAGGATATGGTTCAGCTTACAATTTTACACACCAATGACTTTCATTCGCACGTCGATCCGTTTGGAAAAGATGTGCCGCGTAATGCAGGTGAAGGGGGAATGGCCAAAAGAGCTGCTTTAATTAAGAAGATCAGGTCTGAATCCAAACACGTCCTTCTTTTTGATGCCGGCGACATCTACCAGGGGACTCCATATTTTAATTACTTCAAGGCGCAACTCGATTTTGAACTGATGACCATGATGGGTTATGATGCAGCGACAATAGGCAATCATGAATTCGACAATGGTCTTGAAGGTATCAGGAGTCAATTAAAGTATGCCGGTTTCCCGTTCATCACCTCCAACTACGATTTTTCGGATACTATTTTAGCGGGGAAGACCTTACCCTACAAAATTTTCAAAACTGGAGGCATTAAAGTCGGGGTTTACGGACTTGGAATTGAACTCCAGGGACTTGTCGATCCGAATAATTTTGGCAAAACCCGTTACAATGATCCGCTGCTAACAGCTTTGAAAATGGAGAAAATGCTCAGAGAGGAACATAATGCCGAACTGGTCATCTGTTTGTCCCATCTTGGTTACTCATATAAAGATAATACGGTAAGCGATAAGGTAATCGCTTCACAAACTTTTAATACCGATCTGATAATTGGCGGGCATACCCACACTTTCCTTGATAAGCCTGATTTGATAATGAATAAATCGGGCAAAGAGGTGGTTGTTAACCAGGTAGGATTCGGTGGACTGATTCTGGGAAGAGTTGACTTTTATATGTCAAAACAGAAGAAAAGCCGAATGCATAATTCAACTTCCATTCCTGTAAAATAAAATAATGTGTTGATTTATAATAACCTGATGGGAGATTGAAGAATCCTTCATCAGGTTTTTTTTTATGCGTGAGGGGACAAAAAAAAACCGCATTAATTCACCTTGAGTAAAACCCCGGGTAATCAGGATTTGAGGGCCTGCCCGATCAGACTTCCAATGGCAGCAATTGCTGCTCCCGCATAGCGGGATAAGGCCTGTCTTAGCGGTCAAAAGCTTTCTCATTTAAATGGAAATGTTGAGTTTACCAATCATATGAATTAACGCGGCAATATCGATGTTGAAAGAACGTTTGCTTGTAATTGCTGCACTAAATTATACTTGTTTAATCAATTCTCCAAGTAATTCGGGATATTTTTTTGCATCCAAAGCCGCTTATTTGGTAAAGATTCGAATATGAAGTGTTTGTAATCATTCTTTCGTGAGAGGAGGTTTCACTTATGACTCGTTTTAACGGAGATATTTTTTCTGACTTTACCGTTTTCCGGCTATTTGGAGAAGATGAGGATTGTTTTTATTCACCTTAATGGTTCATTCATACCGATGGATCTTCAAAACAAGGGATGGAACCCATTTATTTCATGATTTTTTAAAAAATATTTGGTGCTTAACCGATAAATAGTCAATGATATAGGGCTTTTCAAATCAATAAAGACAATAATAATTGACTTTATATTGGAATTTATTTTGCCCAAGTGAAAATGATTCCTACATTTGCACCACCCAAAAACGAAAGGAGAGATGGGTGAGTGGCTGAAACCAGCAGTTTGCTAAACTGCCGTACGGGTGACTGTACCGGGGGTTCGAATCCCCCTCTCTCCGCAGTCAATATTGAGTATTAAAACGGGTGCAAAAAGCAGGGACTAAATAAGGGACAATCGCTAATTTCAGACCCTTAAAAATATTAAATTCGGGGTGTAGTACAGTTGGTAGTATGCCTGGTTTGGGACCAGGAGGCCGTCGGTTCGAGTCCGGCCACCCCGACAAAATGGAAGATAAGTCCTGGATAGCCTGTAGATCATAAGATTTACAGGCTTTTTTGTGTGTTTAATCAGTCTGCAAAATTTATTGCTGAATTGCTGAAGGGTTTACTCATTGCCTGTGTTTAACTGATAAGAAAGATTTCCCCATACGAGTTCCTCCAGTTTCATCTGCTTGAACGTGAACCAATGCTCCCTGAATGCAGAGTTTTCGATCACGTTCTTAAAATTGGCAAATGGCTTCCGGTTACTCAATACATTCACGAGCCTTTTCTGAAGGTTATTATCGTCAATCTCATCAACGAATTGTTCCATAATTTTGAATGATTCAAATGATTCCGGCGGCTCAACCGTTATGCATTTTTTCCAACCGGGATATTTAAAGGTATCTTCCCAGCTTTCACCGGTCAATGATTCATATTCTTCGGGATCGTTGAACAACTCCTTGGGTATTTCTTCAGTCTCTAAAGTATCCGGGTTTAAATAACAAACCAGGCCACAGTCAATAGATTGGGCAATATTATGAACAATTTCCCTGTATTTCTCAGGAATTTCAACTTATCGTCCGGCTCTTCATAAATTTCATCCAGCAGGAAATCCAATATTCGCTGAAGTTTTTCTTCATCGTCCTTTACCGAATGAAGAATAGGGAGGATTTGGTTTAATAATTGGTCTTGTTTCATCAGTTCATTGGTTGTTACGCTGTTTAACTGAAGTAGCTAAGATAACAATAATTTCAATCATTTTCGTTTCAAATATACTTTCTCTTTTGTCCCCCGGCAAAATGTTGAATTAATACCACGCAAAAGACCGCTGGTCATTAATTGCACATTTTAAATGTCCGGTTTTATCATTTAGCGATACACTTTGTCGCAGAACCATAAGTTTCTCCATCCTGATCAAATTTTAACTATTGATTTAACTATTTTTGGGGGGTGAACTTTAAAATGTAAAAATGGAATATCTTCCCCTTATTGGCACCGTGGCGATTCTTAATTTATTGGCGGTTATGAGCCCGGGTCCCGATTTTGTCATTACAGTTAAAAATTCGATCCGGTATTCCCGCCGGTCTGGCATATATACAAGTCTTGGTATAGGCCTTGGCCTTATTATACATCTCTCTTATTGTGCTGCCGGGATCGGATTTATTATTTCGAAATCCATTATTTTGTTTTCAATCATAAAATTATTAGGTGCCGGTTATTTAATTTATATCGGCATCAGTTCCATTCTCTCCAAAGGCTCGAAACCGGAGATAACCGATGAAAAAACCGGCGATGACCTCACCCGTTTGCAGGCGTTCAAAACCGGCTTTTTCACCAATGTTTTAAATCCTAAAGTTACCTTGT
>Ga0208789_1001471_pt1 | contig 13026 bp, 11 predicted proteins | sample Methanotroph_Enr_FD_187368 | JGI IMG/M metagenome (GOLD analysis project Ga0208789, IMG submission 187368) | Enriched soil microbial communities from Old Woman Creek wetland in Ohio, USA - Methanotroph_Enrichment_5 (SPAdes) (version 2) | ecosystem: Environmental > Terrestrial > Soil > Wetlands...
AACGTACGAAGGAGAAGTTTACGCACTTAAATCGTGGATGCATGACCGGTTAAACTGGCTGGATGCAAATATGCCCGGTAGTTGTGATAAATCATTCGGTATTCATGATATTACAAATGAAAATGCATTTCATATTTATCCGAATCCGGTTTCTGATTATCTGACTATCGAATACACTACTACTGAGAAATCAACCATCGGGATTGCGATTATCAATCAACAGGGTTCAATGCTTTCGAATGCAAAAACCATTACCCGGTCACCCGGTGAATGGCGCGAAACCCTGGATGTGTCATCCTGCAAACCAGGCGTTTACCTGCTGAGATTTACAATGAATGGTAAAATGTACACACAACGTTTTATTAAAGCCTAAATACTATGGAAAAGACGTACAAATTCTGCCAGAGTTGCGGCATGCCCATGAAAAAAGACGAAAAGTACGGTGGGACAAATGCCGATGGAACAAAAAGTTCAAGGTTTTGCAGCCATTGCTTCCAGGAAGGTAAATTTACTACTCCTGATTTAACTCCCGGTCAAATGCAGCAACGGGTTAAAGAAAAAATGAAAGAAATGGGATTCCCCGGATTTCTCACGCCATTCTTCACATACGGAATTCCTAAACTGGAGAGGTGGCGGAGTTGAAAGGTGAGCAGGAGAAAAGGCAAAGGAAATGAGTTTTATTATATGTTTTTATGCAAAATTTAAAATGCTATGAAAATCAAAAAAATCCTCCTCTACTCCGGGTTATTCTTTGTAGTAAGTATCATAGCCGGGGCAATTTACATGTATCCGTTCTATAAGTTTTTCTTTACGCCGGTCACAACCGTTATAGACCCGCAGTTTACGGTTATGAGCGGAGGCGGAAACAGCAGCATTCCCGAAACCGACAGTGCCATACTGGTAATCGATACCAAGATGGGATCCATGGCGAAAGATCTGTACAAAATGGTGAAGGAGAAGGCAGGAACAAAGAAAATTATAGTGATCAATACGCACCTGCATGGCGACCACCTGGATGGCAATTATCTCTATTACGGATGCAGAATTTATATCGGGAAATATGATAAGGCTTTTGCCCAAAAGAGCATTAAGCCCGAAGACATGCCCACCGATATGGTTTCCGACAGCCTGATCTTGAACCTGGGGAATGAAGACGCCGTGTTGCTGAATGTAGGACAGGCTCATACCTTCAGCGATATGGTGGTTTACCTTAAAAACCGTAAAACACTGGTTACCGGGGATGTTGTTTTCAATAAAATCAATCCTGCCCTGATACGCAGCAGCGGAACGGATATTGATAAATGGATAGGAGTTCTCGATATGCTTAGCAACCGATGGGAGATCAGCAAAGTAATTCCCGGGCATGGCGATCCCGGCGGACCGGAGATCCTAACCGCCATGAAACAGTATTTTGAAGATATGAAAGTGGCTGCAGCCGATAACACTCAGGCTGATGTATTAGAAAAGAGATATGACAGATGGAGAAAGATGCCATTGATGTCGTCGCCGGACCGAACGATTGAATTCATAAATTCTTCTGAAAACTGAACATTTATCTTTCTCCAAATGATAATGTGTTGGTTAAATAACAACGAGGCGGCCTGTTAACAGAACCGCCTCGTTTATTCGGATTGTAAACGAATCTATTTGATAACCTTAAGTGCTTCATCAACCGATTTCAATATGGGATCGATTGAAATAGGTGCACCAACAGCTGCCTTCATCCAGGCTTGTGGAGTCAGGCGACCAAGGGTATATATACGATCCACTTCGGAGGCAAAATTCTTACCTTTTATAAATCCGTCAATCTGAAAATCAATCAGATGGCCAACCGGATAATTGGGGAGGTACAACGGATTATCTATCATATGCGAATAAATGGCCAGGATAGGTTCATCCTTACTGCCCAGTACCGGTGCATAATACAAATTCCATACTTCTTTCGAAATGCGTATCACAGCTTCTTTAAGCTGGGCCGGGGTTGATTCTGGATTGTCATACAGCCATTGCCATACCTGCATATCGACCAGAGAAACGCCCATAATTTCATAACACGACCAGAGCGCGTCGAGCGATGCCAGATGTTCTTTGTCCGGATTGTTGTCTTTAACACCAAGCAAATCGAGGTCACGTTTCTGGAAAAGAAATGCCAGCGCTTCGGTAAACGCCGTATTTGGAACTCCCTGCAGCATATAATAATCAATATTGTACAGGTCCACAGTCTGCTCGACGTTGTGCCCGAACTCATGAACAGCGATATTGTAGCCTTTATAATTCATGCCTTTGTCAGCCATACGGGTGCGGAGACGGGCTTTATCGCCTTTCATGGCTGCCCCGGCTGCATGACCCGAACCGCGTGCAGGATCAACCTGTATTTTTGAGGCGATATAGGATGCTCTTTCCGGGCTCCAGCCGAGTTTACGAAGCATATTGGGCATATCCTTCTCAAAAGCTGCAGGGGTTGGGTACAATCCCTGGGTTTTCGAAGTCAGATCATCTTCATTCAACCCGCTGCGTGCTTTAAATCCATCATACCAGATGTCGAAAGGCTCGAGGTTGCGGCCCAGCCTTTTTTGAATAAGCGCTGCCACTTGTTTAATCTCAGGTGAAGTTACCAGGGAAACAAAAAGTTTTTGCACATCCTGCTCCGGGATTTCCATATTGAGTTCGAAAGCACGCTGGCTATAGGTAGGAAGCGCCGGATAATAGGCATCGGTAGCATGTATTGCCTTGAAATTATTAAGAAGCATCTTATACCGGCGATCGGGTTCAGCATTAGCTGCAATTTCTTTGCCATCCTTAAGCACTTTGTTATCGGCAGGATTCCACTGGTATTCGCCATTGTTGATCACCATTTCGGGAATGCTCTGATCAATAATCCGTTTCATAACTGAATATATCATGTTCTGCTTGGCCAGTCCATCCGCTTGGCCGTAATGGGTTTTCAATTCGTCGCGCAATCCCCAATGGGAAATAAGTTTCATCCCTTTCGGGAAATAGGTTTTGCCCGATGCATCCACCAGTTTGTCCATCATGATATTATATTCCGAAATATACATATCCGATTTCGCCAGTGCGTCGCTTACCTGCTGATTCAAAGCCGCCGGTACGCGTGATGTGAAAGCATCTCCCATGCGGGCATAGGCCCAGTCGCGGCGGGTCCAGGTTTTGCCAAGTTCAGTTTTCTCACTCAAAGTGTAAAACGGGAAGTTCAGCATGGTAATAAAAGCTATTTTGTTGCCAAACAGGTCATCGGTAAGATGCGCCGAAGGCGAAAAGGATGCGAACAATTCGTCAATAGGCGTCAGTTCATCGCCACTCAGGTCGACCGGGATTCGCAAATCCATGCCCATTTTGTTGTAATTACCATACAGCACCTCGAAACTCCGCTGCAGCTTATTGAACAAAACATTGAGTTTTGCAGTGTCAGCAATAAATTTGCCGGCACAAAACGCGGTGAATGCGTCCTGGTCGCCATCCTGTTTTTCCCATAGAGAAGCTACCTGTTTTACACCGCGTTCGATGCGAACTTTTGATGCTTCACCGCAGGAATCGGTAAGTTGCTTAATTGCTTTGTCAGTGGTGGCCTGGTTTATAAAAGCCGTTTTTGTTTCCATAACCGAACCTGTTGGTTTGTTGCATCCGGCTGCCAGTATGATCAGGGGCAAAGCCAGGAAGAATAGTGTTTTTTTCATAAAGAAATGAATTATTTGTTGGCAGAATAAGCGATCAAAGATAAACGGAATTTGGACATATGAAATAAGGCGGTAGCAACTAATTCTAATATGCGCAGGAATACTTGTGATATTTTTATTTGAAGTCAATACCTATTATACTGCACAATTTCTTCCAGCGGTTTCCGGCTTTTGGTCCGCTGTGAATACCCTTCAGCGGCATAACCCAGGCTGATAAGAAGCCCAATGGACTTATCCAAAGGGATCCGGAGCAGTTTTTTGATCTTATCCTCTTCGAACCACCCTATCATGCATGTTCCAAGTCCGAGTTCGGTTGCCTGCAGGCAGAAATGCTCAGCCGCAATACCAATATCGATTAAAGGCCATTCTTTTTTCTTCACCAGCATGGCAAGCCGGGTAATCAGTTTCGCTTTTTCTATAACGATAACTATCATTATTGGAGCCTGTACCGTGAATTTATTGAGCAGTTTAATATCGCTGAATGTTGCTTTGGCAACATCGGTGCAAAGAGGCTCCTGATCCACTATAATAAATTTCCAGGGCTGCGAATTGCTGGCCGAAGGAGCCATACGGGCCGCTTCAAGGCATTTGCTTATCTTCTCAGGTTCGATGGGTGTATCGGCATATCTGCGAACGCTTTGGCGTGATAATATCAGTTCGTTAAAAGTCATAATTATAAGATTTAATTTCTCTGCTGGATGCAGAATTTGAAATGATGTATTCAAATGTTCGCAACGGACCAGAAAACAGGCTACAAATATCCGTTACAAAAATGGATTATTCGTTGTATTCCTGATTTTTCAATTTTCTTATATAAAACGCACTAAATTGTTATCCGCATGGAAAATATTTATATAATTGCTTGACTTAGCCTTGTTTAAAATGTAACTTTACTATCATGTTTCTCAGGACTTATTCTTTACATTGCCTGGTGAAGCTTTAATTAATATTATCCGCATCCGGTGCATGAATATGTGATAAGAATTCTTTTAAGATTCAGGTTTTTAATCCTCTGATATCCCAAAAACTATGCCTTCAAGATTTACCATTATCCGGACCAGACTAACAACGATGGATTATAGCCCAAGGTATTCCCGTCTTGCAGGAGAGTTGTCCGGTTTTAAGCCTCAACTTGAAAAACGCATCATTGATTCAAATTCAATCAATTCCCAGTGGGCCATACAGGCAAAAGAGCTGGTGAAGGATGCGGAAAAATTTCTGGAGCAAAACAAGATTGATGAAGCCTGGAAAAGTTATCATGCGGCACAGCGGATGGAGGTTTTTGCCATGCCGGATGCAGAACGGCTGGCTCATGCCAAATCGTTGCTCCGGGAGGCCGGAAAACTAAATGAATGGCGAAAAGAAGCAATTGCGGACCTGTTGGGCAAACGAACGGAAGCGATAACTGAAGTACCGGCTGTCGCAACCCTTATACATGCCATTGAACTTAAGGACGAGGCCTATGACAACCAGTTTTACCTGAACCGCTTGTCCCGAAATCTTTTCTGGCTGCTTTCGGGGCTGCTTTTCCTGGTAATATCCGGGATAGTTATCTATTTTGCCGTGATCATCAGCGAGATGGGGAATAATTATAGCAGGGATCTCAATCTCACCGGATATATTATCGGTGTTTTGCTTTTCGGACTCCTGGGAGCACTCACAAGTGCCATAGTCTCAACCCGGCAGCTTACAAACTCACCACGCATCAGCGAACTTGGAAGCAGCCAGGTCATTACGATGAGTAAAATATTTATTGGCGCCGGATTTTCGGTTTTCATCTTCCTTCTGCTGCGCTCTTCGGTAGCCGAACATATTAAACTGTTCAGCTTCACTATTTCGCAGCCAATCGACTATTTCGCCATCGCCTTTGCATCGGGATTTACCGAGCGCCTGGCTCAGAAGGCAATTGACCTGTTAATAGGGAAAGAAAAAACGGCTGAAAAAAAGAAAGAAAACGTTTAGGGGATTTCATCTGATGTTGTTACATTCAGCCTTTGCTGGTTACAGCCTTTTTTTAAAAATATACTCCCACCCTAAACCCTCCATCCAGCAAAGTGCCCGAATAGCCATAATCCGCCCAGGCATTGTTATACCAGTTATCAAAACCATCATTGTGGTTGTTGTGACTGATGCGGATGCCGGCACCTGTATAAATATCAAAATACACTTTATCACCAATCAGCCACTGGTAACCCAGGTGAAAATTACCACCGAATTTGTATACTTTCGTGTTTATTTCACCTTGTACTACGCTATAATATTGCACTCCGTCTTCGGTATACGGTTCAACATATTGCCGGTTATCGGTCATCGAAAAGTACTGAAACATCCCGCCATACTGCACATAATAACCCCGGGGCTTCATGCTGAAAGGCCTCAGGAAAATCCGATGCTTTACATCCAAACCCACTCCCCACATTTCTTTGAAATCATGGCTGAACCGCGTACCGGTCACTACATACACCTGCGGCGATAAGATAAGCCATTGATTCGATGCTTTTGAAAGGCTTAAGTCGATATCAAACCTCAAGCCCCCCGTAATGGTATATTGGGGAACAAAACCGACAGCCCGGCGCGGTGCGAATTTTTCCACATCCTGTGCATAACAAGATGATGAAATTGTTACTCCCACGTACAAAATAAGGAAAAGCTTCTTCATGATTATGGCTGTATTGGAATTGTACTGATTTCCTGTAATCCGGCTGTGGCTTGCTTAAACTGGTGCAAACCGTCGGCCCCGATCACTATTATAAGGCCTGGCTGACATATAACATCCTGTGCCTGAATATCATAAAAATGATTTATCTCAACAGGATTTTGTTTGTTTGCGACATTAATAACTCTCAGTCCCTGGTCGCACACATAAAGAGTATCATTCTGGATATCAAGACCAAGCGGAGTAGTCAAGGTTATTGATTTTACCAGCTGGGGCATATACAGGTTGCTGATATCCAGAATCTGCAACTCATTGGCACCGTTAAAGCAGCGTTGGTTCAGGGTGTTCAGGGTTATGTAGGCAAAACCGTCTTGAGCAACCACCGGGTCGCAGGAGCGTATATGCTGAAAATAGGTGATTTGCTGCGGGCTCGACGGGTTGCTCAGGTCGAACACGAACATGCCGGTTTCGGTTCCCAGCAATAACGCATTCTGGTATGGATAAATCGTTTCGGTATAAATCCCCAGTGATTTGTCAGTCATTTTTTGTGGGTGTTCAGCATCCGCAAGACTCACAGCGTGAAGCGAAAATTGATCAACCGTATACAGGTAATTACCTGAAATGGTGAAGCGGGCCAGCGATCCTCCTTTACCCGACAGATTACTACCACTATCGCTCTTTTCATTCAAGGAACAACTGGCCAATCCTATAGGAATTACCATCAGCAGGAAATATATTCTTATTTTTTTCATGGCTCTTATGGATTAACTTTTCTTTCTCCAGGCAACAAGGATTCCGTTTTTAGGCCTGTACTGGTTTACCGTATACACCGGCCAGTATCCATCAGGAGATTCCGTTTCGGGGAAAATATTTTTAATCCTCTCAGTTACCTGAACAGTAGCAAAATTGTTGGTGGTGTTAATGGCAATCAGGTCGACAGCGTTATCAGCATAGAGCACATTGTTTCGCATAGCCATATCAATACATCCGTCGATATGCAAAAAAGCTACATTCATCGGTGACGCAGGGTTGCTGTTATCAATCACATGTATACCTTTATATTTCTCATTTACAAGTATATACTGCCCATATAGGTAAATTTTACCTGTAGCTCTGAGCGGCTGTGCGGCTTCTATTTTCACGGCTGTCTCCATTTCAGACCGGATCATATAAACCGGGAGATAATCGCCGTATGTTACCGGTTCAAATCCGGAAAGCACTATGCCGGTAACTATACAAATCAAGGTGAAAACAATTGAGAACAGTGGCTTTTTCATAGTTTAGAATTTAAGATCATGCATATTCATAATTCAATCCCGCGGTCAGATCATATGATTTTAATTATCTTTTTCAATATTATTAAAAAGTAAAGGGGGAAAATATGTGCAGAATGGTTGTATGTGTTTTTTGAAAAATATTTCAGGCAGACGCGATACGGTGGGGATTTGTTATTGGTTATATAGTTTATGGTAAATTAAATAGCAAATCGGTAAATGTATAAACCGCAAATTCCGGATTTTGAAGATTCCCTTTAAATTTACCATAAAAGTTTTACCTTTGCAGCCCAAAAGATAAAAACATTTTATGAAAGACATCAGTTACGCTTTAGGCTTAAGTATTGCAAGCAATTTAAAAAATTCAGGTGTTGAAGCACTTGACATTGAGCATTTTACAAAGGGCCTGAATGCCATTTTAAACAACGAAGAGATCAGCATGTCACCTGATGAGGTGAACCATATACTGAACGAGTTCTTTGAAGGTATGCAGAAAGAATCAGAAGGCAACAACAACGAAAGCGGGAAAGCGTTCCTGGCCGAAAACAAAAATAAGCCCGGTGTTATTGAATTGCCAAGCGGTCTTCAGTATTCGGTCATTACCGAAGGAACCGGAGTAAAAGCCACAGCAAAAAACCAGGTGAAAGTTCATTATACCGGTACACTGATTGATGGCACGGTATTCGACAGTTCTGTAAGCCGCGGCGAACCGGCTACTTTTGGAGTAACACAGGTTATTTCAGGATGGGTCGAAGGGTTGCAACTGATGTCGAAAGGATCGAAATACAAGTTTTTTATTCCTTCGAACCTGGCATATGGAGCCCAGGGTGCCGGTAAGGCTATCGGGCCAAATGCAACTTTAATCTTTGAGGTTGAATTACTGGAAATTCTATAGTCCTCTGGAAATTATCGTTTTTCCAGATTGAGTTAAAGATTTAAAGGATTGCAAAAAACCTGCCTGCTGATTTCTCCCAGGCAGGTTTTTTGCATTACTTGCGATTTTCATTCTGTGCTGATGCAAAGGCCAAATCTCTTAGGTAGATTTTCTCATCATAGAGGGCTGTCCGAATCCGGGCAATTTTCATTATCTTTGATTATCAATATCAGTTTATGAAAATTCCGGGTTTTATCGATGATTTTATATCCTTGTTATATCCAAATGTTTGCGCAGCATGTGGCAATTCGCTTTTTAAACACGAAGAAGTTATCTGCACTTATTGCCTGTATCATCTGCCAAAAACCAATTATCACCTGATGCACGACAGCCCGTTGGATAAGGTTTTCTGGGGCAGGGCACAATTAGCTCATACCGCGGCATTATACAATTTTCAGAAGAAGAGCAAAGTACAACATCTCATTCACCAACTGAAATACAAGGGCCGGATGGATATAGGAATTTACCTGGGAAAACTACTGGGCGCCGACCTGGTAAAAACCGAAGCTTTTAAAGATGTTTCCAAAGTGATCCCGGTGCCTTTGCATCCTGACAAACAGCGTAAACGGGGTTACAACCAGAGCGAGCAGTTCGCCCTTGGCTTGGCTAAAGCCATGAATATCGAAATGGATGCTACCTCATTTATCCGGACCATCGACACCGAAACACAGACCCGCAAATCGCGCTTCGCTCGCTGGGAAAACGTAAAAGAAATCTTCAAGGTATCAGCTTCTGCGCAGCTTGCCAATCAGCACATCCTGCTTGTTGATGATGTTATAACCACAGGTGCCACACTTGAATCAGCAGCGCATATATTGCTGAGTATCAAAGGTGTTAAGCTTAGCGTTGCCTGTATTGGGTTTGCCAGAGAATAGAGATCAACCGTAACTTTATGTTTAATCCGAAACCTTTCATTAAAAACGACCTTCCTTTGCATTATGAAAAACTACATACCGTTAAATGCTTTTCTGATCCTGGTTCTTACCTACCTATCCATTTCCCTGCAAGCCCAAACGCCGGTATCATCCATGGAACTGAATAAAAACTGGGAGTTCAGGCAAGCGGGTACAATAACCTGGCTTCCGGCAACCGTGCCCGGTATAGTGCATACAGATTTACTGGATAATAAAAAAATCGAAGATCCGTATTACAGGCTTAACGAGCGCAACCTTCAGTGGATCGATAAAGTTGACTGGGAATACCGCACTTCCTTCATTCTTCCAATTGAGATGATGGGAAAACAACATATAATTATGCAATTTGATGGGCTGGATACCTATGCCGAAGTTTATATCAACGATCATTTGGTGCTTAGCGCAGATAATATGTTTCGCACCTGGACGACAGATGTTAAAAATTATTTGAAACAAGGTGAAAACGAAATGCGTATTCTGCTCAAATCGCCAATTTTTATTGGCCTGCAGAAACAGGAAGTGTTCGGGTACGGTCTTCCTGCCGCTAACGACCAGTCTGTTATTGGCGGCCTGGGGAATAATGCCGTGAGCATGTTTACACGCAAGGCAGGGTATCACTTTGGCTGGGACTGGGGCCCGCGCCTGGTAACTTCAGGCATCTGGCGAAAAGTTTTTATTAAAGCCTGGGATAATCAAAAAATTGAAGATATCCATATCATCCGGAAGTCACTCGATGCCAAATCGGCAAAATTGCAAGCCGTACTGGAGATATCATCCGACCAGGCAGGCAGCCAGCAAATCAATATAAATGTGAATGACATCCCTGCAAAAAGTCAGACTGTTGAATTAAGAAAGGGAACCAATTTATACAAAATCGATTTTGAGATTGCAAAACCTAAACTTTGGTGGCCGAACGGGCTTGGGGAGCAAACGCTGTATACCATAACTGCTGTTTTGAGGAACGACGAAGCTGTTGCCGACAGTAAATCTGTTCAGACCGGCTTACGCATAATAAAACTTATCCGTAATCCCGATACGGATGGCAAAGGAGAAAGCTTCTATTTTGAGGTAAACGGAAGGCCTGTTTTTATGAAAGGTGCCAACTACATTCCGAATGACGTTTTCCTGCCCAGGGTAACGCCCGAAAAATACGAAAACATAGTGAAATCAGCTGCCCGGTGCAATATGAACATGCTTCGCGTATGGGGTGGCGGAATTTATGAAAATGATCTTTTCTATGACCTTTGCGATAAATACGGGATACTGGTTTGGCAGGATTTTATGTTTGCCTGCAGCATGTACCCAGGCGATTCCGCTTTTCTGGATAATGTTAAAAATGAAGCCGTTGATAACGTAAAGCGCCTGCGCAACCATGCCTGCATGGCCCTTTGGTGCGGCAACAACGAAATCGAAGCTATGTGGGGCCAATGGGATGAGAAAGCCGGATGGGGATACAAACAACTTTACACCGCCCAACAACGTGAAGTGATCTGGAACGCCTATGATACTGTTTTTCACCATATCCTGCCCGGAGTCTTAACAGAACTTGCTCCTGACGAACCATACTGGCCTTCGTCCCCATCCGCAGGATTTCAGAAACTCGCCACGTACGAAACTCGGTCCGGCGACATGCATTATTGGGGTGTTTGGCATGGGCTGCACCCGTTCAGCGATTTCAGCAAATATAAAGCCCGGTTTATGAGCGAATACGGATTCCAGTCGTTTCCCGAATATAAAACCGTTCAGAAATATACCCTTCCGGCTGATTACAATATCGAATCAGAAGTTATGGCGTCGCATCAGCGCTCAGGAATCGGCAACCTTCGTATAAAACAATACATGGCCGCAGATTATAAGATACCCGCAGATTTTGAACAGTTGCTGTATGTCGGCCAGTTGTTGCAGGCCGAAGGCATCAAAATGGCCATTGAGGCCCATCGTATGGCTATGCCATATTGCCAGGGTTCACTTTACTGGCAGATTAATGATTGCTGGCCGGTAGCATCCTGGAGCAGCATGGATTTTTACCAGCGGTGGAAAGCATTGCAGTATTTTGCACGCGAAGCTTATAAGAACGCTGTCATTACAACGGTTGAAGAAAACGGCAAAATCAGGATTTACGGGATTTCAGATTTGCTCACGCCTCAAAAAGGATTGCTTAAATTAAAGCTGATCGATTTCAAGGGGAACATACTCTGGGAAAAGGCCGTTAAAGCGAAGTTACCTGCCAACAATTCGGCAGTCATTTTTGATACCGACAGTACTAATTTGTTTGGTTTGGCGAATAAAACAAAATGCATGCTGGTTACCTCTTTTGATTCGGGTGAAAATGTGATTGATTCAGATTATCATTACTTTGCCAAAGTAAAGGATCTCGCGCTTTTGAATCCCGGTATCAGTCTGGATATAAAGGAAACTCCTGATGTTTATTCAGTTACCCTGACTGTTAAAAACCTGTGTAAAAACCTTTTCCTCACCAGTACCAACAGCGAAGTTCAGTTCTCGGATAACTTTATGGACATACTTCCCGGGCAGTCTGTCACTGTAACTTGTCCGAAGAGTATTGGACTTGCTGAATTTAAGAGTGGTTTGAAACTTCTGACGGTTTATGATACTGAAAAATAGGCGTTATTTAAAGTGTTTGATACCTGACTTTCACGTACAGATCTCAATTTCGCCTTATCGCTCTTCGACCCGGTTTTCTATGGGAATTGTATTCTAAACAGGTTTAAAGCTTCCCACCCAGAACAGCCGATTTCTTATAATGCTTAACCTTGCCCTGCAGATTAAAGATTTCAACATACACAATATACCTGCCAATCAAGGCTTTACGCCGGTCGTTGGTAATGCCGTCCCAGGTATAAGCACCGGCGGTTCCGCATAATTCGTGGTTTACCAGGTTGCGGACAAGGCGGCCGGTGGCATCATATATGGAAATCGTAGCATTATAACCTGGTTCGCCAAAAGCATAGGATATAGTCAGGTTATCATTGTAGCCGTCGTTGTCGGGCGAAAAAATACCAGGCGAGAGCGATATCTCATTTTCATTCGTTGCAGTAATTCCGAATTGTGAATTTTTATACCCCGGAGTGGCATATCCTGCCGCTTCGGATGCCGAATGCCAGTTTGTAATTTCCTTCGAAGGTCTTTCAGGACTGATCCTTTCGAGTGAAACCCCATCCACACTGGTTAACAGAGGGTATTGCATCTCCGCCGTATAGGCAACCAAATCAATTACTTTCCCGCTTTTGGAGGTAATTGCAACCAGGCCTTCGTCATTATTCATCGAAGGGAAAGATTCCAGATTGACAAAGGCCTGCGGGTTGGTGGTTCTGTAGAATTTTTTAACAGAGGCACTATCTGTCGATAGTGCATAATAATCACCCGGAAGAATAAGGAACGGCTGTTTGCTGATTTCGTTATAATCTGTAATTACCTGGTTTATCGTATCATAATTAGCAAGGATCAGCTCTTTAAGATCAAGAACCTTCGCGGAGCGATTAAATATTTCCACAAAATCGACGCAACCTGTGGGTGAATCGTATAGCAATTC